>Ga0265293_10009109_pt1 | contig 14398 bp, 12 predicted proteins | sample Munlanlewell138R_FD_192505 | JGI IMG/M metagenome (GOLD analysis project Ga0265293, IMG submission 192505) | Leachate microbial communities from a municipal landfill in Southern Ontario, Canada - Leachate well 138R | ecosystem: Engineered > Solid waste > Landfill > Unclassified | place: Canada...
TCCCGTTCACCCGTTACGCTCATCAGGCCCCCCATGGCTTGAATCAGAAAATCATAGGCGGGCTGCTCGCGGCGCGGTCCGGTCTGGCCGAATCCCGTCACAGAGCAATAAATCAGTCCCGGATGGATATCGCGCAACGTTGTGTAATCCAACCCAAAACGTTGCAAAGTACCAACTTTGTAGTTCTCGAGAAGTATGTCTGAACGCTTGGCTAGTTCAAGCACGATACGCCGGCCTTCAGGACGGTCGAAGTTTATGGCAATCGAGCGCTTTCCCCGATTTGCCGCCAAATAGTATCCTGCGTCCTGGGTGTCATTTCCATCGCCATCCTTCAAGAATGGTGGGCCCCAGGACCGGGTATCGTCGCCGGTACCTGGGCGCTCTACTTTGATGACGTCCGCACCCAGGTCGGCCAGTGTCTGGCTTGCCCATGGCGCCGCCAGAATTCGGCTCAGATCCAACACTCGAACATGGGACAAGGGTCCACCAGCTTGCTGCATAGATGATCTCTCCGTTGCCGGCGCCAAGGTGCCAGGGGAGCCCACGCCGAGCCTTGGAATAGCGCCGTTCAGCTAGGTACTCTAGGTAACAGACATCAGCTTGTCTATTCACTGGAATGACAAGTCTGCAATACATGGGGGTGCATAGCACAACGGGGATGGCCATCCAGGGGCTGGTATGACGCTCATAGACATATCAGCTTTGTCTGCCGTCCGAGGGGGTTAGATCTGCATAAGTGAGTATTATCACCGTCGTGACGTTCTGATGACGCCTAGTGCGTCAAACGCACCATGCGGAAGGCCGCTGTTTACGTCAAGTACGGATTGTGAATCTTGCCGATATGATCAAATGGAGATATGAGTGAGCAATTTTTTACAAAGCAGCTGCGGATTGAGCAATGATTACCATGCCGCGGCATTGAGGCTATCTGGCTCCGGTACGGGCGGAGGGCCGTGTTTTTATGGTTATCTGACGTTGCCAGATAACAGAGCGAGTCTTGGGCGCGGTTTGATCGTTCTGCAGGAGATCTATGGGTTGAATGCGGAAGTACGCCGGGTTTGTGATTGGTTGGCCTCGAATGGCTACCATGCATTGGCTCCCGACCTGTATTGGAAAAGCGGCAACCACGTTGAATACGACTACGAAGATAGGCCGAATGCGCTGGCTCATGCTCGCAGTCTGGATTTCAACGTCATCGCGGAAGATATCAAGGCCGGGTTCGTTTCGCTGGAAAGAATACTGGGCGGCAGGGAGAAAGTCGGAATATTGGCTTTGGGGTGGGGCGGCAAGCCAGGATTGATGGCGAGAAAGAGCTTGCCGGGAGTGCCGATGTCAATATACTACCCCGGAGGATTGGCTGGCGAAGACAACTTGATAAATGATAGTGTGGGTGCGACGCAATATCATTTTGGCCTTCTCGACGAACGCAGTCCGCAGGAATTCTGTGACTGGATAGCATCTCTATACCAAGGCAAGGATGGTTTTGAGATGCATGTTTACGAGAACAGCCTTCACGGCTTTGCAAACCATGGCCGTAAAGAATATCACGAAGACAATGCCAGAATCGTGTATGAAAGAACTTTGGAGTTCTTCGATGCTCAGTTCAACGATCAATAGATCCAACGTATAACCATGCTTACAGAATCCGATAATAGAATTCTTACTCAGGTTGGTGCCGGAACTCCAATGGGAGAATTACTCAGGGAGTATTGGCATCCTCTTTGTCTTTCTGATTTCTTGACGGCGGGAGGTGCCCCCAGGCGACTGGAGTTGCTGAGTGAAAAAATCGTGGCATTCAGGATGCCGGACGGAAACGTTGGCGTTCTGGATGAAGCGTGCGCTCATCGACGTGTCACCTTGGCGCTGGCTCGGAACGAGGAGGGCGGATTGCGGTGCATATACCATGGCTGGAAGTTCGCACCGAACGGCAGAGTCCTCGAGACTCCGTCGGAACCGCCGGAGTACGCCAAGGAATTTGCCAGCCGCATCAGCATCAAGGCGTATCCGACTCGCGAAGCAGGTGGAGTGGTCTGGATCTATATGGGTTCGAACCCATCGCCGCCTGAATTTCCTTATTACGAATTTCTTGAATTGCCGGCAAATCAGGTGGACATCCGGCTCGGGGTGGTCAACACCAACTGGGTGCAAGGCATTGAAGGCACTTTAGACTCTGCACATCTGCCTTACCTGCATCGAAGTCAGGATAATGGCCAGATTGCCAACGACTTCAGATTGCAGAAGGCTTCCTCTCCTCAGTTCGAAGTCGTCGACACTCCTTATGGATTCAAGGAGGGTGCCATACGCCGTATGGATGACGGTAAGCTCTACGTCAAGATCAGGGAATTTGTCGCGCCTTATTATTCCTATGTCCCGGGCTTTCCGGAGAATTTGAAGAATCGCATGGTGGTGGCTTCAGTACCCTTCAATGATGTCGTGCATGCCCAATGGCATTTTTACTACAACGTGGAGAGGCCTTTTGAGAAGGAGCATCTGGAGAAGCGCTGGCTGCATTCCGGGCGAGATAGGAACGACTTCTATGCGGACCATGGGAACTTGAGCAATCTCTGGGGTCAGGATCGAGAGGCGATGGAGAAGGGCCATTTCAGCGGCTTCGTTGATCGTTATATTTCAGTCGAAGATTTCATCGTGCAAGAGGCAATGGGAGCGATTTTGGATCGCACGAAGGAGGTTCTGGGGCGTAGTGATCAGGTGATCGTATTCGCAAGAAAGAGGTTGATCAATGCGGCAAAAAATTTCAGGGAGAACGGCACGGTTTGGGGTCGAAGCGACGCCAGTATGGAGGTTTTTTCGAAAATCCGATCGTGTGCTGTCGTGATCGGCGAAAACGAGGATTGGAAGGCGGTGGATCCCCACGCCTTGAAGGAAATAAACCATCAGCCCTCATGAAGGGATAGAGGAGATATGTATCGTGCATAGTAAGTCAGCAAAGCTCATTGCATCTTTCATGCTAGCGCTTGGAGCCTCCACTACGGCGTTTGCGCAGAAAGGGCTGGATGCGGCTGTTTATCCGGACAAGCCCATACGCATGGTCGTTCCTTATGCATCCGGTGGCACCGCCGACGTGCTTGCGCAGATGCTGGCAAAGGGCATCTCGGAGAACCTGAACGCCAACGTCTACGTGGATAATAAGCCTGGAGCCGGAACGGCAATCGGAGCGCGCGATGTTGCCAGAGCCAATCCAGATGGCTATACAATCATCATGGGCACCATCAGCTCGCACGCCGTGGTTCCTCTAATGGATCCAAAAACGGCGGGGTATGACGCGGTGAAGGATTTTGTCGCGGTCGCACCGGTTGCCGACTTCCCTTATGTCTTGCTTTCGAAAAGTACCCTGGAAGCCAGCAGCATTCCCGAATTGAAAGCCCTGGCCGCCCGGACCGAAGGTGGCCTTGCGTATGCTTCGGCAGGCGTAGGAACGACGAATCATCTGGCGGGCACGCTGCTGACCAACGAAACCGACATCAAGCTGCTGCACGTTCCCTATAAAGGCAACGCACCTGCGATGGTCGACCTGATTGCCGGGGAAGTGGACTTGATGTTCGAATTGTTGGGGTCGGCGAGTGACCAAAGCCGTCATGGCCGGGTCCGGGCCGTTGCGATCGCTGCGCCCGAAAGAAGCGAGGTGATGCCAGAGACGCCAACATTCATCGAGCTTGGTCTCAAGGACTTCGTCGTAAGCGCCTGGTTCGGAATCTTTGCTCCAGCGAATACGCCTAACGACATTGTTGAGAAGCTTAACGCATCCATTCAGTCCGTCGTCGAGGGGCAGGATTTTCAGAACTATTTGCAGAGTGTTGGAGGTATACCTTTGGTTCAGACGGCAGATCAGTTTCAGGATTTCATCAAGAAGGAGAACGATCGTTGGCGGGAAAGCCTCGAGAACATGGGCTCTAGTTGATCGGAGTCGGATGCCGTGGCTGACGCATACGCACCTTTCGGGCTGGCTGGGCGTCGGTCGCCAGGCATCGTGGTGCGGACGTTGCGTGGGGCTGCCAGGCGGCAGCTCGCACACTCTGCTTAGTGAGTGGGCCCCCGATCAGTGCGACGAGTCCCCTTTTAGCGTAAAAAAACAGACCCTAAGTTCCACGATGGTGGGCCGGGTGCCATACACCTTGCTTGGCCATGGCATCGACGATCTTTCGGATTTGGGTCGTGACGGTGGATACCGCCTTACGAGGGCCCTTGGACTTGGCGGTGGCCATGGCTACCGTGCGCTGAAACGGCGGATTGACGATGCGCGACGCCTGCAGCCGTCCTTCCCTCACTTCGTTCCAGACCGCGTGCAAGGGCAGCACGGTATAGAGCCTTTCTTCGGCCACCATCGATTTCTGCAATGTCAGCGAGTCGGCCTCTATGGCGGGATTCAGCGAGATATGCATCTGCCGAGCCATGGAGTCAAGGGCGGTGCGTAGTCCGTTGGGCGCGCCGGGGAGAATGAATGGCAGCCCATCCAGCTTCTGAAATGCGACTTCGCCGGCGCTGGTGGGGAAATCGTCCCGAGGTCCGATCAGATAACTGTCAACCGTGGCCAGGGATTCCTCGAGCTCGGACAGGCTGCCACCGTAGCGATACAGGATCGCGATATCGACTCTGCTGTCAGCCAGCCATTCTTCGACCTGTCCACTCGAGCCTTCCAGGATTTTCAGGTCGATCGACGGGAAATGCGTGCGTAATTCGGTATACAGCTTACCCGCCATCGGATGGCTGATGGACGGGAGAGACCCCATGATGACTCTACCGCTGGGAGCATGAGCCTGACCTCTGATTTCGGCCTCGAGATGCTCGGCGTCGAGCAACAAGGCTCTGACCTGGCTAAAAATGCGGTGACCCAGCTCGGAGAGTTCGACACCCCGCCCAGTTCGATTGAACAGCCGGCCGCCGCACTCACGCTCCAAAGCGTTCAATTGGCGGCTGAGCAGTGATTGGTTGCTATCGAGGAAGAGCGCGGCGCGCGTAAGGCTGCCCAGTTCAGCGATGGCGAGGAACATTCGCCACTTCTGCAATCTAGCAGTGAGGTCGAGGTGAATACTGGTAGCCTTGGGCGGTTGCATGACGAGTGGTTCATCAATGGTGCGTTGGCCAGATAGAAAGGCTCCGCATCGTCAGCGAACCGCGCGGACCACCGTTGGCGGGAATGCGGCGCGGTGTGGCTGATGCAGAAGTTTTCTCGAATCATTCTACCCGCACCCGTGCCGCGCCGCTCTTCCGCCCCCGAGGCGGGGAGGGGGACATCCCGGCGTCAGTGGCCAGCGAACACCGGCGCACGCTTTTCACGGAAGGCAGCCCGGGCTTCTCGCGCGTCATTCGTTCTGGAGATGATGGCCGTCATATCCTGTTCGTAGCGATAGCCGTCTCTCAGGCTCATGTCTTCGATCGTATTGAGGGTATGTTTGCCCATACGAGTGGAGACGGGGCTTTTGCCGGCAATCGTTGACGCCATCGCCATGGCTGAAGGCATCAGATCTTCCGGACTAGTGCAGGCTTCGATGATGCCCAGCCGATACAACTCTTCAGCGGGTACGCGCATGCCGGTCAGCATCATTCGGCGCAGCCGCGAATGAGGAAACAGCCGCATGGCGTGCCGGCAGCCTCCCAAAAGGCCGACGTCGACCTCGGGCAAGCCGAGGTTGCCTCGCTCGGACGCGATGAGAATGTCCGCGGAGGCCACCAGGGCAAGTCCCGATCCCAGGGCCGCCCCGTTGATGGCAGCGATGACGGGTTTGGCACATTCCCGGATGGCGTGAAAGCACTCGCGGGTGCGGCGGGAGTGCGCCGACAGGTCGCCTGGTTTCTTGATGACGTCGGCTCGGCCTTTCAGGTCGGCGCCGGCGCAGAAAACCTTGCCGGCGCCTGTGAGGATCACGACGCGGATTTCGTCCATTTCGGAGACGCGGTCCAGCGCCAGAGTCAGCTCGTCGTTCAGGATACGGGTCAGTGCATTGACGGGGGGAGCGTCCATTGTGAGTACGGCGATGTGATCGGCAATCTCCACCTTCAGCTGCGTGAGGTCGTTCATGGGGGTGGGGTCTCTCCACGATGGATGGGAGACCCCAGTGTATTGACTTCAGATACGGCTGAGCAGTTGTGGCTCGAGCAAGGCAGCTATGCGGTGTTGGACATGACTCGGTTCAGCCCTCGCTCTTGAGCCGATGCCGCTGCAGCTTGCCGCTCTCGGTGCGCGGCAGCGCATCCACGTAGCGGATCGAACGCGGATATTTATAGGGCGCCACGGTTTCCTTCACGAACTTCTGCAACTCGGCGGTCATGGCATCGTTGCCCTGGTGGCCTGGCTTGAGCACGACGAAAGCGCGGATGATCTGGCCGCGGTCGTCGTCGGGCACGCCCACCACGCCGCATTCGGCCACCGCCGGATGCGCCAGCAGGGCCCATTCCACCTCGGGGCTGGAGACGTTGTAGCCGGACGTGACGATGATGTCGTCGACCCGCGCCACGTAATGGAAGTAGCCGTCTTCATCCATCCAGAAGGCGTCGCCGGGCAGGTTCCAGCCGTTGCGCACGTAGTTTTTCTGGCGGTCGTCGGCCAGATAGCGGCAGCCGGTGGGGCCCTTGACCGCCAGCATGCCGACTTCGCCCGGGGGCAGCGGATTCATGTCGTCGTCTACCACGATGGCGCGGTAGCCGGGCAGCACTTTGCCGATGGAGCCGGCGCGGAAGTCCTCGGGGCTTGAGGCGATGTAGATATGGATCAGTTCGGTGCCGCCGATACCGTCGTGGATCTCGATGCCGGAGGCTTCGCGCCAGCGGCGGCGAGTGTCGTCGGGCAGGGCCTCGCCGGCCGAGACGCATTTCTTGAGACTGGAGATATCGTAGCGATCGACCAGATTGGCCATCTGGCGGTAGGCGGTAGGCGAGGTAAAGCAGATGGTGGCGCGATGATCCTGGATGGCTTTCATCAGGGGCTCGGGCGCCAGGCGTTCGATCAGGATGGTACTGGCCCGCGCCCAAAGGGGGAAGGCGAGCATGCCGCCCAGGCCGAAGGTAAAGGCCAAAGGCGGCGTGCCGATGAAGACGTCGTCGGCGGTAGGCTTGAGACAGTGGCGGGGGAAGACCTCGCACATGGCCATGACATCGCGGTGGAAGTGCACCGTGCCCTTGGGCACGCCCGTGGTGCCGGAGGTAAAGCCGATCAGGGCGGGGTCGGTGGCCGCGGTGTCGACGGCCTCGAAAGTATCGGGCTTGCCGGCCATGGCGGCTTCGAGGTTGCCGCCTTCGCCGAAGTACATGACTTTCTGGAGGTGGGGAGATTCCTGCCGCGCCAGTTCGAGTTCTTCGGCCAGGGAGGCGTCGCACAAGGCATGGCTGACCTGGGCCAGCTTGGCGATGTCTTTCAGCTCTTTGGAACGCAGCAGCGGCATGGTGCCCACGGCAACGCCGCCCGCCTTGATGACCGCCAGCCACGAGGCGGCCAGCATGGGCGAATTGCCCCCGCGCAGAAGGACGCGGTTACCCGGCACCAGGCCGAGGTCTTCGACCAGCACGCGTGCCAGCCGATTGACGACGGCCTGGAGTTCGCGGTAGTTCCAGTGCAGATCCTGGCCCACGATGGCCGGCCGATCGCCATGACCTTCGGTGATGGCCTGATCGAGCAACTGGGTGGTAGCGTTGAGGCGCTCGGGAAACTGGAGTTCCGGTTGGTCGAACAGGAACTCGGGCCAGTCCGCGGCCGGCGGCAGATTATCGAGGACGAAGGTATCGCGGTGAGCGGTATAGGACATGATGAATACGGCGAAATCCTGGGCTATCGAAGTGGCAACTATGCGATCAGTATCTTTTAGTTGTCAAGTAATTGTTTTCCCCGATAACCTTGATGTATGACAATAAAACCCAGTGATCAGGGGGCTTGCGCAAGCAGGCGGGTGATCGGTAAAATGCTTTAGAACTAAACCAATTCTCTTCCAGCTCCAAGCTGCTGGTGTGCCCGCACCAGATACCCCACACGTTTCCCATCCGGAGATCGCATGAAAATCGTTTGCATAGGAGGCGGCCCCGCCGGCCTGTACTTTGCGCTGCTGATGAAGCAGCAAAACCCTGCTCACGACATCACCGTGGTGGAGCGAAACCGACCTTACGACACCTTCGGCTGGGGCGTGGTGTTTTCCGACCAAACCCTGGGCAACCTGCGCGCCGCCGACGAAAAAACGGCTACGCAAATCCTCGACGCCTTCAACCACTGGGACGACATCGAAGTCCTGATCGAAGGCCACAGCGTGCTGTCCAGCGGCCATGGCTTCTGCGGCATCGGCCGCAAGCGTCTGCTCAACATCCTTCAGGCCCGCTGCGAAGAGCTCGGCGTGAAGCTGGTGTTTGAAACCGACGTCGAGAGCGACGAAGACTACCCCGACGCCGATCTCATCATCGCCTGCGATGGCCTCAACAGCCGCATCCGCACCAAATACGCCGATACCTACCAGCCCGACATCGACGTGCGCGATTGCCGTTTCGTCTGGCTGGGTACCAAAAAGCTGTTCGAGCCCTTCACTTTCGCCTTCGAAAAAACCGAATGGGGCTGGTTCCAGGCCCACGCCTACCGGTTCGACGACGAAACCTCCACCTTCATCGTCGAAGCCCCCGAGCGTGTCTGGCTCGGAGCCGGCATCGACAAAATGGAGAAAGAAGAGTCGATCGCCTTCTGCGAAAAACTCTTCGCCAAGTATCTCGACGGCAATCCGCTGGTCTCCAACGCCTCGCACTTGCGCGGCTCGGCGCAGTGGATCAAGTTCCCGCGAGTCATCTGCAAAACCTGGGTGCATCACAACGGCCGCGCGCCGGTGGTGCTGATGGGCGATGCCGCCCATACCGCCCACTTCTCGATCGGCTCGGGCACCAAGCTGGCGCTCGAAGACGCCATCGAACTTACGCGCTGCATCGGTCGCTCGCCCGACGACCTCGCCGCCGCTCTGCGCGACTACGAAGCCGTCCGCAGCATCGAAGTGATGCGCATCCAAAACGCCGCGCGCAACTCCACCGAGTGGTTCGAAAACGTCGACCGCTACGTCAACCTGCCGGCCGAGCAGTTTGCCTACTCGCTGCTCACCCGCAGCCAGCGCATCAGCCACGAAAATCTCCGGCTGCGCGATCGTGGCTACATCGAGCGCTACGAAGACTGGGTCGCCAAGCAGGCCGGCGTCGAGCGCCAGCCCGGCAAAGAACCGATTCCGCCGATGTTCACGCCTTACTCGGTGCGCAGCGTGACGCTGCCCAACCGCGTGGTGGTGGCGCCGATGGCCCAGTATTCCTGCGTCGATGGCGTGCCCGGCGCCTTCCATCAAACCCACCTTGGCGCCCGCGCCATGGGCGGCGCCGGCATGGTGATGATCGAGATGACCTGCACCTCGCCCGACGCCCGCATTACCCCGGGATGCCCCGGCCTGTGGAACACCGAGCAGCGTGACGCCTGGAAGCGTATCGTCGATTACGTCCACCACGAAACCTCCGCCAAGATCGGTATCCAGATCGGCCACGCCGGCGCCAAAGGTTCCACCCGCGTGGCCTGGGAAGGCATCGATCTCCCGCTCGAGAGCGGCAATTGGCCGCTGATCTCGGCCTCGGCCACGCAATACCTCGAAGGGCAAAGCCAGGTCGCACGCCCCATGACGCGCGAAGACATGGATCGCGTGCGCGACGACTTCGTGCGCTCCACCCGCTACGCCGCCGAAGCCGGCTTCGATTGGCTGGAGCTCCATTGCGCCCACGGCTACCTGCTGTCGTCCTTTATCTCGCCGCTCACCAACCAGCGTACCGACGAATACGGCGGTTCGCTCGAGAACCGCATGCGCTACCCGCTGGAAGTGTTCCATGCCGTGCGCGCGGTGTGGCCGGAAGACCTGCCTCTGTCGGTGCGGATCTCGGCCCACGATTGGGTCGAAGGCGGCATCACGCCCGATGACGCGGTGGAAATCGGCCGTATTCTGAAGGCGGCTGGAGTCGACATCATCCACGTCTCCTCGGGCCAGGTGAGCCACAAAGAGCAGCCGGTCTATGGCCGCATGTTCCAGACCCCGTTCGCCGATCGCATCCGCAACGAGGCGGGCATTCCCACGATTGCGGTGGGCGCCATCTCCGAAGCGGATCACGTCAACAGCATCATCGCCGCGGGCCGCGCCGATCTTTGCGCGGTTGGCCGGCCGCATCTGGCCAACCCGGCCTGGACGCTGCAGGAAGCCGCCCACATCGGTTACCACGACATCGCCTGGCCCAAGCAGTACCGCACGGCCAAGGTGCAGCTCGAGGTCAACTACGCGCGGGCCCGCCAGATGCAACAGGCGGCACCGTCGCCGGCCGAAGCCGAGGGCCCGTAATGGCAGCCCCCCAACCCCTGCAGGGCCGGCATGCCCTGGTTACCGGCGCCGCGCGCGGCATCGGCGCTGCAGTGGCGCGCATGCTGGCGCAGCAAGGGGCCCGGGTCTCGCTGCTCGGGCGCAATTTACAGGCGCTCGAGGCGCTGCGGGCCACCTTGCCGGGCGGCCCGCACCTGCCCGTCACGGCCGACATCGGCGATGCTGCAGGCGTGCAGGCTGCGTTTGCGCAGGCCCGCGACGCCCTGGGCCCGATCACGATCCTGGTCAACAATGCCGGCCAGGCCGAGAGCTCGCCATTCGGCAAAACCTCGCTCGAGCTCTGGCAGCGCATGCTGCAGGTCAACCTCACTGGCACCTTCCTGTGCTGCCAGGCAGCCTTGCCGGACATGCTGGCCGCCGGAGGCGGACGCATCGTCAACATCGCCAGTACCGCCGGGCAAAAGGGCTATCCCTATGTGGCCGCCTACACCGCCGCCAAGCATGGCGTGATCGGCCTGACCCGCTCGCTGGCCCTCGAAATGGCGCGCAAGGGGGTTACGGTCAATGCCGTTTGCCCGGGCTACACCGACACCGACATCCTGCGCGAGAGTATCGCCAACGTCGTGGCCAAAACCGGCCGTTCGGCCGAAGAAGCCATGGCCGAGTTCACCGCGGGTAATCCGCAACGCCGGGTGATCCAGCCCGACGAAGTGGCCGATGCAGTGCGCTGGCTCTGCGGCGACGCCGCCGGCTCGATCACCGGCCAGGCCATTTCCGTGTCGGGTGGCGAGGTCACGTGATGCCCGACCTTTCGCATGCCATGCTGCGCGACGCGCAGGGCTTGGGCCACGAGGCGCGCGTCAACAGCGACGACCACGCCGCGCTCAAGCTATGGCTGCGCCTGCTCTCGTGCTCCAAGCAGCTGGAAACCGAAGTCCGCCGCCGGCTGCGGGCCCGCTTTGGCGTGTCCATTGCGCGTTTCGACTACCTCGCCCAGCTCTACCGCTATGGCGACGGCCTGAAGATGCGTGATTTGTCACAACATTTGATGGTCACCGGCGGCAATGTCACCGGGCTCACCGATGAGCTCACCCGCGAAGGTATGGTGCTGCGCGAGGCCAGCACCACCGATAAACGTTCGCGCATCGTGCGCCTCACGCCCAAAGGGCGCGAGGCCTTCGAAGCCATGGCTCAGGCCCACGAGCAGTGGATACTCGAGCTGTTCGGCAACATGACGGACAAGCAAATGCAGCAGTTGTACACACAATTGGGCATATTGCGCGTCCACCTCACGCACCACGATTTTTCCGAGGATTCCGCATGACCCACGATTCCACTCCGCGCGTCGATCCCGCCCTGGTGGCAGGCAACCGCAAATCGCTGGCGGGGTACCAAGCCCAGCATTTTATGTGGGAGGCCGTTGATCAGGTCGGCGTGATCACGCTGAACCGGCCGGAACGCAAAAACCCGCTCACGTTCGACTCCTACGCCGAACTGCGCGACTTTTTCGGCCAGCTCAAGTACGCCGAAGACATCAAGGCCGTGATCGTGCGTGGCGCGGGCGGCAACTTCTGCTCCGGCGGCGACGTGCACGAGATCATTGGGCCGCTGGTTCGCCTTACCGCGCCCGAGTTGCTGATGTTCACCCGCATGACGGGTGATCTGGTCAAGGCCATGCGCGCCTGCCCTCAGCCCATCATTGCCGCCGTGGACGGCGTGTGCGCCGGCGCCGGCGCGATCGTCGCGATGGCCTCCGACATGCGCCTGGGCACTGCGCGCAGCAAAACTGCCTTCCTGTTCAACCGGGTGGGTCTGGCAGGCTGCGACATGGGCGCCTGCGCCATTCTGCCGCGCCTGATCGGCCAGGGCCGGGCCAGCGAGCTGCTGTACACCGGCCGCTCGCTGGGCGGCGAAGAGGGCGAACGCTGGGGCTTTTTCAATCGCCTGGTCGAGCCCGAGGGCCTGGACGAGGCAGCCCGCAAGCTGGCCAGCGACATCGCCGCGGGCCCCACTTTCGCCAACGGCATTACCAAGACCATGCTCCACCAAGAGTGGAACATGAGCATCGAGCAGGCCATCGAGTCCGAGGCGCAGGCGCAGGCCATCTGCATGCTCACCGAGGATTTTTCGCGCGCCTATCACGCCTTCGTGGCCAAGCAGAAGCCAAAGTTCGAAGGAAACTGACCATGGCCGATCGCAATTATCTCGACTGGCCTTTCTTCGAGCCTCGTCACCGCGAACTGGCGCTGGCCCTCGACGACTGGGCGGCGCAGGAATTGCCGCAGGGCCATGGCGCCAATGTCGACGACGACTGCCGGCAGCTGGTGGCCTTGCTGGGCAAGGGCGGCTGGCTGCGGCATGCCGTGGCCGGCAAGGCGTTCGGCGGCCTGAACGACACCATCGACACCCGCGCGATTTGCCTGCTGCGTGAAACCTTGGCTCGCCACAATGGTCTGGCCGACTTCGCCTTTGCCATGCAGGGGCTGGGGTCGGGCGCCATCAGCCTGGCCGGCACGCCGGAGCAGAAGCAGCGCTATCTGCCACGCGTGGCTTCGGGCGAGGCCATTGCCGCTTTCGCCCTGTCCGAGCCGCATGCCGGTTCCGACGTTGCTGCCATGGCGTGCGGCGCCCGGGTCGAGGGCGACGAAGTCATCCTCGATGGCGAAAAAACCTGGATTTCCAACGGCGGCATCGCCGACTTCTACGTGGTGTTCGCGCGCACCGGCGAGGCGCCCGGCGCCCGTGGCATCTCGGCGTTCATCGTCGATGCCGGTACACCGGGTTTCGAAATCGCCGAGCGCATCGAGGTGATCGCGCCGCATCCCTTGGCCCGACTGAAGTTCACCCATTGCCGCATCCCGCTTAGCCAGCGTATCGGAGCCGCCGCCGAAGGTTTCAAGATCGCCATGCGCACCCTCGACGTATTCCGTACGTCGGTAGCGGCCGCCGCGCTGGGCTTTGGGCGCAGGGCGCTCGACGAGGCCCTGCAGCGCGCCACCACGCGCAAGATGTTCAACCAGACCTTGGCCGACTTCCAGATCACGCAAAGCAAGCTGGCCGACATGGCCATCACGCTCGAGAGCGCGGCGTTGCTCACCTACCGCGCCGCTTGGCAGCGCGACCAGGGCAAGACCGTGACACGCGAGGCCGCCATGGCCAAGTACGTGGCCACCGAAGGCGCCCAGAAAGTGATCGACGCCGCCGTGCAGATGTGGGGCGGCATGGGCGTGGTCAGCGAGGTGCCGGTCGAGAAGCTTTATCGCGAGATTCGGGCCTTGCGCATTTACGAAGGCGCCAGCGAAGTCCAGCAATTGATCATCGCGCGCGAGATGCTAAAGGAGATAACTCCATGAGTGCACATTTTTCCCGTCCGTACACCATCCGGTTTTCCGACTGTGATCCGGCGGGTATTGTGTTCTTTCCCCAGTATTTCGTCATGTTCAATGGCACAGTCGAAGACTGGATCACCGACGGCCTGGGCATCGGCTACCGCAAGCTCGTGATCGAGCGCCGCACCGGGTTGCCCACGGTGCACCTCGACGTCGATTTCACGGCGATCAGCCTGATGGGCGACGAAGTCGTCCTGGAACTCGAAGTCATTCGCCTGGGCAGCAAGTCGCTCAAGCTCGAGCACCGCTGTGTGGGGGTCGATGGCACCGTCCGCGCCCGGGTCGAACAGGTGATCGTCACTACCTCGCTCGACACCCATGATTCGATCGAGATCCCGGCCGATTTGCGCGCCGCGATCGAGAGCAACGTGGCCGCGGCTTCCGCAGGCTCCTGATTTCATCGGTTCCGGTCCCGGCAGGGCCGGAACCGCAACCCATCACGACAAGGAAAATTCCATGCAAGTTCTGCTCCCCGAAGGTTGGCCCCGTCCTAAAGGCTACGCCAATGGTGTTGCCGTGACCGGCCGTCAAATCTATGTTGCCGGCATGATCGGCTGGGATGGCAATGGCCAGTTCCACACCGACGACTTTGCCGGCCAGGTGCGCCAGGCGCTCGAGAACATCGCTGCCGTCCTCAAGGAAGGCGGTGCGACTCCCGAGCACATCGTACGCATGACCTGGTACGTGACC
>Ga0265293_10009110_pt1 | contig 14396 bp, 8 predicted proteins | sample Munlanlewell138R_FD_192505 | JGI IMG/M metagenome (GOLD analysis project Ga0265293, IMG submission 192505) | Leachate microbial communities from a municipal landfill in Southern Ontario, Canada - Leachate well 138R | ecosystem: Engineered > Solid waste > Landfill > Unclassified | place: Canada...
TCGCACAGGCGGCGCACGATCTCGGCGCCTTCGGCTGATTTCATGTCCACGGCAAGGGATTTCTTGCCGCGGCTCGCGGAGTTGAATGGCCGCACCACACTGCGCATGGGATCACCACTAAGGGGCTCGACCTTGATCACTTCCGCGCCCAGATCGGAGAGCATGACGGAAGACACCGGGCCGGCGACGAAGGCGCCGAAATCCAGCACCGTGAGGCCGCTGAGGGGGCGCTGGTCCACGGGCGGCTGAGGTTTGTCGTCGCTGCTCACGGCGCGGATGGTGAGCGGATTGCCCACGTGCCGTACGCCGGCGCCGTTGCTGCGGATGAGGCCGTTGTGCTGAACCTGCGGGTGATCCCAGCAGGCGCCCGGCGGCAGGGCGATTTCCCCCGGCAGGCCCGCCTTGGTGAAGGCGTCGAGCAGTTCGGCGCTATGCCAGTTGGCCGCGTAGGAGGCCAGCAGTTCGATATCGCCGAAGAACTTGTGGGGCGGATCCGCCGGATTGGGCAGGCCCGCATCGTTGGGGTCCATGCCGGGGGCGTCGATACCGAGAATCCGGTACAGGGTGGCCTTGGCGCCGGCGGAACCGAGGCACACGTGCACATACAGGCCATCCTTGCATTGCAACAGGATGGGGCGCGGGTCGAGCGGCATGGAAAACTTGAACATCGGCGTGGCGTTTTCGGCCCGCGACCAGGTGGTCAGCCAGCACAGCGCACCCTCGTAGAGTGAGGTGGCCACACCCTGGCCCCGACCGGAGAACTCGCGCTCGTAAAGGGCCGTGAGAATACCGATCAGCCCCTGCATGGCCGCACCGTACTGGGTGGGCTGGTAGGTGACGAAGTTGGGGCGGTCGCTGTAGTGCTCGTAGCAGATGCCGCTTCTCGCCTGCACGAGAATATCCACGGCGTGGCGACCCATGCCGCCGACACCCTCGGGGTAGCCCTGGATGTCCAGCACGATCAGGCGCGGATTGGCAGCCAGCAGGGTTTCCGCGGCGGTGCGCGGCGCGAGCTCGGGATGATCCTCGCCGCCGAGAATGCACACGTCGACCGCGGCGGCAGCGGACGCCAGGCTTTGCAGCTCGTTCTGCTCGTGGCCGCGCAGGGCCTCGTAGGCGGGATAGATGCTGATGAAGGGATCGCTCTGCAATGGCGCGAGCCGCACGACGCGCGCACCCAGTTCCCCCAGAAACTTGCTGATCAGCGCGGGCGCAAGGCCCGCACCCTGGTTTACCACATTCACACCCGCCAGCGGCGAACTAGCTACCGACATCTCTTACCTCATTTGTTTTCGTTAGGATTTTCTGAACGCGCATTTGCGATCCGGCGCGACGTTGTCTGAGTTGCAGACTACACGCTTAGCGCGTTGCAGGGTTCTAATGTGCCACACAACGTGTTGGCCACCACCTTGCCGCCGGCACCGATTCCAGGTGCAGGCGGCGGTTGTACAGGGGGGGATAGTGACTGGTGCTATCGCCAGTGGTGAGAATGTCCGGATCGCTGGTGTGGGAGTACTCGTTCCCACACGAACCGTAGACGACCGGCACATCAGAACCTGTACTCTCCGCTGATGCCGTAAGTTCTCGGCGGCGCGGCGGTATAGTTGTCACCCGCCGGCGGCGCGTTGGTGCTGTACACCGAGTACTTTTCGTCCGTCATGTTCTTGCCCCACAGGCTGAGCCTTACTTTCTCCGCAGGATCCGCCCAGTTCAGGGAGAAGTTCACCACTTCGTAGGACGGTTCCTTGATGCGGTTGTCCTCGTCCCAGTAGAAGCCGTCGTTGTAGTAATAGTTCACCACCACGTCGAAACCCGCCGGCAAGGCGTAGTTAAGCGCCGCATTGAAGGTGATTTCCGGCGCCCGCATCAGCTCGTTGCCGGCAAAATTGTCGGTAGTGGGTAAGTTGCCCATGCCGTTGGGGCTGGGTCTGTTGGTGATGCCGAAGTACTCGTCGTATTCGCTATCCAGATACGAGACGCCAGCGCTGAGGCGCAGCTTGTCGGTCACCTGGGCATCCACTTCCAGTTCCGCACCGCGAATGCTCGCCGCCGCCGCGTTGACCGTGGTGGTGGTACCGCTGCCGACGGTGACCAGCTGCAGGTTCTGGTAGTCGTAGTCGAAGATTGCACCGTTGATGGTGGCGCGGCCATCGAACCAGCCGCTCGACTTGAAGCCCACCTCGATCGCGTCCAATTCCTCCGGCTGTACTGCCGGCGCGGGTGGGCCACTGAGATTGACCATGTTGAAGATGCCGCCCTTGTAACCGCGGCTCGCGGTGGCGTATACCATCAGGTCGTCGGTGAACCTGTAGTTCAGCCCCACCCGGTAGGTGAGCTTCTCGAAATCCTCCTCCAGGGTGGTGAAGGGGAAGATCGGGTTGCCGTTGATAAGGGTGGGGCGCTGGTCGAGGGTCAACTCGTCCTCGTTGTAGCGCAGGCCCACCACCAGTGAGGCTTTCTCGGTGAAGGCCCAGTCGATTTCGCCGAACACGGCCTTGCCCTCGTTCTGCTGCTCGCCGCGGTTGAGGATGGTCACCCCCGGCAGTTCGATTCGCATAGGGTCAATATAGGTACTGAAATCCGAGTAGAACAGGCCGACGATCCAGTGCAGGCTACCGTCGCCGGTGGATGCCAGGCGCAGCTCCTCGGAGAAGAAGCGGGTGTTGGTCTGGGTCCAGGAGTTGGTATTGAAGACACTGGTGCCGTCGTTGTCGTAGGGCGAGAAGTATTCGTTTTCGCGGTAGGCGGTGATGCTCACCACATCGACGTTATTGAGCGAATGCCGCAGGTGGAGGCTGGCGTGGGTGTTGTCGTATTCGTTGTAGGAGACGATATCTTGTGCCGCCTTGTGCCAACCGTCCGGCGTGGCTTCGCCGGTGGCGGCATGCACGCCGGGCAGCGGGGTGCGGATCATGTTGTTACTTCCTTCGTAGTGCTCCTCGCTGAGCACCAGCTTGACCTCGGTGTTGTCGGTGGGGGTGTAGAGGAGCTTGGCACGGACGTTGTAGCGGTTCTCGGGCAGGAAGTTGACGCCCGGCACCTGGTTATCGACGTAGGATTTGTCGGCGTCCTTGTAGTTGGCGGAGATATTGACGGCGAGGTTGTCGGTGATGCCGGTGGTGGCGTAGAGGCCGGTTTCCCAGGTGCCGTAGTTGGCGACACCGCCGCGCAGCGTCAGCTCGGGGTCGTGGCTGGGGTCGCGGGTGATGATATGGAGAAGGCCACCGGTGGCATTGCGGCCGAACAGGGTGCCCTGGGGGCCCTTGAGAACCTCGACGCGCTCGACATCGGCGAAGGAGGTCATGTTGGCGGTGGCCGCGGGGTTGTAGACTTCGTCGATGTAGGTGGCGACGGAGGGCTCGTTGCCCGCGGTTACCGCGCTGGTGCCGACGCCGCGCAACATAATGATAGTGGTGCCGGAGCCGGTGTTGATGTTAAGGCTGGGCACCACCTCGGAGAGCTGGGTAACACTCTCGATGCCCTTGTCGGCCAGTGCTTCACCGGAGTGGGAAAGCATGGTGATGGGCACGTCCTGAATGCTCTGCTCGCGCTTGGTCGCCACCACGATGATTTCTTCGAGTGCCGCTGCGCCGGCCTCCGGGGCCAGCGCCGTAGCTATCGCCAACGCCAATGCAGAAGGCTGTGAAATATAACGCAAAGGTTTGTTAAAGGCTTTCATCCTTTTTCTCCGCTGGTTAGTGTTAGTATGATTTTTTAGATTTCAAATCAGCTCATTGGACGTACTCCTAGCCGTGTGCCTCGCGACTTGCGGCCAGAAGCTTGTCCAATGGGCTCCCTGAAATTTCGAATGTTTACTGTCACTCCGGTATAACCGGGAGATTTTTAGTGCTGATCAACGAAACAGGGAGCTAACTCACTGTCAGTGGCAAGGTGTCGAGAGTTCTCAAGCCATTTATTACCCGGTACTTGTATGGCCCGGCTATTTCCAGACGGTTTACTCTGCTCAGGAATTCCGTCAGGAAACATTCGATTTCCAGTTTTGCCATGTGGCGCCCGAGACACACATGAGGTCCGATTCCGAACCCAAGGTGCCTTCCTGTTCGCGTTCTCGGTCTAAACTCGTCTGGTGCCTCCCAAAAGCGGGGGTCTCTGTTCGCTGAGCCAATACCCACGGCTATCTTGGAGTTTGCCGGTATGGTCACACCGGCAAATTCAACATCTTTGGTTGTAGTACGAAAATGAATCTGCGAAGGGCTTTCCAGGCGAATAGCTTCCTCGAAGACATCCATGACAAAAGCTGGCTCAGCTTTTGCTTTTTGCCACGCATCCGGATTTTCCGCCAACAGTCTCAACGTTGTTGAAAGGCTGCTTATGGTGGTGTCCATTCCTCCTCTCAACAGAGTGCGCACCATGAGGGGTGCTGTTCCAGGGGGCAACTCATCTCTGTCCTCGGCCTCGTAGATCAGCTCTCCAAGTCCCCCGGGAATCATTGCTTCACGCTTCTGTCGAGAATCAAACCACTCCGATATTTCATCGATCTCCTGTTTGGAACGGTGATAGAGCTCGTTTTGAGGGCCGCCGGCGTTGAAAATAAAATCGCCAAGTGTAATGGTTTTTCTCAAATCGAGATCGACTCCCAGAGACTCTGAAAACACCTGGAAGATATACTTCTCAGCGATGTCCTTTGCAGCATCAATCGTGCCTTTTTCCAGAACCGACTCACAAATAGTGGTTGCCGTCTCGCGAAACCGATCACGCCATGACTGTATCCTGCTCGGAGCCATAATCTTGTTCATCACCAGTCTGATTTCGGTATGGGCGGGTGGATCGATCTCGACCAGGGGGCTCGGTGGCCGCCAGTTGCCGGGATTGTCGATATCAGACAAGCCCACTCCTCTCGACGACACGAAGTCCTTTGCGTTCGACTGAAGCTGGGCTACCTCATCGTAACGTCCGACAAACCCGCAATCATATTTGGGCAACCACACTACGGGTCCTAGATCTCGAAGGGCCTGGTATCCAGGATGAGGGTTAACCAGATTAGCAGGGTCGTAAATATCTATGTCCGATACAGGAATGCCTGGAGGGGTAGCGGTTTCTGAAATTTGATTTTGTACCATTATGTAATTCCTCAATATTTTGCCAAGACAATGGCTCTTCCGCCAATAAGTGCGGAACCAGTGATACGGCTGTTACAGCACATAATAATTCGATTGCATTAATTAATGCAATCGAATTATTATGTAAAAGTCAGCTCATCGCAATAGCTTTTATGCGCCTGACCGAAATCCCGTCAATATGCGAATAACGATTAGAGGAAAAACGATGCGACAGAACAGAGTGAACCAAGGAACTGGCAATCACCGCTGGCTCATAGCCTTTGCGGCGGCATTTCTCGCCGCTATCAATGCCAGCGCCCAGGACAGTGCCGCTAGTAGCCCGCGGGCGCAGGGGGGACTCGAGGAAATCATCGTTACCGCGCAGCGTCGCGAGGCGAGCCTGCAAGATGTTCCCATTGCCGTCACTGCGGTGTCCGGCGACATGGCCAATCTGCTCGGTTTCAGTGAGCCCCAGGCCATTGCCGAGGCGATTCCCTCTCTTACCTATAACCGCAACGCTGCATCTGGTACTCCCTTTTTACGGGGTGTAGGTACTCCGAGTGGAGTCATTGGCAATGAACCCTCTGTTGCCACCTTCATTGACGATATCTACGTCAACAATGGCAACCCGGCGGTGTTCGATTTCAACAATATCGACCAGATCGAGGTGCTGAAGGGGCCGCAGGGCACGCTGTTTGGTCGCAACGCCACTGGCGGCGTCATTCATATTCATACGAAAAACCCGAGTCATGAGCCTGAAGCAAAAGTGAGTGCTTCCTACGACGACTACGATACTGCAGGCTTTCAGTTCTATGGCTCCGCCGAACTCACGGACACCATCGCCGCCAACATCGCTGCCTACAGTAAGGATCAAAACGATGGCTGGGGTAAAAATATAATTATTGGCAAAGATGCCTACAAACGCTGGGCCCATGGCGTACGCGCCAAGGTGTTGTTCGAGCCTAGTGATGCCACGTCACTGTTGTTCAATGCCAGTTATGACAAAAGCCGTGGCTCACAAGGGCTGGCGGGGCGCGTTCTTGCTGGTACCCACAGCATCGCCGGGTACAGTCCCCAGGGTGTGGGCTTCTACGACACTACTGTGCAGGATGACGATGTATACACTGCCGATTTTACCCAGGTGAGTGTAAAACTGACCCACGACTGGTTCGCAGCCCGCTTCGTCAGTATCACCAGTTATTCCGATGTTCTATCCGATTCTCAGTTCGATACTGATGCTTCACCAGTCCCTTTTTTCTATGCTTTCGCTGCACAAAAAGCTAAAACCTATACTCAGGAATTTCAGTTGATATCCCCGGAGGATCAGGATATCTCCTGGCTGCTGGGCGCCTTCCTGCTGCATGATGAATCTCAGTTTATTACCACCTACCAAGGGTCGGCCCTGACTGCGATTGGCGGTACGGGTTTCGGGAACGCTGCGCAGGACACCGATTCCATCTCCGCATTCGCGGAGATGTCGGCGGAAATCATGCCGAAAACTCGCCTCACGCTGGGCCTGCGCTACACCCAGGACGAGCGTGAATTCAAGGGCTCAACGCGCAGCCCGACCTTGAACTTCCCCTCTGTTGCGGATGATGCCACCTTCAAGGAAATGACTGGCCGTGTCAGCCTGGATTACCGCTTCACGGAGGATGTCCTGGGCTATGTTTCCTACAACAGGGGCTTCAAAAGTGGTATTTTCAACCTTGGCGGCCTGTCTCCCGGCGCTTCGAGTCCACCGGCGGCAGCAGAACCCGAAGTGCTCGACGCCTATGCCGTGGGCTTCAAGAGTGAATTGTTCGACAGCAGGCTGCGCCTGAACGCAGAAGCCTACTACTATGATTACAAGGACATTCAGGTAGCCACCCTCGTAGTGGGATCACAGATCATTACCAATGCGGGTGCGGCCACCATCAAGGGTATCGATGTCGATATCACCGCAGTACCAGTGGATAACCTGACCATCACCGCCTCCATCAACCTCGCCGATGGCAAGTACACCTCGTTCCCTGGCGGCCCGCAAAACTATCCATTGGCACCCAATGCGCCAGTACCTATTCCCAGCCGCGGCTGTGCTGCCAGCCCGCCCTATCCGGCAGCCAATGGCGTTACTCCCATCGCCGTGGATTCTTGCGATCTGGCCGGTAACGACACCGTCAACACGCCGTCGCTGGCCACCAACCTGAGCTTGAGTTATCGCTTTTTTGCCGGCGACTTTCCCGTCGATATTTCCGGCTCCTGGACTCACAAGGATCACTACTACTTCGAGGCAGATAACAACCCCGGTGTCAAGCAGCCCAAAACTGACATTATCAACGCTTCGTTGAAACTCAATTCGCCGGATGAACGCTACGGCCTCGTGTTCTGGGCCAATAACCTTACCGACAAAAAGTACTACAACTATATTACGCAAAGCTCTATCTCCGGAATAAAATATTCTCCGGCAGCGCCGCGTACCTATGGTGTGACCTTCAGTGCACATTTTTACTAATGACCAGCACGAGCGTCACAGGACTTTACTTGGCAGCCACAGGCCAACTGGTAACACAAGGCGACAATATAGAAGTTTTTTCAGCGATACATTTCAATTTTGAACGATCTGCTGTTGCGGATATTTAACAGGAGAAACAACCTATGTCATACCAAACAACGCCGGGAATTTACGGCACGGAACATGAAATATTCCGAGAAACATTTCGCCGCTTTCTTGTTGAAGAGGTCGAGCCGCATATTGAGGAGTGGACAGAAAATCACGGAATTCCCAAAGAGTTCTGGAAAAAGGCCGGTGCTGCCGGCATTCTCGGCGTGGATGTTCCCGAGGAATACGGCGGCCCCGGCGGCGACTTTTTGTTCCGTCTGGTGATTGCCGAGGAATTGGGTTATAGCCCCGCCAGCGCCACGGTGGGGCCTGCCATCATCGGCGACGTCGTGGGTGATCTCCTCCATCGCTGCGGCAGCAAAGAGCAGTGCCAGCGCTGGCTGCCCGGTATGGTAAAAGGCGAATACCGCGGGGCTTTCGCCCTCACCGAGCCGGATAGCGGCAGCGATGTGTCGTCCATCCGCGCAACAGCGGTGCGGGATGGCGACGAGTACATCATCAATGGCTCCAAGACCTATATTTCCAACTCCGCAGACGCTGATTTCTTTATAGTGGGTTGCAAAACAGAGTCGGGCAACGGCGCCAAGAGTGTTTCGGTAATCATCGTAGAAAGCGATACTCCCGGCTGTCGCTGTGGTCGCAACCTCAAAAAGATGGGTTGCAATGCCTCCATGACCGGCGAGGTTTTCTTTGAAGATGTGCGTGTCCCGGTCTCCAACATTCTGGGCAAAGAGGGAGACGGTATGAGGATCATGCTGGGTGGCGTGAATATGGATCGCTTGATCTTTCCCGTTCTCGGCCACGCTGCGGGAACTCGCGTCTTTGAAGAAACCGTGGAGTTTGTAAAAAACCGCAAGGCTTTTGGCCAGACTATTTTCGATTTTCAGAACACCCAGTTCAAGCTGGCAGATATCAAGACAGAGCTTGCCGTAGGGCGCGCCTTCATCGACACCGTAATCCGCAACTACAAGGAAAATGGCAAGCTGGATTCGCAGCTCTGTGCCATGGCAAAACTCTGGGTTTGCGAGATGGAAGGTCGGGTGATAGACCAGTGCCTGCAGCTGCATGGCGGCGCCGGTTATATGGACGAATACAACGTATCCAGGTTCTATACTGCGGCACGTCTGCATCGTATCTTTGCGGGTACCTCAGAGATCATGCGCTTGCTGATCGCACGCACCATATGAAATTGCATGTCACATTCTGACTGCCATTTTGATACGCAACGGAGAATACAAAAAAACCTGGCTTGCCAAGCTGCCGCGAAAATGGGATCCCAACTATTTTCAGCGTATCGGCAAGCCCTGCTCTATCAGTTTTTTATCCTCCGGGAATACTTTTTATAGCAGCTTGTTATGGTAACCTGAATTGCTCATTTACCCTGATAATTAGGCTTGCGTTTTTCTGCGAAGGCTTTCATGCCTTCGAGAATATCCTTGGAAGCAAAAACGGGCTTGATCAACTCGGCTTCCAGTTTTTGTGCTTCCACAACACTGAGTGTTGCGGTACTGCGTACAACATTGAGCGCTGCCGCCAGTGCCACAGGCCCGTTTTCTGCGACACGTACCGCCAGTGCCTGAGCTTCTTCAAGAACACGCTCTGCGGGCACTACGCGGTTGACAAGCCCAATAGCCTGGGCTTTTTCAGCACTAATGGGGTCAGCCGTCAAAAGCAGTTCCATGGCATGTGCAAAGGAAACCTGCCGTGGTAGTTGCACCATTCCGCCGCCAGCAGACACCGTGGCCCAGCGCGCGGCGGGGAGGCCGATCTGACTGCCAGCAGCAGCCACCCGCAGATGGGTGGTCAGCATCAGCTCTGCACCTCCGCCCAGGGCGTCGCCATTGAGTGCGGCAATGACGGGTTTATCCATATCGACGCCATAGAGCACGGCCTTGTAGATCATGCGCGGATCGGCCAAGATCTGCTCATCCCAGCTATCTTGGGGTGGCCTGTGGCCTGTCACCAGGGGTTCGAGAGACTTGAGATCGGCGCCGGCACAAAACTGCTGGTTGCCGGCACCGGTCAGAACGGCGACTCTGAGCTCACGAGACTCGCGAAATATCTGCCATGCATCTGCCAGACGCACAATCATCTCGGCATTCAAAGCATTGCGCTTTTCAGGACGATTGATGGTGATCACCATCACGCCGTTTTCCTGTGTGGTTTTTATGAGAGTAGGTGTTGTCATGATGTTTTCCTGTAGGGCTTGGTGATTCTCAATAATTGAAAGTTAAATTATCTTCGTTGTGTGGAATGCGCAAGATGATTTTACATTAAAATAGATTTTGATCTGCAACGGATAGCCAATGCGGTCTGTTTTTATTCAGTCCCTCCGATATTGGCAGTTTTTGTATATCAAATGGCTTTTTTTGTGGTTCAAAAACAATCCTTTCCAATCATACAATTTTCCCGTTGAGATAATTTCTTGTCGAAGGTGTTGCTTTGAAATCAGATGCATGCCTCCGATGTTTTTGCGAGCTTCATTCCTGACATAAAGTGGAGCTACTCTTCACTTGTTCAAAGCCAGCTGATGCTAAAAATTTCTAATCATTGGGAGTATTGATGTATGAATTCACATTTTTGCAAGATGGTCGGTGTCGACTTTCCTCTGGTCGCCTTTAGCCACTGTCGCGATGTTGTCGTTGCCGTGAGCAAGGCTGGCGGCTTTGGTGTCCTGGGCGCAGGCCTGTTCACGCCGGAGCAGTTGAAAATCGAGCTCGACTGGATCGATGCTCATATCGATGGCAAACCTTATGGTGTCGATCTGGCGGTGCCGGAAAACATGGACATCAAGAGTGAAACCAATCATACGGTTCATTCTCTGATGTCCCGTATTCCAGACAAGCACTACGCCTTTACCAATGACCTGCTCGACAGACACGGTGTTGGCCCCATCTCGGCAGACATTTATCGCAATGACGACGAAGTCGGCTTCATGTATGACACGGCCGAGCGAGTAATGGACGTCGCCTTTGCGCATCCGATACGGCTGATTGTCAACGCACTCGGAAAACCGCCACCTTCCATGCTGGAGCGCGGTCGTGCCCACAGGGTGCCGGTAGGTGCATTGGTTGGTTCGAAAGGGCATGCCATTCGCCAGATCGAGGCAGGTGTTGATCTGTTGATTGCTCAGGGCACGGAAGCCGCGGCCCACTGCGGCGAGGTGACAACTCTGGTGCTGGTGCCCGAGGTGGTAGCGGCCGTCTCTGAATCTGGCCGCCATGTGCCGGTGCTGGCTGCGGGTGGCATTGTTACGGGTGCGCAAATGGCCGCGGCATTGGCCATGGGTGCCGAGGGCGCATGGACGGGCTCTGTCTGGTTGCCAACAATCGAGTCGGAGCTTTCCCAGCCCATGCGGGAAAAGTATATTGCGGCAAGCTCTCGCGACACCCTGAGATCCCGTTCATTTACGGGCAAAACGGCGCGCTTGCTCAAGACGGAGTGGACGGACGCCTGGGAAGGTTCGGAGTCCCCTGGAATCCTGTCACTACCCTACCAAAGCCTGCTTTCAGAAGCGGTTCAGGCGCAGGTGGAGAAATCCGTTGCTGGCGGAAACGATCAGGGACGACCGCTGTTGACCTATGCCTGTGGTCAAGGTGTAGGCATGCTCAATGAGATCAAGTCTGCGCGCACTGTCGTACAGGAGTTCATGGAGGATTTTGCACGTTCTTTTGAACGCCTGTGCACCCTTGTAGAACACTCTGAGTGATGGACTTTCATCGGCAGCCACCGGGTCTGTACCGGTGGCATTTCCCTCATCGAACATGGAGTTGTTGCAAACCCTGCATTCGGGTATGGGTCAACAGGCCCTGGCCAGCGACTACACAACACCGGGTCGCTCCATGCGGAGGGCTCCAGTCCGTTGCAGGCTCCTTCCATGCCGGAAAAGGCTGCTCATTGTCTCGAATTCCCTGTTAGGGCAGAATCCCGCCATGTTCAGAAGTGGATGTTATGATGTTGCAAGAGAGAGAGGAAAGCACCAAAAGCCTTATTATTGATGTGGCCGAGGAACTGTTTGGAAGGCAGGGTATAGCCGGAACATCATTGAGGCATATACTGCGCGAATCAGGACAGAAGAATATGTCCGCTATCACTTACCACTTTGGGACGAAGGATGACTTGGTGCGTTCCATCATTTTCGACCGTTGGCAGGCTGTCGATGAATTGGTCGGGCGTGACCTGGGTTTAGCCAGTGGCAACCCTGAATCGGTGCCGTTCGAGCAGTTGGTCCGCATCGCGGTCAGGCCGGGCTTCGATCTCAAAAATGCCAATGGTGGTAGATCATATTGTTTGTTTGTCAGCGCTTTGCTGTCAGATGCCGATTACAAAAAATACTGGTTCGACCTGAATACATTAGGCCCGAATATGAAGGCCGTGTCGAAACTGATGCGTCAGGCGCTTGGGCTGAGCAATAGGAAATTCATATTCCGAACCGGGATTCTGATGCATTGCTTTTATAGCGCGGCAAGCGAGCATGACATGCTGAAGGCCAGAAAGCTGAATATATTTTCAGATGAAGAATTTTTTGACGAGATCACCTCTATGCTGGCGAGCGCCTGGGCCGCTGCAGACATATAGGCATCAGGATCCATTTAATTGACGCTGAGCCCTATTGTGGTCTCATTTTCCGGGCCTGTGAGGCAGTGGGCCGAAATCATTCGAGATAACCGCAGCATCATCAACGCGGTTCCATGGATTCCATGAGCTGGAGTATCTTGACGGGACCTGCCAGGAGGCATCGGTGATTGGAAGCGCACCCATGGCCGAGGTGACGCCTCCCGGCAGGTTGTTGATCAGGCGCATCTGCATGATGTTCGATGCCTGGTTGCGCGCTGCGAATGAAGGACAGCGTTTTTCTCGCATCATTTGAGGGAGATTTCAGAACTCACAGATGGAGCACTGCTCAAGAGTCTGTAGGGGCAGTTCATGAACTGCCCCTACCGGCGCCGCTGCTTGATGGCTTCGGCCACGGCATCGGGCACGTTTTCCTGCCAGACGGGGTCGTCGACCTCGAGCAGACGCAGGGTTTCGGAGGGGGAGATATGCAAGTGCTCCTCCCGGTAGTAATGGGCGGGCACCATGGCCTGGTTCGCCACCAGATGTCTGAGCAGGTGGCTGAGGTTTTCCGGCACTTGCACGTTGTCGAGATCGACCAGTTGACCATCGATGATTGCCGGATAGACGTACACGTGGGTGTTGTCGGAAAACAGTTTGCCCATGGCTTCGAGAATGCCGCCTTCTAGGCCTTCGTAATAGCGCAGGTCGAACAATTGCCCGAAGTCGAGCACGCTCAACACGATACCGATGGTGTTGCTGGTGTAGCGGCGAATCCAGGAGCGCAGCCGGAAGAAGCGCAGGTAGTCGGATACCAGCACGTTGTAGCCGAGGGCGGTGAGCAGGTCCACCCGGTCGAGAAAGCCGCGGTCCGCCTCGTCCTTGTCCGACGCCAGTTCCGCCATGGTGATCTCGGCGAGAGTGGTGATGTCGTCGCGGCTGATCGGTTCGTTTTCCACGAACTGGCGCAGGGCGCCTTCCATCATGTCGGCATGGACCTTGGTAGGCACGCGGAAGGAGCCACGCAGCACCAGGGTGTTCTTCTTGCGCAATACTTCTCCGGGCACCACCGGCTGGTTGTCGGCGTCGAACATCACGGCGCGGCAACACCAGCTGCGCACCAGGTGGAGGTTCATCAGGCGCTGATCTACTTCTTCGAAATAAGGGCCTGTAAAATTGATCAGGTCTATTTCGATACGCCCTTGTTCAAGGTTGTCGAGCAGCCCCTCGATCAGCTGCTTGGGCTTCATGGGAAAATAAAAGGCGCCGTAAATGAGGTTGACGCCGAGAATGCCGAGCGCCTCTGACTGCAGACGGTTGGTTTCGTCCATCATGCGCACGTGGAGCACGATCTCGCTGGGCGGCGCGCCGGGGTACATCTGCAGCTTGATGCCGACCCAGCCATGGCATTCGCTGCTCTGTTTGTAGCTCTTTGCCGTCACCGTCGCGGCATAACAGAAATAGGTGGTGTTGCGCGAGCGACGGTGGGCGAGCCTTTCCAGGAGGAGCTGAAATTCGTGATCCATCATTTGACACACCCGCTCGCGGCTCACGTAGCGTTCGGCCTTGCCGTAGATGGCGTCACTGATCTGCATGTCGTAGGCGGACGAGGTTTTCGCGATGGTGCCCGCCGCCGCGCCCGCGCTGAAGAACTGGCGCGCCACTTCCTGGCCGGCACCGATTTCCACGATGGTGCCGTAGCGCTGCTCGTCCAGATTGATGGTGAGCGCCTTCTGCTCGGTGGACAGCGGTTTGTGGTGCGATGGTTCCTTCATGCGAACGTCACTCGACAATGGTTGGGATCTTTGCGAACGTGTTGTGCGTGCCATTTTACCTCTTGTGGCTGGCTTTCACGATTTCTATACGAACAGCTTGGGCTATAAGCTGTAAGCTCCAAGTCAAACTCGGGTAGAACTCATTTTTTCAGTGCTTCTGCTTAAAACTTATGGCTTGCAGCTGGGGCCGTTGTCCGCGATTGCCCTGAGTTCGTGGTAGGGGCAATTCATGAATTGCCCCTACGCAGAGTGGCAGTATGGTATTCCCGCTCCAGGGGCAGGTGACAGCAGGTTGCAACCCCGCGGCAAAGCCACCATAATTGCCGCCCTTGCAATGGTGGCCCCTGTCGGTCCCCCCGCAATGATCAGCTGTAAACCCCGCCAGGCCCGGAAGGGAGCAACGGTAGC
>Ga0265293_10009111_pt1 | contig 14396 bp, 25 predicted proteins | sample Munlanlewell138R_FD_192505 | JGI IMG/M metagenome (GOLD analysis project Ga0265293, IMG submission 192505) | Leachate microbial communities from a municipal landfill in Southern Ontario, Canada - Leachate well 138R | ecosystem: Engineered > Solid waste > Landfill > Unclassified | place: Canada...
TACCCCCCTCCAAGGCTATGGCGCGAATTGTTTGGTTGGGCCAAAATGCATTACCCCAACTTTCCGCCAACCCAATTTATAAGATTTCGACGTCCCCTACATTTTATGATTTGCGTAATTGCTTACCTTTACACCCATACACACCGGCGAAATGGGTTGTTTGGTTTACATGTCAGTTTTGCCACAAAGAAAAGCCCGCACCGTAATGCGGGCTTTCACTTTCACGAAACCAAACAAATTCACAAAACCGAAATTATAACCATTGTTTCACTAAAAACCAAAAACACAAATGGACTTGAAAGCATTATTTAACCGAATCCTTCCGGTACTAATCGCACTTGCGATATGGGAAATGTTCGTACGTGGATTACTTATGAAAAACACTTACGACGATTCCAGCCGTCTTGAAGGAAAAGACCATTTCGAAAAGTAAGCGAAACGGTAAACTATTGTTTCACTTAAAAACTTAAACGAAATGAGTAGAGCACAAAGAATGTTACTAGATAGGTTGCGCGGAAACGTCAACCATGCCGAAGGTAACGGCGGTAATGCCGCCATTGTTACCAATGGGTCGCCCGCCGGAAATTTCCGGTTAGGCCCCGGTGCGTATCAACCGCCATTTAAGGCACAGATACAAATGACACACAGGAAATTGTATTTCACTGAAAATGCAGGCGTATATACACCTGTTGCGGCGGGCGCAATTGACGCAACTTTGCAAACATCGCTACCCGTCTTTTTCTTTTTGAATAGCGATTTTGCCGCGGGCTACCCAACATTGCAGTCTAATTTTCCGGTTAGTATTTGGCAATACGGCGACCCGGTAGTTGTTGGCAGGGATCAGGGCCGGGATGCTTTTGGCGATTGGGATGCTAACGTCACCGCACAACTTCGTAAGGGTGACATAGTTGTACCGTTCACGGCATCACCGGGCGGCACGAACACTTTAGCCCTTGTAATTGTTCGTAGTGCGGACGTTCCGTATGCAAGTTTGCTTGATTCGACAAATTCGAATCTCTTTAAAGTAAACATGATTCGGTACACTTTGGCGGACGCGACAACCGCACAATTGCAGCAATTCGAGAATCCCATTAACATTGCAAACCAAACAATGTTTGGTAAGTTCTCGAAAGATACTGTGAACCCGGATTCGTATGTTAACCCTGAACAAAACCAACCGCAAATTGCGGATATTCTCGTAGTTGCCGAAATCAACAAAGAGAAGGGTATTGCAACCTACGTTAACTTTGACGTGGTAAACTTCCGGTGGAATTTGTTTATCGAAAATGTTTTCAGACTGTAGAATTTTAACCTTGTGAGCAGAAACGAAAATCCCGTCTTAAAGTAGCTTCATTAATTTGGAGTGAAAGAGACGGGATTTTTTATTTTACAAATATGCTAACTAAAACAGTAAACAAAAGTCAGGCGATACCGCAAACGGTTAACGCTATAAAAAAACTTGCCGTTCAGGCAAAAGTAATGCGCTATACAACGGACGCGCTAGGTACGATATTGGCAAACGCCGCCGTCCCGGTCGCCGACCGCAAACCGTATCCATTTCACCTATTCGGTGATTTCGACAGAAATGGTGGTTATCAAATCGCCGACCAAATAACGCAGCGGTTCAATACGAATCTTTATGCCGTTTACGTTGTCGGAAACAATACGCCGTTTTTCAACTTTTTGCCAATACAGACAATTCAGAATGTTGTGCGCAAGGGTGATATTGTTTTCATGTATGTTAATGATGTATTGGCGCCTACCATATTCACTTTCATTGTTATTACTACCGTGAATAGGGGAGGTTTTGCATCACTTGTCGCACAGTCCAATATCTCACAGATTGGCGACAAGGGGTATTGGGGCGTAATGAATTTTGATGGCATACGTTACAAATGGAGCGATGACGCACAATTGGAACATCCGCTGTATTTGATAACCACAGAGTATACCGGAGATTTCAAATTTAACGTTTTCAATCCTTTGTCATACTGGAACCCCGATCAAAAGAACGAAGTGAAACAACTGGTTTTGCCTCTAAGTATGAATGTGAACCAATACGCCGGAATTTCCAGTTTCCTTGATTTTGACAATTTGTCATTGGAATTACTTTTTGAATTTTATTACTAAAACAAAAACATAAAATAATGGGAACAACAGCACGACAACGGCAAGCTTTCCAAATGGCCGTTAAACGCCATCGCGCAAATACTGATAATATTATCGGTTTGGATGCGATCTTGGACAAAGATTCCGGCATAAGAAAGTTTATTGGCGGCCTTTCAACAGGTATAACAAAAGGCATAATTGACAAAAAACTCGCGGCGGCCATAAATGCGGCCTATGCTGCGGGGTATAGCACACAACAAATTCGCAGTGAGCCGCTTTATACCGTTGTGTCAAGTTTGGGAAGTTTGCCGATTTCAATCGCAAACGTAGTGGACAACGCGCCCCATCATTTGAAGCAGCACGCCGCCGATTTGGGGTTGCAATTGCCTGTACCGGAGTTGAATGCATTTCAATATGTGAAACCATCAGCTGGCGGCCCGCCGTCTGCAAAAATTATCCGGCCGATTTTTGGCGATGCGGTAGCGGATGCATCAGCGGCGGGAAAGACAATAACTAGTTTGCCGCCGTCCTATCAGCCCGGCATAACCGAACCGGTTCGCAGTTTGCCAATTGAACAAAAAACCGATACGGGCACAAAAACGCCAATTCAGGATTTAGACGATTCGGAACTATTGGCTTTGGTTAAACCTTTGGCCCCTATCATGAAAGAGGGTCTAACGGATAGCGGGGTAGTTCCACCTTCCGATCTTGGGGAACTTACTGAAACTTTTTACTACAAAGTAGTTCAGCCCGCGCAAGGCACAATAGACGGGTTGGATGAAAACATAGTCGCCGCCGTTATTGCGTTCGTGGGAAGTATTGCAAGTAAGAAAGCGCAAGGCGAAACGCTCCCTCCCGTATACGACAAAATCGGCGAACTTACATTGATGCTCGAAAGTCAATTGCAGGCGCAAGGTAAGAAAGTTGTCGATCAAAAAATTGGAGGGTTTTTAACCGACAACCTCTTTTTGATCGGGCTAGGTCTTGTACTTGTTTTAAGTTTGTCCATGAACCGCAGAAAATAATGATCGCACGAAACATAACCGTCCGCAATGGCCCCGCCGGATTCTACCGAACGGGCAGCGGACCCGTTTTGATCCTTGATGAAAGAGGGGTACCTTTTTACGATACCCGGTACTTAGCAAAAAATCCCACAGAGTTTAATTTGCCTACCGGGCAATATACGCAAGTCGAGGGGAAATTTCAGCAAAGGGTTGAACCGGTAAAATATGAGCTTGCACCAATGCCGCCGAAACAGCGGAATAAGCGCAAAGACCCTGAAAGGTTTGAAGTGGTTTTTGGTGACAATCCCCATAAATGCACTATTGATTGGGACACGGAACAAATAATTTTTGACCATCATTTGGAAAATTTACCGTTGCCATGTCTAATTTATATTTTGTATCACGAATTTGCACATCGCTGGTATGGATGTAGATGTTCACGCAAAAATTGTCCTGAATGCGAAATCGCAGAAATCGCCTGTGATCGTTATGCGCAAAACCGCATGTTGGAAACGGGATACAATCCTTCACAGATCGGCGAAGCTATAGTAGCGTCATTGTCCGACAAAAACCACGGCCGCAAAGAAATCGTGGTGGACTCGCTTATGAATGATTGCGACCATTTGGACTATTGCGATCATTCAGGCAAAGAATGGGATTCATGTGGAACGTATGAAACTATCAACGCGAACAAAAACGGCGATTGTCTGGAATACAACGAAACGCCGAATCCCAATTGGAGTTGTGAAGACTGGGTAGTCTGGCACAAAGATTTATTGCGCGCCTATCAGGACGGCCGTTTGGCGGAATATTCTAAAGAGAAAGCATTGGAGGAAACCAATAGAGTGTTCGCCCACCATTGGGCGGAATCCGCCGGATTCTCCAAAAAGTTTTGGGGGTATTGTGGCTACCGTTCCGGCTTTTATGATTATTTCAAGTCGATAGGTTATACCGACCATATCAGTTTTATAGCCGGGGTGTTAACACCCGTTATCGGCGGTTCGTCGGATGTTGCCGGGTCGGCGGTCGGTGCTGTTAAAAACGTTGGCAACATTGTGAGCGGTAAAGCGTTTTTGCCTTTGGTACTTGGACTTGCGGCGGTTGTCGGGTATGTGGTTTTTATACAGAAATAATATGGCTGAATTTAACATAACATACCGAAAATACATTGAGCCTAATGAGGGAGGATATGCCAATGTTGCCGCTGACAAAGGAGGAGAGACTTACGCCGGTATTACGCGAAACTTCAATCCCGCATGGGACGGCTGGCCGATCATTGATATGAAAAAGTCAAGATATGCAAATAAGATTATTCCACACAACGCAAAGTTCGGCGATATTCAACATTTGGTTGAACGCTTTTATTTTGACAAATGGCAGAAAAATTGGTTTGACCGAATTAACAATCAGGACGTTGCAAACCTTTTGTTTGACTATTTTATTCATTCCGGGTCGCATGCTATCAAAGCGGTGCAAAAATTGACGGGCGCAACGTCGGACGGTTATATGGGGCCTGAAACAGTCGGCGCAATTAACAGTTATCCGAATCAGGCGAGATTACACGATAATCTCAAAGCGCAAAGAGAGGCATTTTTGCTTTCTTTGATTGGCGCCGATCCTTCACAAGAAGTGTTTAGAACCGGATGGATGAAACGCATTGCCGGCTTTCCTGATTTGCTTAGTTATCCCGGTTTGGCGGTTTTGCTTTTACTGCTTTTGTTTTCTTTTCACTCCCGGTAGCTATCGGGATAAACACCAAAATAATATGAACATAGATTTTGCAAAATATGATCCTGATTTGTATTGGGCTTTGCAGGTAGTTCAGAATCCTGAGACGTTGAGACAAGTTACAGGCGTGAAAGCTTTTAACATTGTCCGCACTTTTAACACGGCGACTGATCCTAGTGAAATATTACTTCCCGCCGCCGTTGGGGTTGTGTACTTTATTAAGCGGTTCGCGCAAAGTACACAAAATGCCATAACAGGAGGGCCGCCGTCATTTGAGATGTTAGAGCCATTTACAGCTAACCCGGGATTTACGGCTACCTATCCGACAGTACCCGGGAGGTTCTTTATGGACGGGCCTTATTTAGCATCCTTAGCACAACACAACGATAACGCAGCAAGTGTCGGAACTGTTAGTTTGGCCATAAACGGGTTTACAATAACTTTTCAATAAAATAAACTTTCACTCATGCAATCAATCTTAGACTTTATCACAGAACATTGGGAATCACTCATTTCGCCATTAGCGTATGAAATCGGGGCGCGCCTAAATAAGAAAAGAAATCTTTCTTTGATTTCCGGCATAATCGCCCTTTTGGGGTTAGTCCTCAAAAGTCGCAAAAAATCCAATCTTATCATTTTCGCCTGTCTTTTAACGGGCGGGCTACAGGCACAGTCATGGACGTCTCATAAAGGAATGTTTCTTAACGAATATGACACGATCATAGATGCGCCAATTCCGCCCGCAGGGTGGAGCGGTATAACATCGGCTAACGATTCGATCTACGGATATTTCGGAAACCCGCCCATGTGGCAGGTTTTCGGCGGCGGCGGCGGTGGTGCGGGATTGACAACAGCCGATAATGGCCTCACTGTGAATCCGGCCGGGAATGTCAGGTTGGGCGGAACGATGTTAGATAATTCTACACAACTATCTTTTGATAATAATAGTTCTTTAGAATTTTTATATCCAAACGGTCAAGGTACGGTTTTTAGCAATGATGTATTTGGCACAGCCATAAATAACGGCGGTTTTGATTATTTTATAGCGATTGATCCAACAGGAAGTAGCGGTTTCGGAACCGGAGTAACGGCCGGAATAACAAATGGTGCGACTTTAGAACTGTTGCCGACTAGTGGCACTTTAAACGCCGGTTCGTCATCCGGTAACCAGTCGAAATCTGTATTTACGCCGACAAGTCTACAGCTAACTGTAACTGACAATTTAAGTTTTTCGAATGCTATAACTTTAACGCCCACACTTTTTTCAGCGCAAATACCGACCGGCGGCTTTGATGTCGGAACGACAGCGGCAACGATGCAAAACGGAAACTCAACCAATGCGGTCAATTTTTACGCCCTCGGAACATTAGAAAGGTTCAGGTTTGCAGCGGAGGGTTCCAGCGCGGGAAGTGACCTGTTTTTAAATCTGGCAAATCCTAACTTAGTGCAATTTCAGTCGCAAGATGACCAAATCCAAATTGGCACACTTGGTACAACTTACACAATAGACGAATCGGCGGAAACCGCCGTATTGTCGAGTTCGGCGGGAAGTACGTTAACGACAAATGTATCAGCGTTAGATGAAGTTGATTTGTTATTCAATACAAACGCAACAGTCCAGGCGGGTGATAACCGGTTTTTTGCAAATTGGACTGACGGGGCAAATACTACAGGATTCGTGAATATCAGTGCCACGCTCACGCAACTTGACCATAGCATATCAGGAACCGGCAACGCACGACTAAATCTTAACGGCGCGGGAAACAACGCTACATTTTCGTCAGGAACAACGGGTAGTGGAGCCACAATAGATATGTCTATTGTCGGCACGACTTTGCTTACTAGCACGCAAAATTTAGTTGTGTTTCCTGTCGCTGTCGATTCCGATGTTGCTATACAGACACAAGATGGCGCAACGGTCGCACAAAATAGCGGCAACATACTTTTGCGCACAGGTTCCGTAACAAGCGGAACGGGCGCAGTAGGCGATATTGAAATCAGACTAGGTGTGCAAGGTGGGAGTGGAAGTGGAGGAAGTATACAAATCGATGCTACTAGCGGCGAATTAATTTTCACCATCACCCGCACAGATTGTACGGGTGCCCCGTCCGGCGCAATCGCCAATGTTGCGGGTGTGCTAAATATTTGCCCATGACAGAAAGCCAAATACAAAAAATTCGCGTATTTGATTTTTTGATCTTAGGGCCGCTTATGGCTTATGCCGCCGCCGGTGAAAAGTTATCGCCTACGCTTCGGGCGCTACTTTTCATTTCCGGCATAGGAACGATTTTGCTTAATTGGCATGAATGGAAAAAACGTCGTTAGTTTAGTATTTTAACAATCTCCATCGAAATATCCGGGTATGCCGTTGGCGGCATTGCCCGTACTTTTTCATAGGCGGCGTAAAGTACCTCGTGTTTACTTTTTACTAGTTCGGGCGGATCATTGGTTTTCAGCACGATTACATAATTTACCAAATCGTAAATGTATAGGGGTATCGCCCGGATGGAATGAAAGCACAGCATGACGGTATTGCGATTATGCCGTTTGGCTACAAGTAGCTTTACCATCTTATCCGACCTTCCACGATTTGAGAAAAAAACGGTGGCCTCCTCGAAAACCAAAACCCTGTCATAGAGCGGCAAAACGCCATCTAAGAAATCCTGAATATCTGGCAAAGGTTTGCCCGGCTCCGATAAACCATACTCGGCGTTGACGTCATATACGCAAATACGTTCTTCATGCACATTCGCGAGTAGTCGTTTTACGATTGTAGATTTACCGGAACCGGTTGCACCTACTAAGATTATTGCTTTGCCCGCCATTTATTCGTTACGCAAAAATTAGTTTTGTTGTGAAATTTTGTGTTCTCCCATATTTGCAACTTCACGCAAAATACGTGTTATGCTCATGGGGTCGGCATCCACGTTTCCCGATATGTGTATTGTTCCCTTAGAATCCCTCCGAATGAAAATTAGTAGTTCCCCCCTGTTTCCGCAATGTTCACACAACTCACTTAGTAGCTGGTCGGTCGTTATTTCCATCTTTGAAAGTATTTTTAATAATCAAAAATCTCGTAAACTGCAAAAGGAATAGACTACCAAAGTAGGCAGTTATCGGATCTTTTTCCAATTTCATAGCTTTAAGACATTCGGCGGCAAGCGGTTCAAGTTCGGCCCGTTCGTCTTTGTCCAAAGACAAAGTATTCGCATGAATCGGCTTTTTGGAAATATAACCATCCACAAACTGAAAAGCATTAGCCATGCTTTCGCTTGTGATATACACAAACAACTTTGGCGGAACGATCATAGGTGCGGCCTGTGGTTCCGGTTCTTTTCGCTTGCGTCCCCGTTTTGGCTTTTCGTCAAAATTCGGGAGACCTTCACCGGTTGCCAGTTCCTCTTTGTAGGTTTCGAGATTAGCTAGTATTTCCTTGCTTACTGACAAGTCCGGCGGTTTCGGCGTTTCGCTTACTTTTGCGGTTTCTGTTTGGGAAACGCTTTCGCTATCTCCTTGAGGTTTTCCAAGTAGTTCGGAATCTGTTTTTTGAGCCGGTTCTTTTCGATCATTATCTTGCGTACTTTCGAGTTGTGGTAGTTCGCTCGTGTCGATCGTTTTGTCATTCTGTTTCCTTTTTGCCATCTTTGTTTCGTTTAACAGCGTAAATAATTATTGCGGCAATGGCAGCAACGGCCAATATGCCAAACAGACCTTTTCCGCCTTGCGGTTCGATCGGTGGATATAGTTGTGTTTTCATAATTTCCTTTTTATTTTTTCCCCATCTTTTTCAAAATATACAATTATGTCTTTCCCGTCCAATTCAGCGGCGTGTGGATTTTCTATACCTTCGCCGGAAAGGTAACCTAAGAACATTTCCCGTAAGACTACACTTTCGGCGGGGTATCGTTCGCCATTGATTGTTACAAGTTCAGCGGGAAAGTCGATTTTTATGTTTATCGCAATTCCCCGTTCTTTGGCGAATGTCTTAATGAAGTTGTTTATAATCGCTTTCATCTTGCCCACAAAATTAAAATTGTTAACAATGAGGCCCAATAAAATAGGAGCCAAAATATGAACTTTTTAAACTTAGCGTTTTCCATAGCTTTTACGTTTAGGTTTATAATTGCCTGTACAATCGGGCGCGTAATATTCAAAATGATCAAAACCATCATTAGAGTAAGCATAACAGGTTTGCCAAAAATACGCCCGTTCACCGTTTGGTATACGCCGCTGAACGTACCTTCTTTTCAACCCACAGATTATGCAGGTATCGACACCTGATAGCGATAGTGACCATCTATGACGCCGTTTAAAACTCATGGCAGATTTAGTTTAAATGGCGTAGTCGTGCCGTCTTTGAAAATTTTCCTTTTGGTAAACTGTCCGGTTATCACTTTGCGTTGTTTTACAAAAGTTCCCGGTTCAACAGAATCAAGTCGTCGTATGGACTCTTTGGTTTTTATCATTCGCGAAAACTCATAAACCGCCGGGTCTGCAAATTGCGCCATGTACTCCATTTCTTTTGTTGTGGGTTCAACTTCCACGGCATCCTTTTTCACGCCCTTAAGTTTTTTTAGTTCGTCGCCTTTAAGGTTTGTAAATGCATAGTCTTTCAGAGTGCGAACGCGCGTAATACGTTTTTTCTCAATACCCCATTGTCCTAAGTTTTCGCCAAATTCGATGGAACCGCGTTTTGGTTCACCTTCAATAAAAATGCTATCCGTGTCACAGTACACCGCTTTGGCAGAATTGGCGTGTAGGGCTTTCCATAGATTTACGCGAACTTGCGCAGTTATGTAAGCCGCCCAACACGCAATAGTGTGTTTGGTCATGCGTTCGGGAATTTTCATATTCAAGAACGACCCGTAATATGTACGTATTATTTCCGCCGATATGGAGTTATGTTTTTTCATTAACCGGCGAATATCGCTTTCGTTACGTAACATTACAAAAGCGTTTTTGATCTTTTGTGCAAGTTTGCCATAAAGGTTGTTCATGAACAACTTGTAATAGTAGCGACTAAAGTCGTTATCTGTTTTTTGGCGTTCGGTAAAATAGTGCGTAATAAACTCTTTGAAGGGAGAGGCAATAGGGCGGGATATTATAAGTTTGCACGGAGTAATAATTTCTATAAAAGGCATTGCAATGCGAAATTCGTTGAAACACCACGACCCGGAAAATGCGCCTAATGGAAAAAGTAGCTTACCGTCATGACGCAATGGTAATGGCGGGATATGCAAATCTTTCTTATACCTGATTCGGGCGGTAATCATTCCTTCATACCGTTCAATCAAATATGGCACTTCGTCCGGGTAGACATATCGTTCATGTAATGCAAACGGGTCTGGGAAGTCAAGTTCTGACATAGCGTACGGATAGGCAGAGTTTATATCATAGACCTTTGCGTCACATTTGCCAACTTTGAAAACTTCATTGCGCCCCCCATAATATGCGTCAAAAAACCTATCCGACAAATCGGACACAACAATAGGTTCCGGCAAAAAGTACCTACGGAACATTTGCAACGAAAGTTGACCTATGGTATATGTAGGCTTTGCGCCGATAAACATTTCGTGCAAGGCGTCACAAATAATTTCACAGTCGCGAACACAACGATCTATACCGATTTGCAGGGTTCCTATGATTGTCCCGTTTTTAGTTTTTCGCCCTAACGTCAGTTTTTCCTTTCCTAACATTTCGCCGATACTTTCAGCGGATGCCTGTAAAATATTGTACGAATCAACGAAGGTACAATTTCTATTTGTAGCCGAAATGAATTTACCGTTGAAAATCGCCTCTTTGTCAAGAAAGTAAATATTGCCGTAAAGTACACATAGATCGTATTCGGCATTATGAAAGTAAACGGTTCTACCTCTGTATCGGGTAGTTTTAAATTCGTGAATCATTTCTTCCCGGCTGTGAAAAACCTTTCGATATCCGTCACTGCCAACAACGGCACCTATTACAAAATGTTCCGGGCGCGCTGAAAGTTTGTAATGAATGTTTTTTCCCCTTTGCTTTCCCGTCTCGGTGTCGGCAACGTAAAAGATTTGGCTTTTGCCGTTTGGCGTTAATGGGGTAAGTTTTCGCATTTTGGCGCGGGTGAAATTTTCAACCTGCTTTGTTTCCGTGTCGGTGCTCACGTTTTTCGTTGTAGTCCATTTTACGCAAAATTTCGGCTTGCAAATCTATACCCAATAACGCCGAATAATGACATACACGGATAACAATGTCGGCATACTCACTGCCAACACCTTGTGGTTTGCCCGTTTCATCAGTCCATGACTGAGGTTCTTTGTTGCGCCACGCCTCTAATGCCTCTGAGGCCTCCGAATGAATCAAGGCTACTTGCTCAGGAATAGGCACAATCCTATCACACCATCCTTTGCGTTTTGCCCAGTCGTACACTAAAATTTGAAGTTGATTGATTTTCATATTCGCTCATTTAAATGTTCTACCATGTGGTAAACTTTTGGCCAAACCCGGAGGTTTCGCCAATAATTATTTTGTCGGTTTCGGTCGTGGTGATGTACATCGTATCCATCAAAATTTGGCTTTTGCCAAGGCTCGGCGCAAAAGTGAAAGGCTACTAACCTGTGTAGCAATTCCCATTTGCGCCGACCCTTATAATATAAAGCTACTTTCAAATATCCCTTTATGTTCAAATCTTTTGCAAGGCGATGCCCGTACCGGTTGTAAACATTGCCGTAATTGTCTAAAAGGTAGTTATCATAAGGAACGGACAATTTTACAACTTTGAAATCTTTACCCGGGGCGCGCATTCGTCATACTCTTACACGGAACGAATAAACGTAGTTACGCCAAATTTTCTTTTTCTTATAGTCCATCGCTCCACTGAAAATTTCGGAAAACATTTCTGCAAACTTTTCTCCAACTTCTTTGTTGAACTTTTGGAACCTATACACAAATTGCCGTACCGTCAACTTTCCCCGATATTCAGAAAACACGTGAACTTTCATCATCCCCGGCCCTCGTTTTTTTCTAAGCTTTACCATTTTTTGCCAGTCCGTCAACGCGACCGCTTTTAGAAATTTTGGCAACGTTCGTTTTTTGCGGTTTATCTGTACTGTAAAAACTGTTTCGCCTTGTTTGGTTTTGCGCGGGTTCTTATGTATGCGAAATTCGTTATCCGGGGCGTTTGGTAAAGGGCGATACTTTGGACGGTTTTCGCCTTTTGGGCGTTTGGTTTTCGGAACCGGTTTAAACGTTTTCGCGCTCTTTACTTTAGTAACTTTGCGCCTAACTGCTTTTTTCGCAGGTTTGCGCTTTGCTACTTTCTTAGTAACTTTGCGCCTAACTACTTTCTTCGCAGGTTTGCGCTTTGCTACTTTCTTAGTCGTCGTCTTTTTCTTCCGTCTTTTCATCCGGCCAATTTGCTAATTCGAAAATGTGGTAGCCGTCTTCCTCCATGCGTATTTCAAGAATCGGGTGTGAGTCCTCGCAAATACTTAACGCACTTATGAACTCTTTTGTAAAGGGAAGCGCAATGCGCGAACCGTCTTGTTTTTCGAGAATGATCTTTTCGTTTTCATCCTCCACAAGTTTTGCGATGATAACACGCCCGACTTTCAGGCGTGGTATTAATTCAGTTTTTGACATAGTTTGTTTGTTATAATATTTAAAAAACCGGTGGCAATCGTAAAACCACCGGTTGTCTATATAGTTGCACGCTTTAACCTAAGTTGAAAGAACGCCTACGATTTACTTTTAAACTTCATTTGAACAACGCGAAATTTTGTAAACTGTTTACCGGTAGATGTTTGCGATTTCTCCACAAACTCTATTTTGAACAAATCACCCTTTTTCGCCTTATCCAAATGTTTTGCAATTTGGTGGTTAGCGGGACAAATGCATTCCCGGCCATTCGCTTGTAACATAAGATACCCGATAGTATCCCCTTTCTCCCATTGGTCGCCAAAGTCTTCTTCGGCGATAACGGGGGATTGATACAGGCCTATTAACGTTCCTTGTTCTTCGAAATCGTGCCAGCCCGCGCCTGATTCAAGCACTTCACTTTCTTCCACGTCCTCCAAATTGAAAGCGGGCGGCGTGGGAGTGTTGGTAATTTCTTCAATGTCTCCCAGAAATGAATCCGTTACTTTTTGTGTTTTTTTAGTTTTTGCCATAATTGAAATGTGTTTGGTTGTGAATTACTTATAAAAACGAAAACCCGCCCGGTTAGGGCAGGTTTTGCATAGGAAAGCGTTTCCGCCTATCCTACCTCTTTGTCCAAGGAATCAAATTCACGTGCAATCTTCTTTGTTGCCCAGTCTTTTAGTTTGCGGTTCTCGTCTTTAAGGGCCTCAATTGCTTCCTTTAATGCCGGCTGTTTTCCGCTCTTATAACCCGGCATATCCATAAGGGACTGAATGCCTTTGATGTTCTTTTTGTAAGTCCGCATGACGTCCCGGAATGCCGGGCCTTCGTTTACGTCCTCTTTTTGCGATTGTTGTGAGTTTGCAGTTTTTGCCATAATTGTATTAATTATTAGTTGCCCGGTTCCGCCGGGTTGCGGTTTGTGATTTAGTACGGATTTTTACGATGTAGTGAGTTTTTGACATTGATATGTCGGCGGCGAACATGGCCGCGAAATTGATTGCCGCGCATAAGTCTTTTGTGCTGTATGTGCGAGCTTTGGCGTTGTCGCCGATTAGAACTATATCACTCATATTGTTGTTTGGTTTTGTTAATATACGAAAAATTTTTGAGAGTGCAAAATCAATTTGCAGAATCTCGCCGTTTGTGTAATATTCCAAACGGCCTATCTAACCAAAACATAACTTCTTTGCGTTTATGCTTTTTAGACGCCATAGGCATAAGGCCCAATCTGACGGTTATGGATACAAATATAAAAGTTTCCATTATTTGTAGGTTTCGCAGGTTTGTACACTTTGACGTTTTGGTTTTACAGGGTTGTATGACCGCTTTGCCGTCACGCATGAACTGGTAAGTATCGCAATGGTTAGCACTATGCATAACCATGCGAAAAAGCCTAAGTCGATTTTTGTTAGTTTTTTCATTTTGGTGCGTTTTCGGTTAAAACTTTTGAAAGGCATTCGCATGCACTTATCCATTTTCGCCATTCATCCAATAAGGATTTATTTGAGGGCATGGATAAGGCTAATTTTCGGGCTTCATAACACTTTGTTATAAATGCCGCTGCAATTTGTGTTTCGTTCATTTTGGTAATTGGTTAGTTTTTGCCATTTAGTATAAAGCAAAGGTCATGCCAAAATGATGTAAATATCGTTTCGGCCATATCCGTCTATGCCGTACGTGTACTTTATTCCCGCAAAATCAAGAATTAGCAAAATAGTATGTTCATAGTCATAACCGGATTTGGTCTTATGGTTAAGTTTTACTGGTCTTATCTTTTTGCTTTTAGTTGTCATTATTTCCATTATACGCTTTTGGCGCGTTCCGTGAATACGGAAATGTTGCATTTGTTCAATAAATGCCTGTTTGGTTTGTGCTTTCATGGTGTATGTTTTTTGTTTGGTTTAAATATACGAAAAATACCCCAACCAAACAATT
>Ga0265293_10009112_pt1 | contig 14396 bp, 10 predicted proteins | sample Munlanlewell138R_FD_192505 | JGI IMG/M metagenome (GOLD analysis project Ga0265293, IMG submission 192505) | Leachate microbial communities from a municipal landfill in Southern Ontario, Canada - Leachate well 138R | ecosystem: Engineered > Solid waste > Landfill > Unclassified | place: Canada...
GGCGTACGGCCGGGCGCTGGAACTGGAGCCCGGTAACGACGAGTACGAGTTCTTCGCTGCGGAAGCGCGGCGCTTGGCCGAATTGAACGACCCTGCGGGCGCCGAGCCCGCCGAAGAGGCCCCCGCACATGAAGAGCCTGACTCAACTGACGAACCGGACACGCTTGATGAGCCCGACTCGCCTGACGACACCCCAGCGCAGGAGCCGGACGTAGTGCCTCTGCCGCCGCCTGGACCGGGGGGTTCGGCCAGGCTCTGAACACCTTTAGTCGGTACACCCGGCGCCGGCGCGGTTAACGGCCGGCAATATCTCTTGCGCACGGCTGAACGTGCGCGAAGTTGGAGCAACATAGATGAAGCAGTTCGAAAGACGCGTCGACCAGCACGGGAACCCCTACCTCACCACCGAGCTGTCCGGCTACATGATCACGCGCCTACCCCTCCTCAACAAGAGTTCCGGCTTCAGCGCCGACGAGCGGCGGGAGCTCGGCCTCACCGGGCTCATCGCGCCGCACATCTCCACCATGGAAGAGCAGGTGGAGCGGGCTTACCAGAACTTTACGCGCTTCGTAACGGGCCTCGATAAGCACGTTTACCTGCGCGTTCTGCAGGACCGCAACGAGACGCTCTTCTACGCCCTACTGGAGCAGCACCTGGAGGAGATGCTGCCCATCATCTACACCCCCACCGTGGCTGAGGCCGTGCAGAACTTCAGCCTCATCTACCGCTGGCCGCGCGGGCTGGTGGTCAGCACCCAGAACATCGATTACGTGGACGAGGTGCTGGCCCAGTTCCCCATGCGGGACGTGCGGCTGGCCGTGGCCACCGACTCGGAAGGCATCCTCGGCATCGGCGATCAGGGCTTCGGGGGCATGGCCATCTGCATAGGCAAGCTGTCGCTTTACACCGCGGCGGCCGGCATCGACCCCGCCACCACCCTGCCCATCGAGCTGGACGTAGGCACGAACCGCGCCGACCTGCTCGACGATCCCCTTTACCTGGGTGTGCGTCACGAGCGGCTGGTGGGTCAGGAGTACGAGGACTTCGTGGAGCGCTTCGTCACCGCGTTCAGCAAGCGCTTCCCCGACGCCGTGCTGCAGTGGGAGGACTTCAGCAAGCAGAAGGCGTTCGACGTACTGGACCGCTACCGCGACAAGCTGCCGAGCCTCAACGACGACATACAAGGCACGGGCGCGGTGGTGCTGGCGGGCCTGCTGGCCAGCGCCCGCATGACGCACCGCAAGCTGACCGACGAGACCTTCGTCATCCACGGCGCCGGGGCCGGCGGGGTGGGCGTGGCGCAGCAGATCATCAACGGCCTCATCAAGCAGGGGCTCTCGCCGGCCGACGCGCAGGCGCGCGTGCTCGTTATCGATTCGCGCGGCCTCCTGGTGGAGGGACGCGACGGGCTAGAGCCTTACAAGGTCGGCGTGGCTCAGTCCGCCGCGCGGCTGGAGGGCTGGGAGTTCGCCGGCAGCACCCCGAACTTGCTCGAGACCGTGCAGAACGCCAAGGCCACCGCGCTCATCGGCCTCTCCGGTCAGGCTGGCGCGTTCGATCAGACGCTCGTGAAGGCGGTAGCTGCCAACAGTCCGCGCCCCATCGTGTTCCCGCTCTCCAACCCCACGGCTAACAGCGAGGCTGTGCCGGAGGACGTGCTGGCCTGGACGAACGGCGCGGCCGTGGTCGCCACGGGCAGCCCGTTCCCTGACGTCATCCAGGCAGGCAAGCACCACATAATCGGGCAGGGTAACAACGCCTTCATCTTCCCGGGCCTGGGCCTCGGGGCTCTCCTCACCAAGGCGAGCCGCGTGACGGATGACATGCTCACCGCCGCCGCGGAAGCGCTGTCCGAGTACACGGACCCGGGCCGCCTCCTGGAGGGCGCCGTCTACCCGCGCGTGGACGCGCTGCGCCGCGCCAGCAAGCACGTGGCGGTGGCGGTGGCCAAGCAGGCCGTGTCGGACGGCGTGGCCCGCCACGACCCGGGCCAGGACGTGGCTGCCGCTGTAACGGACGCCATGTGGGAACCTAAGTACCTGCCCATCAAGCGGCCGTAACGACCCGGCCGGGAGCGAGGAGCGAGGAGCCATGCGAACCGTAGTCCTCAGGGTGGTGGCGCTGGCCCTGCTCCTCCTCCTGGCGCTGTTCGGCGCCATAGCGGTGCGCACCATGCAGCGCCTGCCCGACATGACCGTTTACTTCGTGCGCGACCTGGGCACCAGCTTCACGCTCGAGCCCACGCACCAGAAAGCCGGGCGCCTGAACCCCGAGGAGCGCGCTAGGCGCCAGGTCGAGGCTCTGGTGGCCGGTCCCGACGCCGGTAGTGGCCTCGCCACGACCTTCCCGCCGGGTACGACGCTGCTCAGCGCCGCGCTCTCGGGTGGGGTGCTGACGGTGGACCTCAGCCGTGAGTTCGAGCAGGGCGGCGGCACGGCGCTCATGGCGGGCCGCCTGAACCAGCTCTTCTACACGCTCACGCAGCCAGCTGACGTGGACGCCGTGCGGTTACGGGTCGGCGGCGACGAGGTGCGCGTGTTCAGCGGTGACGGGCTGGAGGTCGAGCAGCCGTGGCTGCGCAGCCAGCAGCCCGGACTACCGGTCTGGTGAGGGGCTAGCGCTGGTTGAGGGGGTGGTGCGCCCGGCAGGATTCGAACCTGCGGCCTTTCGCTCCGGAGGCGAACGCTCTATCCGGCTGAGCTACGGGCGCATGCGTGCACGTACTTACAACTGGGCCCCGGCGGGGCACCCGCCAATATAGCAGGTGGGCGCCTGACTGGGTGGCACTCCCCGCTGCGCTCGCTAAGTCCTGAGTTAAGGCGCACCTCCCGACTGCCACGTAACCTTCATCCGTTCTGGTACACTCCGGGGCGTGCTCCTCGCTGCCAGCCATCCGGCAGGGACGCCACGCCCGCCGCTCCGGCGCCTAGCGCACCCGGCGGCCGAACCGGCACCCTGGCCAGCGAGCGACGATCATCCGCAAATAGCTAGCCTCCACGCAGTGAACCTGCCACCAGGTCGCCCGGGGGCTCCGGGAGGAACTGAGCAGAGATGAAGTTCAACAAGCGCACCACCACCATCATCTTGTGGGCCGTATCTATCGGGCTCCTGGCCGGCATGGTGATCTCGTTCACGCCCGGCCTAAGCCTCATCGGCGCCAACACCGCGGCGCGTGGACCGGTCCAGATGACCGTGAACGGCCAGAACGTGCATGAGTTCGACGTGCAACAGGCGCGCGCTAACGCCCTGTTCTCCGCCGTTACGGAGGGCGAGGTCGGCGCCGACCTGCAGCGCCTCATGGTCGACCAGATCGCCCGGCAGGCGGTCCTCAACCAGGCCGCTTCGCGTATCAACGTGTCGGGTGGCGAGGTTCGCCGCGCCGTTAACGACTTCCGCGAGGAGCGCGGCGTGGCCGGCGGCCGTAATGACCGCGCCTACCAGGACCTCATCGCTGGCGCGGGCTTCACCGACCAGGCCTTCAGGGAGTACCTGAAGGAGCAGCTCCGCCTCGGCAAGTTCGAGGAGCAGCTCGTTGGCGACGTAACCGTCAGCGACGAAGAGGTCGAAGCGTTCTACCAGTCGCACCTCACCAGCTACCAGACCGAGGAGCAGATCCTCGCCCGGCAGATCGTGGTGAACGACGAGGCCCTGGCCCAGCGCCTGCGCGCCCGCGCCATGGCCGGCGAGGACTTCGCTGCGCTCGCCCGCGAGTACAGCACCGACCTGGCTGACCGCGACGGCGCTATCGGCGCCGCCAGCGGCGAGACCGAACCGCGCCCCGTGGGCCGGCCCGCCCTGCCCACCAACGTGGCCAACGCAGCCTTCGCACTACGCGGCGCTGGCATGACCGACGCGGTCTTCTCCAACCAGCGCTACTTCGTGGTGCAGGTTGAGGAGTACCTGCCCGCCACCACGCGCCCCTTCGACGAGGTGGCCGAGACCGTGCGGCAGGACGCGCTGGACGCTAAGAAGTCCGGCATCGTGGAGGCCGAGCTCGACCGCTTGCGCGACGAGGCCACCATCACCTTCCCGGCTAACAGCCCGCTTAGCTTCGACAACCCGGTCATAGCCGAGGTGAACGGCGTCGAGATCCGCGCTGTGGACCTCGACTCCGCCCTCTACACCAACCCGCAGATCCAGCAGAGCCTCTCGCCGCAGGTGGCTGACCTTATAGTCGGGCTCTTCAAGCCCACCGTGCTCAGTCAGGTGATCGACACCGAGGTGGCGTACCAGGCGGCCGACACGCTCGGCGTGCCGCTGGTAGGCTCCCGCGCCGGCATCGCGCAGGCGGCCCTCAACTACGTCGGCCGCGACGCCACCGCCACCGAGGACGAGCTGCGCGCCTTCTACGACACCAACGCCGCCGCCTACACGTTGCCGGCTGAGGCGTTCGTGACGCGGGTGGACTTCGCTTCGCAAGAAGTGGCCATGGCGTTCAGGCAGGCGCTGTTAGGCGGCGCTGACGTGGAAGCCGCTGCCGCCACTGCCGGAGGCGAGGTCGTCGACCTGGGCCTCGTGAAGCCGGGCGAGACGGAACTCGAGATCGACACCGCGCTCTTCAGCACGCAGGCCTTCGAAGCTCTGCCGGGCGGCGAACTGGACGTCTCCGACGTGCTGGTGCTGCGCCTGCCGGTGGAGGAGACCGAAGCCGCCGAAGCGGCTGACGCTACTGCGGAGGCGGAGGACGCGGAAGCCGAAGAGGCCGTGCGCGAGGTCTTCGTGGTTCTGGTCGCCGAGCGCACCCCCGAGCGCCTGCGCGCTTACGAGGACGTGCGTGCTCAGGTCGAGGCTAGCGTCCTGGCCCAGAAGCGCCAGGCCGAGCGCGCCGACTGGCTCGCTGAGCGCCGCGCTGAGGCCGACATCGTGGAGCACAGCATCGTGGGTACTCCGACGCCGCTCTCGAGCGAAACCTTCACCGTCGAACCGGACGCAGCGCCGGCCGACGAGGGCGCGGCCACGGAGGCCGACGAAGGCGCTGATGAGGCTGCCGACGAGGCTGCCGGCGAGGCTGCTGGCGGAGCCGCCACCGAAGACGACGGCGCCGCTGACGACGCGGACGGCGAGAGCAACTAACGAACCACGCGGCCGCACCCGGCCGTGGAACTTTGGACATAGCGCTTAGACCCTAGGGCCAATAACCTAGAGCCAGGCAGCTGGCGTTTACAACCTGCGAACTCGTGGCGGACCCGACCTCCGGGTCCGCCACGTTCGTTCGGGTCCCCCACCGCGCTCGATAGCGACTCAGAGCGCCCCGAATGCGTCCAGGACGGCGTTCGTGGCAACAGCCGCCAAAGTACTACATGTGGTACCGGGCTCACATACAACGTCCAGAGCTAGCGTTCAACCCTTGTTCGCTGCGCCCAGGCAGTGATATCCTCCGTGAACGGTTCAGCCGGTCGGGGGGCTCCACCTGGGAACGCCAACAAGCGACACCTGGAGTCAGTTACATCCGACACTACGGCCCCAGGTAGTACCTGCTAGCATCCGGGGTACTACATCTGGTACCGAGCCCGAGAGAGCATCATCGCCAGGAAGTAAGCTCAGGCTCGAGCGGTAGTGAGCAACCCAAACGGCCGTTGCCCGGCCACTGTCCGGGCGCAGCACCGCACACTTCATCAGCAGCCCCGGCCGTTAGCCACGACCTGGGGCGAGAGGAGAGCCATGGCTAACTCGTCTTCACACCACCCAGATCCTGCTGCTGCGTTCGATCCACATGCGATCAGTATCGCCAAGCGGCAGTACTTCCAGGCGGACGATAAGTCGCTAATCGACATGTTCCGCCGCGTGGCCAACTGGGTGGCTCGGCCCGAAGCCGAGGCCGTGCGGGACGAGGCAGCCGAGCAGTTCTACCAGTTGATGGTCTCGAAGCGCTTCTGCCCCGGCGGGCGCGTTCTGGCCGGCGCAGACACGCTGCACGGCAACGTCCTGAACTGCTTCGTGCAGGACGGCGGCCCCGAAGTGTCGGGCACCACCGACTGGGTCCTCAACCTGGCTACCAAGCTCGCCCTCGTCACTAAGGTCGGTGGGGGTAACGGCGTGAACCTCGACCCCTTGGGCCCCAAGCGCCGCTTCAGCGGCCACGTCGGGCGCCTCTACCTCACCATCGACCCGCAGCACGCCGATTACGAGAAGGTCCGCACGGGCACCTTCCTCGACCTCGTGCGCGGTGAGTACGTCACGCGCGGTTACCGCTCCGCCACCTTCGTGGAGCGCGGCACCAGTAACGTGGCCCGCGTAAGGACAGTGGGCGACTCCGTGGACGACATCTGGGGCTCCGCCGCCGACATGGTGAAGGGCCTCCTCGCGGGTCAGGACGTGCTCGTTGACCTCTCCGGCCTGCGCGCCGAGGGCACGCCCGTGGCGGGCTCCGGCGGCACCTCTAGCGGCCCCTCCTCGTTCGCCGTGGAGGTGTTCGACAACTTCGCGATCTGGGCCGGTTTCGGTGGCGCGGAGTTCGCCGGGCCGGTGGCTACGCTGCGGTACATCTTCGCGCCCACTCTCAGGGCCATTCGGCAGGGCGGCTGCTTGCACCCTGACACCCTTGTCAACACCAGCCGCGGCACGCTGCGTCTAAGTGAGTTGGTGGACTCGCACCAGCAGGGCTGGCAGGACCACCACCTGAAGGTCGCCACCGACCAAGGCTGGAAGGTCAGCCCCCGCGGCTTCAACAACGGTGTGTCTGAAACGCTGCGCGTAACGCTTGCCAACGGGCAGACCCTGCGCGGCACCCCTAACCACAAGCTCAAGATCATGCGTCCAGACGGAACGCGGGCCTGGGTCCCGTTCGAGGAGTTACAGGCCGGCGACAACGTCATCCAGGTGCTGGACCAGCACACGGGCGCGCCCGTCACCCTGCGCCCCGTTGACCTCCCGCACCACAACGCCAAGACCATCCGCATGCCCGAGGTGCTAACCGAACGCCTGGCGTTCTTCCTTGGTTACCTGTGGGGCGACGGCTTCGTTAGTACCGGCCGCGTGGGCTTCTCCGTGGCGCACGGCTCGCCGATGATGGAAGAGGGCCCGCGTCTCTTCAAGGAACTCTTCGACCTCGACGTACTTACCGAACAGAAGGAAGGCGACGCCAGCGTCATCTTCGTGACCAAGTCCGCGCAGCTGATCGCGTGGCTTGAGGCGAACGGCCTGGTGAAAGCCAAGGCCCGGCAGCTCACGCTTCCCAAGGCCGTGCGCATGGCGCCCCGGCCGGTGGTGGGCAGCTTCCTGAAGGGGCTGTTCGAGGCCGACGGTTCGCTGAACCACGGCATGCCCGCCCTCTCCACCGCCTCCGTTGGCTTGGCTGAGGACGTCGCCACCATGCTGGCGGGTCTCGGCATTCCGAGCAAGCGCCGCACTGCCCACGGCGTCACTGACCGCTATTCGAAGCACTCGGTGCACACCGTTACGGTAGTGAGCCACAAGGGTCTGGAACGCTTCCTGGAGCGCGTGGGTTGCATCGTCGGCTCCCGCCTGGCGGCCGCAGCAGAGCATGAGCCCGACGAGAAGCGCGAGCAGGCGTGGGTTCTTCCACACGCCACCGCCATCCTCGCCCCGGTCATGGCCGCCATGCCGGCTGGCGCTAAGGGACGCCCGTCAGAGTTCACCGCTACCCGCAAGAACGTGTCACGCTACATGCGGGGCGAACGCAACCTCACCGCCAGCGGTTACGACCGCCTGCGCCGCGACCCGAACCTCGAGTACGAGCTGGGTGAGTTCGGTTACGACGAGTACTACGTGCCCGTGCGCAGCGTCACCGAGGCGGGCCGCTCCCTCACGCTCGACCTCTCCGTGGACGAGAACAAGACCTACCTCGCTGGCGGCTTCGTGACCCACAACACCCGCCGCGGGGCCGGCATGGCCACACTCAGCATCACCCACCCCGACGTCAAGGACTTCGTTACCGCCAAGGACCTCGAGCGCGAGCAGACCGAGGGCGACATCAGCACCTTCAACATCTCCGTGCTCGTAACCGACGAGTTCATGGAGCGCGCCAAGAACGAACGGCACGGCCAGCTTTACGAGATCGCGCAGCACGCGTGGGCCACCGGCGAACCCGGCCTCATCTACGTCGACCGCATCAACGAGCACAACCCCATGCGCGCCGAGCTTGGCGACATCATGAGTACTAACCCATGCGGCGAAATCCCTCTCTACCCCGGCGAACCGTGCGACCTGGGCGCCCTCAACCTGGCCGCTTACGTCAAGGAACGCGGCCGCGGCCTGGCGGGTTACGACTTCGAGGGCTTCGCCGCCGACGTAGCCACCAGCGTCCGCTTCCTCGATAACGTGCTGGACGTCAACAAGTTCGCGCTCGAAGACAACCGCGACATGAGCATGAAGCTGCGCCGCTTGGGCCTTGGTGTCATGGGCCTCGCCGACGCGCTCATCCTCATGGGTTACGGCTACGACACCGAGGAGGGCCGCGACGCCGTGGAAGGCATGATCGGCGCCCTGCGTAACGCCGCCGAGGAAGCGTCCCGCCAACTGGCGGAGGAGCGCGGCGCGTTCCCCTTGTTCGACAAGAGCGACCTCACCACCAAGCGCCGCAACGTGGCCGTGCTCACCGTGGCGCCGACCGGCACCACCAGCATGCTCATGGGCGTCTCGTCCGGGGTGGAGCCCGTGTTCGCGCCGTTCATCTACCGCAAGATCGGCACGGATTACCACGCGCTCATCCACCCGCTCTTCCAGGAGCTCCTCGAGGAGCACCAGCCGCACGCCGAGTTCTACAAGGACGGCGGTTGGGATTGGGAGAAGGTCGTGGCGGAAGTGCAGGCAAACCACGGCTCCGTGCAGGGCCTCGCGTTCATCCCGCAGGCCGTGCAGAGCGTGTTGCGCTGCGCGCACGACATCGCGCCCGCCGACCACGTCAAGATGCAGGGCGCCGTGCAGCGCGCGTTCGACGGCGGCGAGAAGCTCGCCAACTCCATCTCCAAGACCATCAACCTCCCCAACCAGGCCACCGTGGACGACGTGTTCGAGTCGTACTCCCTGGCGTTCAGCACGGGCTGCAAGGGCATCACCGTCTACCGCGACGGCTCCCGCGACTTCCAGGTGCTCTCCACCAGCGCTAAGAAGAGCGACACGAAGGCCGAGAAGAGCCCCGCGCCAGCGCCTGCCGCTGGAGGCGCCGCCACCGGCGCCGCGCCCGTAGCCGCCGTTGCGCAACCCGTCGTGGCCGAGCCGCCGCGCCAGAGCGGCATGATCGCCGTAGCCACCACAGCGCAGGCCGCCACCGCCCAGACGAACGGCCGCAACGAGTATCTGCCCGGCGAGCCCCTCTTCGAGCGCCCAATCAGGCTCTCAGGCTTCACCGACAGCGTGAAGCTCATGCTGCCCACCGGCGAGAAGCGCGGCTTCTTCGTGACCGTCAACAAGCAGGACGACCTGCCCACCGAGGTCTTCATCGTCTCCGGCAAGGCCGGCGACGAGGCCAACGCCGACAGTGAGGCGCTCGGCCGCGTGGTCTCCATCGCCCTGCAGTACGGCGTGCCCGCCGAGGCGCTCATAAAGACCCTGCGCGGCATCAACGGCGGCATGTACGGCACGTACCACGGTCGCCTGGTCGCCTCCAAAGCCGATCTGCTGGCCGTAGCGCTCGAGACCGCCGGCGCCGAGAACGTGCTGAACAAGGGCCGCGGTTGCCCCGACTGCGGCGCGCCGCTGCGCTTCGAGGAGGGCTGCCAGAAGTGCGAGTCGTGCGGTTACTCGAAGTGTGGTTGATACCTCGAGCGCGGAGAGCGCGCCCTGGCAGTAGCTGAATGATGACGATAAGACCGTTCGCGGTCACGGACACGGACGAGGTCGTGGCACTCTGGGAGGAGTGCGGCCTCGTCCGGCCGTGGAACGACGCACGGAAGGACATCGAGCGCAAGCTTCGCGTGCAGCCCGAACTCTTCCTGGTAGCGCAGGACGGTACGGAAGTGGTCGGCAGCGTGATGGCCGGCTTCGATGGGCACCGGGGTTGGATCTACTACCTCGCGGTCGCTGCTGCACACCAGCGACTCTCCCTAGGGCGCTCCCTTATGCAGCAGGCCGAAAAGTTACTCGTTGAAGCGGGTTGCCCCAAGGTGAACCTCATGGTGCGTTCCACTAACGAGGCTGTTATCGGCTTCTACCACCGACTGGGATACGAGCAGGACGACGTGGTTTCCATGGGCAAGCGGTTGATAGCAGATACCTGAAGAACTGTGAGGTCCGTGCGGAAGCCCTCACTGCACGGCGGTAACGTGAAGCATGCTCAACATCAAAAGAGCGTACGAGGAAGCCGCCAGCAGCGACGGCACGCGCGTGCTGGTCGACCGTGTCTGGCCGCGCGGCGTGAGCAAGGAAAAGGCCCGCATCGACTGGTGGGCCAAGGAACTCGCCCCTAGCGCAGAGTTGCGTAAGTGGTTCGGTCATGACCCCGAAAAATTCCACGAGTTCGCCGTGCGCTACCGCCGTGAGCTGGAAGGCAACGACGCAATGCCCAAGCTAGAGGGACTCCTGCAGGACGGCGACCTCACACTGGTTTACGGCGCCAAGGACGAGGAACACAACCAGGCGGTCGTGCTGAAGGAGCTCCTCGCGGGTAAGGACTGAGCCGGCCGTTCCCTAGCGGTCGTCGCCACTGCCACCGATCACGCCGCGTTCCTTACGGCTCGCCAGTTTGGCGAGGTTCCCGGCGCCTACATCCTCGAGCGAGAGACCAAGGTCCGCCGCGAGGTTAGCGACGTACCAGAGCACGTCGCCCAGCTCCTTGCCCAAAGCCTCCGTCTGAACCGCCGTGAGGGCGGCGCCGGGCACGTAACCCTCGTCGCGCATGAGCTTGCCGAGCTTCTCCGCCACCTCACCCGCCTCACCCGCCAGCTTCAGGGCGGGGTAAACGATGCGGGCGTGCTCCGGGTAGAGGGCGGTGGTGCGGGCGCCGGACTGGTACTCGTTCAGGGTCATGCGCCGATAGTAACGAATGCTCGGGCTCGGTCCCGCAATCGGCAACCCGCCGGCGACCGGCGCCCCCTACGGGCCCGGGACCGAGCCAACGCCCGCGCAAAGGCGCCTACACATGGCCTACACGTACGCTTCAGCGCGGCTTCAGCGCCACCTGCCAACCTGAGCAGAATGGCAACGTCACCAGCGTCTTTGGGCGCGTACGCAACGATAAGTTTGGAGGAACTCGGCAGCGCCGCGCTCATGCGGCGTCAGGACACCAAGTTCGTGTTCAGCACGGCGTTACTGGGCCAACTCCTCGCCGAGCTGCAGGAACACTACTCGCTGCTCGAGGTGGGTGGCCTCGTGCGGCACCGGTACCTCACCCGCTACTTCGACACCGCCGCGTTCGACCTCTTCAACGCCCACCACCGCGGCATGGGCGAACGCGTGAAGGTCAGGGAACGTCAGTACCTCACCACCGGTCAACTGTTCCTGGAAGTCAAGCACCGTAACAACAAGGGCGTCACAGACAAGACCCGGGCGGAGGTTCGTGACTGGCAAGAGCAGATCACTGGCGCGGTCATGCCTGACAGGCTGCTCGGGCACGTGACGGACGACGACGGTGAAGGGCCGGCGCTCACGCCCACCCTCTGGAACGCCTACCAGCGCATAACGCTAGTGAGCAAGCACCGCAGCGAGCGTGTGACCATAGACACCGACCTGACGTTCAGCACGAACGGCAGTTACCGGTACGGCGCTGAAGGTGCGGTGGTGGCGGAAGTGAAGCAGCCGAGCATCGACCGCGCCTCGCCAGTAATGCAGCGGCTGCGCACGCTGGGCGTCAGGCCGTCCGGTTTCAGTAAGTACTGCATCGGCGTCAGCCTCCTGCGCCCCGACCTGCGCCATAACCGCTTCAAGCCGCGCCTGCGTAACCTCAAGAGGCTGACGGAAGGGGGCGCCCTAGATGCCTGACGTCAGTTCGTACCTGACCGGCGCGCTGTTCAACCTCGCGGCGGCGCTAGTGCTGGTGGCGGGCATCTACTACCGGCGCCCCCCCAAGCGCGAGTTCACGTTCTCGTACCTGGCCTTCAACGTCGTGGTGTACCACGTCATGGCCCTGCTGGCGCGCAGCGAACTCAGCCTCGGCGTGGGCTTCGGGCTCTTCGCGATCTTCTCCGTGCTCAGGTACCGCACGGAGGAGACCTCGTTCCGCGAGATGACCTACCTCTTCGTCGTCATCGCGCTGCCCGTCGTGAACGCCCTGCTCGTACCCTCCGGCGACCTGGTGCTGGCGGCGGTAGCTAACGCCTTCGTGCTGCTGGTCGTGTTCCTCGTCGAGCAAGGCTGGGGTTTCAGCTTCGCGGAGCGTCAACCGGTACGCTATGAGCGTCTCGACCTGATCGTGCCCAGCAAACGCCCGGAGCTCATCGCCGACCTCCGCGCGCGGACCGGGCTCGAGGTTGAAAGCGTGGAGATCAGGCGTATAGACCTCCTCACGGACGTAGCTGACCTGATCGTCACGTACCGCGAGAACCCCCGGACGCGCCGGCCCGTACGGAGCGCGGTGACCATGACCGCGGAAGAGTAGGAGCAAGGGACGTGCAGAGCGTACTGGTGGTGGAGGACGACCGCGACATCGTGGAGATGATCGAGCTCTACCTGAAGGACGCGGGTTACCACACGGAGCGCGCCGGTGACGGCGTGCGCGCGCTCGAGCTGTGGCGCGCCGCGGGGCCGGACCTGATCCTCCTCGACATCGGCCTGCCTAAGCTGGACGGCCTCGAGGTCCTCAAGCGGGTCCGGTCGGACACCACCGGCCCGCAGGTGCCCGTCATACTGCTCACCGCCCGGGCTGAGGAAGCAGACGAGTTGGTCGGCCTGGGGCTCGGCGCGGACGATTACATAACCAAACCGTTCAACCCCCGCACGCTCCTCGCGCGGGTGCGGGCTGTACTGCGCCGCGGCAACCCGCCCGCAGAGGCCACCGGTCAACAGTTCCGCGTGGGCGACCTCGTCATCGACGACTACCGCGTGCGCGTTCCGGTACGTAACGCGCACGCGGCGTTGACCCTCAGCGAGTTCAAGATCCTGAGGCACCTGGCCGCCACCCCCGGGCGCGCCATCACCCGCCGCGAGCTCTTCGAGGAAGCCATGCCCGAAAGCGACGCCCTGGAACGTGTGGTCGACGTGCACATGAAGAACCTGCGCCAAAAGCTCGGTGAGCAGGGCGCCACGGACGTTATTGAGACCGTGCGCGGCGTCGGTTATCGCCTGGCGGAGGAGTAAGTGCGGCGCCTCTCCATCCAGCTCGCGCTGGCCATGCTCGGCACCATGGTCCTCACCCTGCTGGTCATAGCGGGCACGCAGCGCTGGGCGGAGTGGCGCCGCTTCTACGACCTACCCGAGGAGGTGCGCGCGCGGGTGCCGCACCCGCGACCGTTCCTACCTGACGGCGTCACGGGCCTCTTCTACCCGCAACGACCGGCGCCACTGCCCCCGGGCGGCGAGCACGGCTCGCCCTACCCAGGCGCGGTGGAGGAGCAGGGCAGTTACAACGACCGCCTCGCGCTCTCGTACCGCGCCTTCAACCGCTTCCAGAACGAAGCGTTCGTGGTGGGAGTGGCGCTGGCCGCCGCCATGTCGCTCGCTCTTGCCCTCTGGCTCTCGAGACTGGTGGCGCGCCCCATAGAGCGCGTGTCGCGCGCCACCACCCGCTTGGCCGGCGGCGACCTAAGCGTCCGCGTGCCCACCCCCAAGACGCGCAGGCTGAACACCTTCGAGACGGAGCAGCTAACCGAGAACTTCAACAGCATGGCCGCCTCGCTGGAGAGTTACGAGACCGAACGCAAAGCCATGATCGCGGACATAGCTCACGAGCTGCGCACGCCCCTCACCGCCCTGACGCTCAGGCTGCAGGCGCTGCAGGACGGCCTGGTGCCGTTAGACGCGAGCGAGGTGGGCAGCCTGAACCGCAACGCCGCGCTCCTCTCGCGCCTGGTGGAGGACCTGCGCATCCTGTCGCTGGCGGACGCCGGCCGGCTACAGCTCAAACGCCAAGCGGTCGACCTGGGCACGCTGGTGGCCGATGTGTTCGACGACTACCAGTCGCGCCTCACCGCGCAGAAGGTACGGGGAGAACTGCTGCTGCCGTCCGGGCAGGCGCTCCGTAACGTCGACCCGGACCGCATGACGCAGGTGATAGGCAACCTCCTCGACAACGCGCTGCGCGTGAGCCCCGAGGGTGGCACGGTGACCGTGACGCTGGAACGGCAAGGTGCGGAGTACCTGATCAGGGTGAGGGACACCGGCCCCGGCCTCTCCGAGGAAGCCGCCGAGCGCGCCTTCGACCGGTACTTCCAGGAGAAGGACGTTAACTACAGCGCGCCACCAGCCGGTGCCAGCGGCCTTGGGCTGGCCATCGTGCGCACCCTGGTCGAACTGCATGGCGGCAGCGTCACCGTGACCAACGTGGCTGACCCCACCGGCGCGGA
>Ga0265293_10009113_pt1 | contig 14395 bp, 13 predicted proteins | sample Munlanlewell138R_FD_192505 | JGI IMG/M metagenome (GOLD analysis project Ga0265293, IMG submission 192505) | Leachate microbial communities from a municipal landfill in Southern Ontario, Canada - Leachate well 138R | ecosystem: Engineered > Solid waste > Landfill > Unclassified | place: Canada...
TAACTAAATTGATATGGCATTCAATGATCATTAAAACTTGTTAAGAAAGTGGTTTTATTAAAACCAAAAACTATCGCGGGATGCGATAACTCAAGCCAAAGCTGATGAAGTTGTCGGGTGCGGCATCGTTCAGACCGATACCTCCTGAAATATCCACCTGGAAGTTGGGGGTCAGCAGATAGGTGAAACCTGCGTCGAGCTGATGCTGTGCAGTGCCTGCCTCCTGGATTGCACCAAAACTCTCGACAAACATGCCCAGGTTTTCAATCAGGCCGATACCGAGCGCTACCGAGTAGAAATATCCCGGAACGGCGGTTTCGCCATCCCACTCCGCACCCAAATTGTATCCCAGCGAGAACCGGTCGGACAAGGTGTGCGAAAAAGCAAAACGCATGGTTGCGGCTGTGTACGACGGTTTGTAATCGCTGCCAGCAGTAAAAGGCAGCTCCAGTCCGCCCAGAAAGGCAATGTCGGGACGCAATCCCTTTTCCTCTGCAACCTTCACCTTAAAACCTACATGCAGCGGACTAAACCCGGCGATATTTTGTGAAAAGTCACTGTTTTTTTTGGTGACATTATCACCCAGATAGGCAGCGCCCAGCCGCAGCTCAAAATTATCCCACAAGCCATAGCGCAGCAAGGTAGTGTTGTAGGCGAATGATTTGTTGCGTGAAATTTCATTTTCGTCGTTTTCAAGAATAAAACCGGTTTCGATCTGCAAAAAGTGCTTTGGCACTGTGGCTGCCGATTCGGTTTGATCAGGGCGGTCGGTAACCAGATCGGGCGCTTGCTGCTGGGCATGGAGCGCGATAGCAAAAAACATGAGTAAAGTAGAAATAAATATTTTCATTGAAAAATTAATGATTTTGTTTGACATAAATTAAATTCGTAAAATCTGTATTTAAAAGTAGTTTGGTGTCCTCGATTACAATTTCGGTGGTCAGGCCGGCATTGTAACGATTTGTGATCGTAAGCTGCGCGCCGATAGCAATTTTGTTGTCGCGACAAAAATCAAAGAACTCCTCCTCCGATCCGGCCAGGCGGCTCACATGATAAGTGGCACCTACCGGCGCTCCGCTGAGTATCAAATTTTTATTAGAGAAAACCACGCTTCCATCGTTAGCAGGGATCGGATCGCCATGCGGATCGGTGGCAGGATTTTTAAGAAAAGCATCAATTTTCTCTGCCAGGAAATCCGAAGTCTGGTGTTCGAGCAGCTCGGCTTCGCGGTGAATTTCGTGCATGGTAAGACCGAACACCTCAAAAAGAAAAGCCTCCCACAAGCGGTGCTTGCGCAGCACATCCAGGGCCATCAGCCTGCCGCTTTCCGTGAGCGTGACGGGTTGGTATTTTACGTAATTTATCAATCCACGGGCGGCCAGCTTGCGCGCCATATCCGTAGCGGCGGCATTGCTGATGCCCAACGCTGCGGCAATGGTTCCGGGACGCGTGTTTTGCCCCACGCCCTGCTGAAGCTTGTAAATGGTTTTGATAAAATTCTCCTTCGATACCGACATAGTTTCCTATTATTAAGTATACTTAAAAATAGAAACAAAAATATTAAAAAATGGTTGGCTATTTTCTGAAATTTTAAATCGAGGCTTTTTTAGGTAAAAAAAAAGAACCATTTTTGTAAAACATTCCTAAATAAAGCGTTGATGAAAAATTTCGTTTCACTAATAATTATCGACGACGAAGTTCAAGCTATTGAAATGCTGGAATCGTTGTTGAGCCGGCTAAAGGATGTTCAAGTATTAAAAACCTTTACGCAGGCGAAAGCTGCCCTTGACTTTATTTTAGAAAACCCCGAACGTGTCGATCTTATTTTATTGGACGTCTCAATGCCTGAAATGGATGGGTTTGAATTTTTAAAAGCACTTCAAAAATACCCGGTGAATCCCTGTGTGATTTTTGTTACCGGCTACGAAGAATTTGCCATTGAAGCCTTACGCGCTGCTGCTTTCGATTTCCTATTAAAACCCGTTACCCTCGTTGATATTGAGAGCGCCATAAAACGTTTTAGGCTTAAATGCGTTCATGAACAACTCTCGGCAAAATCCAAGCTGCTTTTCACCCGCCTCAACCCAGCCTGTAAATTGGTTTTTTCTCATCACCGGGGTATTTTCGCCTGGCATTCCGACGATATCTTTTACATCACTGCCGATGGTAACTACTCCAATCTTTGTTTAACATCAGGCGAAAAGCAACTGGTAACCATGCAAATCGGAAAGATTGAAGAACTCACTGAATCGTGTCACTTTTTTCGCATCAGCCGTTCCACCCTTATCAACCTGAAATATTTTGAATTTGCCGACCAAAAGGAAAGAATTTGCCAGCTTACCATCGACGGAAGAAGCGTAAAGTTTGAAATTACACCCAAAAAAATCCATGAGATGCACAGCAGAATGCTTCAGAGCTTGCTAAAATAATTCTCAAAACAAGCTTTTCGCACCCTTTTACAAGAATAACCCACCTTTATACATTCACACAGATTTTTCGGCTTGGCTGCACAAAACGTTTATAGTTTTGTCTGGTTATTATTATGTATTAAAATAAAATTTGATGCCTATGGGAAATTAATGACATGCGGTTTTTCCGAGTTTTTTATTTTCAATTTAATAAAAAAATTAGTTAATAATTAAAATCTTAAGATTATGAAAAAATATTTTGTGCTTTTATTATTGATGATTTATGGATTCAATTTTAGCCTGCTATCACAAGAGATAGTCGTTAAAAGTAACGATGAATTTCAAAATCATATTAAAACTACAATCAATGAATTAATAGAATCATCGCCAAAAGAAGATTCCATTATAATAATTGATGATATGCTCTTTCTCAAAGATCAACTGATACAAAAAGGATCTTTTGATGGAACAAGATGGCCCTATGGAAAAGTGTATTATGCTTTTAACTCAAATGTCAATGAAACGAACAAACAACAGTTTTTAAATGCTGCACAAAATTGGGAAGATTGCGCAGGTATAACTTTTATAGAAAGAACGTCAGAGCCGAATTTCATTGAAGTTAAAGATACCTTGTTTAATAGTTCTTGGGTTGGAATGGTGGGAGGTAAACAAATTCTTAATATTTACAATTGGGATTGGGAATTTATAATTGCTCATGAAATTGCACATGCTCTCGGTGCAGTTCATGAGCATCAAAGATCGGATAGAGATAATTTTGTCACAATCATAGAAAGTAATATTAAAGCGGGAAAAGAACATAATTTTAAAAAAATTATAAGTTCTGATAACTACACTGATTATGATTTTGAATCAGTCATGCACTATCCAAAGGGTGCCTTTTCAATTACACCAGGGACAAACACAATTGAACCAAGGGCTGGTTATGAACAGTTTTTAGATACTATGGGACAGAGAACACATTTGACGGCAAATGATATGACCGCAATGGCAATTAGATACCAGTCGCCGGAAGTTGCATTAGTGATAGACCGTTCTGGAAGCATGAATGGCTCATATATAACTGCTGCAAAAACAGCTTCGAAAAATTTTGTCGACTTAATGCATATTAATGACTTCTTGGCTGTAACAAGTTTTTCAAGTTCAGCTTCTGTCAACTTTCTTTTCACAAAAATTTCTTCAGAACAAATTAAAGCTAATGCAAAAAATGCTATAAATAGCATTAATGCTTCAGGTGGTACATCTATAGGTGCTGGCATTCAAAAAGCCCAACAGCAATTAAACCTTGGAAATACAGAAAAAACACAAGGAATGATTTTATTAAGCGATGGATATGAAAATGTCGCCCCTTATGTTTCGCAGGTTCTTCCAACCATTCCTGGAAATACTGATATTTACACCATTGCACTTGGTCCTGATTCAGACCAGACTCTACTTAATAATGTTGCTTCAGCCACAGGTGGGTTTTATAGTTATTCGCCCGGCACTACCAGGTTAGCACTCATCTATAATTCGATAAGGGCAAAAGTTACAGGGCAGCAAGTACTTGCCTGGATTATTGGAGTGATTGTACAGGGACAAAATTTATTTCATGATGTTTTTGTTGATGGTGGTGCTTCATTGGTCAACTTTTCGCTAACCTGGCCTGGTAGTGATCTGGATCTTGTTTTGATTGATCCGAATGGTACGCTAATTGACCATAACACAACTGACCCAAATATTTCTTTTTCTTCGGGAGGTACTTTTGAAAACTATGCTGTTATGAATCCTGTCCCCGGTGAGTATACCTTGAAAATCACAGGAGTCAGTGTAACAGGTCAGGAAGAATACAACATAATTGTAACTGGAGAATCTTCATTAAAAATGGGTGTTGATTTTAATAAAAGTGTTTATGGGATAAATGAACCCATTTTGGTAACTGCGGATATTAAAGACGGAAATTTGCCGGTAACGGGGGCAACTGTAACTACTGAAGTAACCACACCTTCAAAAAATAGTAATATTCCAAAAGTCACAAACCCAGACAGAGAACCTGAATCCGGTACATCATTAAACTATGATAACAGCACCGGAAATTATTTGGATGATTCAGGCAAGGTATTTTACTATAGAAGTGATTTAATTTTGTTTGATGATGGTTTACATGGGGATGGTTTAGCAAATGATGGTGTTTACGGCAATTATTTTACCAACACTTCAGCTTTAGGTAGTTATTCATTCGATGTTTCAGCATCAGGAATTGCCCCTGTTAGTGGAAACTTTGCAAGGGTTCAAAGTAAATCAACAACTGTGACTAATACCCAAAGCCTTGTTGTAACTAAGCCACAAACAGGGACAAATTGGAATTCGAATTCCTATCATACTGTTCAATGGTCCTCAACAAACATTACAGGAAATGTTGATATCTATCTTTCAATAGACGGAGGTTCATCATATAATATTCCTCTGGTACTAAATACTCCTGACGATGGATTCCAGGATGTTCTAATCCCTAATGTTTCATCTGTTACATGCCGTATTAAATTGCAATCTATCGACAATCCAGCTGTTTCAGGTGTCAATCCTGGGAATTTCATAATTTTAGAAAATTCAAATGCACAGGAAATCAACCTACCTCAAGGCTGGAGCCTAATATCCTCCTACCAATCCCCAGACATCCCTCAGCTTGAGACCATCTTTGCCGATCTAATCACAAACTCCACGATGGAGATTATGCTCGGCAAATCCGGCATCTTCTGGCCGGGATACAACATCAACACCCTTGGCGATTGGAATTCGTATGAAGCTTACAAGTTGAAAATGAATGAAAGTGACCAGGTAATCATTACTGGCGAGCTTCTCCAAAACAAAACCGTCGAACTTCCCGCTGGTATAAGTTACATGCCGATGCTTTCGGTTGCGCCGGTAAATGCAGAGGAAATATTCGACCAGATTGAAGGGAAGTTGAATTTTGCCTTTGAGGTTACTGCGGGTTTAACTTACTGGCCAGCCGGCGGGATTTACACACTTGAAGTCCTTGAGCCTGGCAAAGGCTATCTCGTAGGAATGCTTGAGACAGCATCTGTAACTTTCCCCGATGCAGGTGGGAAATCAACTACCAAACAAAACCGTGCGCAAATAATAGACAATGCTCCCTGGCAGGTAACCAACACGGGCATCCCCCACCTTATCTCCATCCAAACCTCAGCACTTGAAAAACTTGTAAAGGACGATATCATTGCAGTATTTAACTCCGAAGATCGCTGCGTGGGCATGACACTGGTTGTTGGTGGGACGCAAAACCTTGCACTGGTAATTTATGGAGATGATGTTACCACCGAGGCGGTTGATGGAATGATGAACAATGAGCTGATGCGCTTTGTGATTTATATCCCTGAAAGCAGCCATAGTGTTAATATTGAGCCTCGATACAGCCAATCGATGACGCATACAAACCGCTTTGCTGAAAATGGTCTTTCAGCTATCACAGGATGGAAAAATGCTACTGCAATAGATGAAAATTTGTTGAATTTGGTGAGCATCTATCCCAATCCAAATACTGGAATATTCCATGTTGACGGAATTTCAGGAAAGGTGGAAATTCAGATACTTAATTCAACTGGTCAGTTGGTACGCATGTTTTCGACTGAACAATCAACTACGATCGACCTTACGGGACATGCCAAAGGCATTTATTATCTCCGGATGATCTCGCAGCAAAGCACCAGCATCCAAAAAATTGTGGTTAAGTAACCACTTTCATTTCTTCCTTAAAATGAAAAAGCACCTCCTGCGTGGGGTGCTTTTTTGTAATGTGTTTTTATGGATTTTTGCATCCATTTTCAGAAATTAGGCAAACATACTATCTGGTATAAGAATGTAGCAGCAGTGCTAAAAAGGAAATTTGGCTGGTCTTTATAGAGCATCAAACTCCTCAGCGCTTAGCTTTGCTTGTTGTAAAAGTTTATGGAGTAAACCCACGCCAAGCTCCCTGTGCATGGGAACTGCAAGGGTATAAAGGTAACCGGTTTTGACGAGCATAATATGTGATCCTTTCTGCCGGGCAATGCGCCAATCGGCCCGCTGGAATTTTTCCACGGCCTCAGCACCGGAATAGACTTTATGCCGTGGACTCATATTTCAAGAGAAATCTTTTTGCGGGATTTATTGCCCTTGATGGAGGTGTCCTGGTTTTTGTCGTGCATCACCTCCAGCCACAATTCAATGGCTTCTTTTATGTTCACCTCCGCCTCCCCGAAAGTAGCACCCTGTGAAAAACATCCGGGCAAAGCCGGGACTTCAGCCACATAAAATCCTGTTTCGTCCTTTTCGATGATTACATCTAATTTCATGAATTGTTGATTTATGATGTTCTTTTACAATTGCAAAGATACAAAACACAATTGAACAAACCCTGACCGCCTCTCCTGTTTTCGGCAGTCAGGATTTGAATTGATTAACCACTGTCAGTTCTTCCTTAAAAGAAAAAGCACCTCCTGCGTGAGGTGCTTTTTTGTTGCGCTGTGTTTTCGTGTTTTTCTACTTTTCTGTTTCCTGAAGAAGTTGCTCATTTTGAAAAATCAGCATCGGCTTCGTCGATTATGGAGTGTGGGAATATCCTGACAGGCTGTTTTGGTATCATCGGGTGGCAATTGCCACAGGCCATCAAACCGAAATTATAAATCAGCCTCTGCCGGGTTTTGGTGTGTTAATTTTTATGCTGAGCACAACCTCACCATTATCTATCATTTTTACAAAATAATAATCTTCGGTATAGACCGTAGCATCAAAGCTGTAGGTCTGATTGTAACCGCCCGGCTTTTCCTTTGGACTGTTGTAAAGTTCGCGCACCACGATATTGTCTATATTTACCAGGGCAATAATGATGGAACGTTCCTCATAAAGATTGTACGTAAACTCACCCGTTATAGTCACTTTATAGGCTGTGGCAGGTGTGTAGTAATTTCTTAAATAGTCGCCCTCGCCAGGTGGAGGTGGCATTTCCTGGTCGGTAAATTCAGCCACAAATGCAGCCAATTGCCGGGTCAGCGTTGTGTCGTAACCGGCGATATCATACAAATCGAAATTCCTGCACATAGCCCAAACAGCCGTTTGCGCTTCAAAGCCCCAGATCTCATCTTTTTCAATCTTACGTGTCAATGCCAAAAGGTTTGAATCGGCTAATGGACCCACTACATAAGGGATACCATCACCGGGTGCCGCATCGGTGCTTTCGGTGCACATTGCATAGATTTCTTTTTCCACCGTTTCCCCGGGAACCATCGTAAGGATTTCTTCTGCAGTCACTACAAAATTCTGGTAAGTCGAATCAATGGCAATAAGCATTAAACCATTATCGATTTTCAACATCACCTCCTTCGGGGAGTTGTTTTTAGCTTTGAAAATCAACGGATAATGATAGTGCGTACTTTTGGAATTTCCAACAATTGAAAAATCGATCATTTTCAACTGGTCAGGATTAGAAAGCGTATACATCTGGGCTTGACCCAAAAAAGCCCAAAACAAGATCGCAAACAGGAATGCAAATGATTTTTTCATACCTCAAAAATTTTGGTTAGAACTCAATTGATTTACAAAAACTTGTTATCCGAAATCAATGTAGAGGTATGATCATATTTTTTTAGGAATATTTGTGCATGATGAATCACTGGAACGGCATACGCCTGAAAATATTTTCCGGCATTACACCTAAGTCTAAAAACAGATTCTTAAAGGGGTATGATTTGGGATTATTTACACCGGCTACCGAGGGTTGGAATCTGAAACTTGCAGGGCGCAAGGCGCCAGTGACGGAGTTGCCCTTGGGGTTTGAATTTTGGAATTTGGAATTTGGAATTGTTTACACCGGTTACCGACGGTTGGGATTTCTACTTCACTCCCACATACCGCACCACCTCGCCATTTCCCAGGTGGCGTCCTTCGGTGAGGTGCACCTGCTGGCGGCACAGCATCTTTAGCTCCAGCAAACCGGCAAAGTCGCTGCGCAGTATTTCGGTGGTATAGAGCAACTGCACGTCGGGCGGGCCACCCGAATCTCGCTTAAGTTGCTCTTTGTCGAAGGCCTCAATTATCACCATCCCGCCCGGCTTTATCGCTTTTGCCAGTTGCTGATGGAATTTCTTCCGAAGAGCTTCCGGCAGATGAACATAAATGGCAGCAGCAACATCGTATTGCTCCGGTTCAGGATCAAAATCTTTGAGATCGGCTGTAGTATAATCGATGCTTACCCCGCGGCGCTGTGCAAATTCGAGGGCAATTTGCCGGGCTACCCGGCTGGCATCGAAGGCATCCACCTGCCAGCCCAGCTCCGCAGCGTATATTGCGTTGCGGCCGGTACCTTCGGCAGGCAGCAGGATTTTGCCTGGCTTTTTGAACTGCCTCAATTGCTCGGCAAAAAAAACATTGGGATGCTCGCCATAGTAAAATGCCTCGGCGGCATAGCGCGCATCCCATCTGTTGGCGTATTCTGTCATTATTTTATTTCAATAAAAAACCTACATCGCTGCCGGGTTCAAATTCCTGCGGCTCCTCACCGAAACGGAACAAGCGCATGGGCTTGCTACCCTTTAATTCAATTTTATCGTCTTCGATCCACAGCAGCGATGCCTCGCGCAGGCCGGCTACTACCGTTTCGCGATTTACCACCAGAAACTCTTCGATGCGCTGCTGACGGGTTTCGCCGCCATGACCTTCGGGGTTGGCGTCGAGGTAGTGCGGGTTGATCTGAAAAGGAATCAGTCCCAGGCAGTCGAAGCTGGAAGGCTCGGTAATGGGCATGTCGTTGGTAGTTTTCAGCGAAGGGCAAGCTACATTGCTCCCGGCGCTCCAGCCCATATAATGTGCGCCGTCGTGCACGCGGCTGCGGATGGCTTCCATTATTCCCAACTTGTGCATCATAGCCACCAGATGGAAAGTATTGCCGCCGCCAACGGCAATGGCTCTTGCATTTTTTACAGCTTCCACAGCATCCGTGGCGCGATGTATCGAATGAATCCGCAGACCCAGTTCGGCGAAAACCTGCTGCACCTTTGCTTCATACACATCGTAGGATTTTTCCAGACTTTCGTCGGATAATCCCACACCGGCATACGGAACAAACAAAATATCGTTGACGCCCGTTCCTTCCATAAATTCCTGAATGTGCTTGCGCGGCCAGCCCAGGTAAGCCTCGCCATAGTTGGTAGAGTTGCTGATTAATAAAAGTCTTCTTTTCATAATTATAAAATATTGCTGATGAATAATTGCAAATAAAGGAAAAATCCTGATGCCAGCGGCCATCGACCGTCGCGGTAAGCGCCAACTTTATTGCTGTGAAGTCAGCTTTTGGATATTTCGATCGATTACATCGTTGTATTTATCGATGCCCAGTATTTGATAAATCTGCTGTGCACACAGATAATCTTCAAGCGCCTGCCTCTCTTTTTGTTGCTGCTGGCGCTCGCCCGCCAGTTGCAGGGAATGCCAGGCCAGCTCATCCAGCGCGCGATCTGTGGCTCCCGACGAAAGAATCAGGTTGCTGTTGGTTTGTTGAAAATCGCGCGCCAACAGCAGGTATTTCAGCGCCATCTGCGGGTTGTCGGCTTTGCGGGCAGTGGCGGCTACCTTCAGATACGAATCGTAAATGCCATAACGCGCTTTGCTGAGCTGGTGAAAAAGAAACAACTCACAGTCGTCGTCGGGATGCGTATTGCAAAGCGTTTGCGCATTGCCAAGCATGAGCAGCGCCTCGTTGTAGCTTTCATTTTTCATCATCGTTCCGGCTGCCGACACATACGCCCGATAAAGCGTTTCGTCGATGGCTTCATTTAGCGAAAGCTGCATTGCTTCCGAAAGATGGCTTGTGAGCAACTGGCGCAGCAGACCGGTCAGGTTTGCCAAATCGGCATCGGTAGCAAGAAAATTGGCTGTAGCCAAATATTGCGGCTCGTAAAGGTAATGCGTGGTTTTGAGCTTTTGCAAATATTCCTGTTGCAGCCCGACAACGGTTTCCGAAGCCACCTCCAGCGCCTGCTGACTAAAAGGCTCCGCGATCCGGGCACCGGTTTGTTCGAGCAAGGTGTGCAGCCGCCGCGTCTGAGCATTCAGGCTTTTTTGATTATTAATAAAATGATCGTTATAAAAATCCGGAACCGTGAGCGACGTCTGGTATTGCTGCAATGCACTTTGAAACCTAAAGATATCGTAAGCCCTGAAAAAATCTTCCGGCAAACGGGCAGCATCATCCGGCTGGAGGCGTTCGGCTTTTCTAAGATTAAAATCCAGCAACTCATAAAAGGCCAGATAGCGATGAATTTCTACCATGCGTTTCTCGAAAGCAAGGCGGTCGGCATCGTCATACGAAAAGGCTATGTTTGAGATTTTAAATCCCTGTGCGGCCAGATTAAGCTCGTGTGCAATAATGATCGGCTCAGCGCCATTGCGGTTATCAAAATTTATTACAGCTACCGCCGCACCATCGCTGCCTACCAGCTCATAGCTGCAGCCCGAAGGCATCAGCACATCGCTCAGGTCGAAATGTTGATACAAAATGTCGCCTTCCATTTTTTGGCGCTTCAGCACCGATTGCGCCTGGTAGCTCCCTTCGGGACTTCCGGTAAGTTTTACCTCCAGCTCGTAATAGAGGGTGTATTGCGTTTTGTAAAGATTCAGATAGTTGTAGCGCGCAATTTCTTTAATGAAATAGTTGTTAAGGGCAGGAGCCGGGTTATTGGAAAAACGAAAATCGTAAGTGGCATTTTCATAAATGACCACTTCGGGAGGGTTGGCTGACAGAGCCACAGTAATGGCTGCCAGCAGCAGAGTAAGGAATAAAATCAGTTGTTTTACCACAAAAATTATTTTGCTGCAAAGATACATTTTGTTGAAAGGTATCGGGTAGTTGTGGATTAAAATCCGGGCGATGCTGCCGATGGCGGGGATGTTTTGAGTTAATTTGCAATAAAATTTTTTACAACATGAATGTTTTAATACTTGGGTCGGGAGGTCGCGAGCATGCATTGGCGTGGAAGCTGGCGCAAAGTCCGTTGTTACAGCAGCTTTACATAGCGCCGGGCAATGCCGGCACAGCGCTGGCAGGCACCAATGCAGCTATCAACTGTAACGATTTTGCAGCTTTAGCTGATTTTGTGCTTACACATAAAATCGAAATGGTAGTGGTAGGCCCGGAAGTGCCGCTGGTGGATGGCATCCGCGACTATTTCGATAACCACCAAAAGCTGCGCGAAGTTTTGCTGGTGGGGCCCTCCGCTGCAGGAGCGCGTCTGGAAGGAAGCAAAGATTTTGCAAAACAATTTATGCAGCGCCATCGAATCCCTACAGCCGCGTATGCTGCTTTTGGCAAAGGCGAAACTACCGAAGCATGCCAATATTTGCGTAAGCTAAAGCCACCGTATGTGCTAAAAGCCGACGGACTGGCTGCCGGCAAAGGTGTAGTGATTACCGAAGATTATCAGGAGGCTTGCCAATCATTGCGCCAGATGCTCGATGAAGATGTGTTTGGCAAAGCAGGGCATCGGGTAGTGATCGAGGAATTTCTGAAAGGAATCGAAGTCTCGATGTTTGTGCTCACCGACGGCAAAAGTTATCTGTTGCTGCCGGAGGCCAAAGATTACAAGCGCATCGGCGAAGGCGATACCGGTAAAAATACCGGTGGCATGGGTGCCGTTTCGCCGGTGTCGTTTGCGCGTGGCGAATTTATGCAGCGCGTGCAGCAACAGATTATCCAGCCGACGATTGAGGGGCTTCGGGTCGAAAACATCCTTTACCAGGGATTTATCTTCTTTGGAATAATCAACGTGGACGGCAGCCCATACGTAATCGAATACAACTGCCGCCTGGGCGATCCCGAAGCCGAAGTGGTGATACCGCGCATAAAGTCGGACCTGGCCGGGCTGCTGTGGGCGTTGCGCGATCAGTCGCTGCACCGCCACATTTTACAAGTGGATGAACGTCATGCTGCTTCGGTATTTCTGGTATGTGGCGGCTATCCGGATGCCTACGAAAAAGGCAAAATAATTACAGGCCTGGAAACGGTGCGGGAGAGTCTCGTGTTTCATGCCGGAACACTTCGTCGCGGCAATGATATAGTGACCAGTGGCGGCAGGGTGCTGGCCGTTACTTCGCTGGCTGCCACCACTGCCGAGGCACTGAAGCTGTCGTATAAAAATATTGACAAAATTGGTTTTGATAAAAAATATTGTCGCAAAGATGTTGGGCGCGACCTGCTGCCGTTTGAGGGTTAAAATAAAAATAAAAAATGCTTATCCGAATCTTTCGCTCTGACTGGTTTCTGCAATATCTGCTGCTGTTTGTGGTAGCAGGGATCTTGTGGGGGCTTGCTTTCGTTTTCCCGGCCAACTTTGTTACGGACGGCGTTTTTACAACGTTCGGTTGGCCCGATGATTTTTCGATAGCTCACGCGCCGCTGTCGATGGCGCTGATGCTGGTGCTGCTGGTAGCGGAGGCGGTGCTGCTGAATGTAATTCTGGGCATCCATCGTCTGACGGATCACAAGCAGCTGGTGGCAGCGGCGGTGTATCTGGTGCTTATGGGAAGTTCGCCACTGATGGCACAACCCAACATCATGCTGGTGGTAAATCTGCTGATGATCGTCTTGTTGCACGTAGTGCTGAGCCTTTATGGGCAGCAGGAGCCATATAGCCGCCTGTTCGACGCCGGGTTTCTGCTGGGCATCGCAAGTTTGCTGTATTTCCCGGCTATCTTTTTCTTGTTTTTCCTGCTGGTAGCTTTATTAATTTTTCAGCTCTTCCACTGGCGCGAGTGGCTCATCCCCATCATCGGGCTGGCGGCTCCTTTTGTTTTTGTTGCGGTCTGGTTTTTCTGGACGGATCAGTTGGTGATGCAATACGATTTTTTCATTTCAAAATTCACACCCACCCTGCCGGAGACCTTTCCGCTATCGGCGCCCTACCTGGCAATATGGCTTTTGGTGCTGCTGTTGTTTTTTATGGGATTGCCGATCAGCATCCGGCTTTTCAACGACAACGCCGCCGACCTGCGCAAGAAATTCCGCGTGGTGACTTTTATGCTGTTTTTTACTTTGCTGTCGGCGTTCTTTGCCGGCGCCGACCTCAAATGGCACCTGCACATCGCCATCATCCCGCTCACGGTATTTTTCACGGCTTACTTTATACGGCACAAGCGTTCGTTTTGGGGCGAAATCGTCATAACGCTTATTTTTTTGGCAGCCGTTGCTGCTCGTATATTAATGGCTTTTCAGTAGGAAAGCCGGCAGTTCTCAATCCTCAGCCGGCAGTCAACTGGCCGGGTGTTTGGAAATTTGAGTTTGAATTTTGAAATTTATTTGTGATAATTTAGGTGCTTTTCATGCAGCTCTGGAAAAAATGGCCACATTTTAAGATACCCCTCTAACTCCTTCGTCAACCGACGGAGAGAATGCCAGCACACTGGCCGCTGCTGCGGATGGTTTTGGACGGAGAAATAAAAACCTTATTTTCAATCAATTAACCTCAGTAGAAAAAATCAACCTCTCGCAACAACCTTATTACCTTATCAAATTAGGACAATAGGGTAATAAGGTTGGATGATTATTAATAGATCACATGCTCTACTAAGGTTTTTAGGAAACAAGATAAGGTTTTAGGGTCAAAAACCTCATCCCCCAGCACTCCCGATAATCGGGAGGGAGCGCCAGCGCAGTGGCCACTGTTGAGGATAGTTTCGGGCGAAGCAGGAAATTTTTAAATTAGCCAAACCACTAATGCCTGCGGACAGGGAGAACACTTAGCTCTTTCTTGCAGGACGTTTGCGTCTGTTATTTTTTTGCACTACTGACCGACTAAAAATTATAGATTCTTCGCTACGCTACCAATGACAACTTTTTGTAAAAGTCTAATTGTGTAGGATAAACAGACCTTTCAGTCGCAAGCTCCTTCAAGGTGACAATGGCGTTGTGGCTATGGGGGAGAAGGAAAAAAATCGCTTCGCGA
>Ga0265293_10009114_pt1 | contig 14394 bp, 15 predicted proteins | sample Munlanlewell138R_FD_192505 | JGI IMG/M metagenome (GOLD analysis project Ga0265293, IMG submission 192505) | Leachate microbial communities from a municipal landfill in Southern Ontario, Canada - Leachate well 138R | ecosystem: Engineered > Solid waste > Landfill > Unclassified | place: Canada...
GCCGACAGAAGCAACACGATCGCCGCTTCAGTGGCACCCAGCCCACCAGGGATGAACGACGCAGCGCCGGCCAGGATGCTCAGGCAATAAATCGCGACGACGGTGCTGGCCGTTAATTCATAGCCGAGCGCATCAACAATCAAGTAAAGCGAGACGCCCTGCGCCATCCAGGCCATAAGACTCAAAGGTGCAGCCACAGCGACTCGGCGACCCGACAATAGAAAACGAACGGTAGTAGCCAACTTTGCCGCGTGGCCAACGACTGAGCTGCCTGCGGCTCGCCTTCCTATCAAGCTGAGCAGACGGGAGCGGAGTAGCAGAATGACGATTGAAATACAGGCGAGTGCAGCAAACATCCACAGCCGCTGTTCCGGGAACATCGATACCGCCAGCGATGCCAGAGCCCCCACTGCGAGCAAGTCCAAAAGCCGCTCCGAGACAAAGGCGCCAATGCTGTGTGGATAGCTGACGCCGTAGGGATGGAGATAAACGGATCGGATCGTTTCCCCAGCCTTGCCCGGGGTGAGTGTCAGGGCAAATGCCGCCAGGTAGATTTCGAGGTTACGAAAGATCGGAACCTTGTGACCCAGAGCGACAATGAAATGATGCCAGCGGGAAAACCGAAGGAGATAGCTCAGGAGGGAGAGCACCACCACCTGCGCCCAAAGCAAACCGGGTAGTGCCGAGACCGCAGCACCAAACGCCTCCCAATCCGCCAGAGTCGCCATGCCGACGTACATCACCACCGTCACTACGATGGCCAAGGATATCGATCGAACCGGAATCCGGCTCGCGGTAGCTTGGTTTATCGCCTGAGCATCGACCGTCCGTGATTCATCCATCAAGCCAACATCACGTTAACTGCGGCGGCAACCGCGATACCCACGGCGATGCCGGCGGCAATTTCCAATCGGGTGTGGCCCATGCGCTCGCGCAGGGTCTGATGGTCAGATGCCCCGGCTGCCAACTTGTTGATGGCCACGGCATGCTTGCCCACCTGCCGGCGCAGGCTATTGGCATCCAGCATCACAATAAACGCCAGTGTAATAGCGACACCGAAGGCGGGGTGTCCGATACCCTCCTTGAGGGCAATGAGCGCAGCCATGCTACTGACGATCGCGCTGTGGTTGCTGGGCAACCCACCGTAGCCGATGAGGCCGAACGCGAGTTGCTTGGCCTTAATGCTGTTGATGACGAACTTTGAGACTCCGGCGACGAGCCAGGCCAGAAATGGGGTCAGGGCGTAAGACAAATCCATGATCACCCCTGCACCGGCCAAAGAGCCCAGCCGCAGGCAGCCACCCACAGCACCACGGTAAGCAACAGCTGCCAATCAGCCAGCAGTGCATCGGTTGGCGACTCGCCGCCATCAAGGGCCTCCACAACGAACCAGTAGCGGAACAGGCCAAACAGGACTAATGGAACCGTGATGACCAACTCGGGCTTGGCGGACATCACGAACATGCTGTAGAACAGCAGCGCCCCGGTTGCCGACATCTCAGCATAGCGATCCACCAGCGAAACGGAGTACTTCTCCAGCACCTTGCGGCCCTCGGTACCACTTTGGCTGAGCTCCTGGCGGCGTTTAACAGCGGCCAGGTACAGCGCCAGGCACAGTGTCGTGATGAACATCCATGAGGACACGGGCACGTCCAGTGCCATGGCACCGGCGTAGACGCGCAGGACAAAACCGATGGCAATCGTGAAGATGTCGACCACTGGCTGATGCTTGAGCACGAAGGTGTAGGCCAGGTTCAGCACCAGATAGGCCGCGATAACCATCACCACCTTTGGTGCAACGAACCAGCCCCATACCAGCACAGCATAGAGACCCGTGAGCAGGATCAGCGCAGAGGGCACCGAAACGGTACCGGCCGCTAGGGGACGGGTCTTGGACTTCTTCGGGTGGCGACGGTCGCGCTCGATGTCGTGCATGTCGTTGATGATGTAGGTCGCCGACGAGGCGACGCAGAACAGCAGCACTGCCAAAAGGGCATGACTGACCGCACCAGCATCCAAAAACGCCCCAGAAAACACCAGCGGCGCCAGAACAAAGCCGTTCTTGACCCACTGCTTTGGCCGCATCAGCTTGATTAAGCCCAGCATCTGAGTTTGAGGCGAGCGGGCCATTACGGTATCATGCATTAGTTTTGAACCTCGGTGATATCATTGAATGTTTGCCTCGTCTAAGCTGGCGATCAACTATGCCATTTTCGCACTAATCGCAACTGCAGCAAACATTGGCGCTCAGGATCTTGTCATCCGTACCTACAGCGGCGCCTTCGACATTCTGGCCTCGGTCGTCGTGGGCACAGGCGTTGGGCTTGTGGTCAAGTACATCCTCGACAAGCGCTACATCTTCCGCTTCCGGGCGCGCAGCGTCGCCCACGACACTCAAACTTTCGCCCTCTATACTGTCATGGGCCTGGTCACGACCGTGATTTTCTGGGGCTTCGAGTTTGGCTTCCATCACATCTTCGAGACCAAGGAAATGCGCTACCTCGGCGGCGTGATTGGTCTTGCGATCGGCTACCTGACCAAGTACCACCTAGACAAGCGTTACGTCTTCCGCACGGAGGCCGTATGAAGCCGGTTACTTCCTGGGGGCGCTTGAGCGCCAATCCTCATCATGTCGTCGGCCTCAATGATCCCTCCAGGGTTAAGGCTCTGGTTTGCCATGGGGCTAACTCGGGTGTGGCCCATGGCATGGGACGCAGCTATGGTGACGTCTGCCTGAATCCGGAAGGTACGCTCTGGGTCACAACCGGGCTCGATCATTTCATCGCTTTCGACGACAGCACCGGCCGCTTGGTGTGTGAGGCTGGCGTGCTGCTGCGGGACATCCAGCGCCAGGTCATTCCGCGCGGCTGGATTCTGCCCGTGACGCCGGGGACTCAACTGGTGACCGTTGGAGGGGCGATCGCCAACGATGTGCACGGCAAAAACCATCACGTACTGGGCTCATTCGGCGATCACGTTCAGAACCTCACTCTCGTTCGGACCGATGGCGAGATCATCCAGTGCGGACCACATGAGCGACCTGATTGGTTCGCCGCCACGGTAGGAGGATTGGGCCTGACTGGGGTGATCACGCAAGCCGAGATCCAATTGCGCCGTGTGGCTGGACCATGGCTGGACACCGAGACCGTGCCCTATGCCAACCTGGACGAGTTTTTCCAGCTCGCGGACGATTCCGAGGCCGATTGGGAACACACGGTGTCCTGGATTGACTGCATCACAGGGGGCGGCGGGCGCGGCCTGTTCATGCGCGGCAACCCCGTTAATGTCGGAGATCGCCCTACACCCCAAGGACGTAAGCTGACCATGCCGATGGTGCCGCCCGTTTCCCTGGTTAACCGACTATCGCTGCGCCCATTCAACATGGCCTACTACCACCTCAAGAAGTGGCAGGCCGGGCGGGCCATCACGCACTACGAGCCGTTTTTTTACCCCCTCGACAACTTGCTCGAGTGGAACCGAATGTACGGCCCGAAGGGCTTCTTCCAGTACCAAAGCGTGGTTCCACGAGAAATCGGGCAAGACGCCGTTCAAGCCATGCTTAAAGAAATCGCCCTTTCTGGGGATGGTTCATTCCTCGCCGTCCTGAAGACCTTTGGCAACCGCCAGCCGGTCGGGATGCTGAGCTTCCCACAGCCAGGGGTGACACTTGCACTGGACTTTCCGAATCATGGGGAACGCACGCACAAGCTTTTCGAGCGCCTTGATGCCATCGTGCGTGAGGCCAAGGGCCGCATCTATCTGGCCAAGGATGCACGAATGCCCAGAGAACTCTTTGAAGCAAGCTATCCGCGCCTGGCTGAATTCAAGAAATACAGAGACCCGGGCATCAGCTCCGGTCTCTCACGCCGTTTGATGGGAAGTTAAATGAACAACAAGAAAAGAATCGTCATTATTGGCGCCACCTCGGCGATTGCCGAGCACTGCGCCAGGCTCTGGCTGGCAAAGCAGCCGGCCGACCTGACTCTGGTGGGCCGCGATACCCAGCGCATTGAGCGGGTTGCAACTGACCTCAAGGTCCGTAGCCCGCAATCCGAGATTCGGGTCGTCCAGGCTGAGTTTCTGGACCCTGAAGCCATAAACGCCACGGTTGGGGATATCGTCAAATCGGGGCGCGTCGATATCGTCTTGATTGCGCATGGATCGCTGCCAGAGCAAATCGAGTGCCAGAACGATCTTCAGTCTTGCCGTGATGCACTGGAGATCAACGGGGTGTCACCCGTCCTTTATGCCGAGGCCTTTGCCAAAGAGATGGAAAAACCCAATCACGGCACCATCGCATTGATCGGCTCTGTGGCCGGCGATCGGGGGCGAAAGTCAAACTACGTCTACGGTGCAGCTAAAGGACTGGTTACTCGCTACGCCCAAGGCCTGCAGCACCGCTTTGTGGGTAGCGGGGTCAAGGTGGTTCTGATCAAGCCGGGCCCGACTGACACCCCGATGACGGTACACCTCAAGGGCAAGGGGGCCAAGCTCGCGCCTGTTGAGGGTGTGGCAAAACAGATTATTGAGGGCGTAGAAGCTGGCAAGCCGGTTATCTACACGCCCGGGAAGTGGTGGTTAATTATGATGGTTATTCGACATCTACCCGCTTTCGTTTTTAACAAAATGAACATCTAAATCCAGCCCCCAAGGAATTCGTAAGTGAACGCAATAACTAAAATCGAAAAATTTATTTTCGAGTCAGCTGCATGGAAGCTAGTCCTTGTCATCGCACTACTGACTATTTTCAAAACAGGGGTTTGGTACATTCCAAATTTAGGCGCGTCGCAAGCCATCGCGCAGAACCCGTTTACAAATCCATTCCCTGACCCGAACGCGCATTATCTCTTCTGGAGTTGGTTAGGTCCTTTTTTAGCATGGCTGATTGGCGCAACAGGCAAGTGGCAATTCTTTGCTTTTCATCTGTTCTTTTCAGTTGCTTTCACGCTTTTATTCATAAGGGTCGTCTTCAATAGCCTCCCAAATGATCTGGCCAGGTCGTCACTGGTTTTATTTAGTGCCCTACCAGTCTCGGCGACTGCATATTTTTGGGTTAGCTCGGATTCCATAACACTTTTCTTAATGCTTTTGGCGCTAGCATTTCCTGGCTCATTGGCTTTTGCGCTCATAATCGGAATCTTTCTCGGAATGCAACATTTCGAGCAGGGCTTCTTCGCAGCCGCAGGGCTTTTATTCGCAATTGCCATCAGTCATAAACAAAATTATGTCTTGAGATACTCATGGAAGTTCTGCTTGGCACTTCTAATTGGTATTATTGCTGGCAAATTTTTTCTTTTTGGATTATTTAATCACTATTCAATTGACGTTAACTCAGGAAGAATGCATTGGCTGCGGGAACATATTCACCTCCTACTGAATCACTTTTTCTTCCACTTTCACTACATTATTTGGTCTGTTCTCGGTCTCGGTTGGCTTGTTGCGCTAAGATTTACCGATTGGGGGAGTAAGTCAGTACCATTTTTCTTAACGCTAGCAGGACTTTGTTTGTTGCTACCGATTTCGGGTGATCAGACGCGAGTCTTAGCAATTATCACTTTCCCGCTGGTTGCAGCATATTGGCTTATCAATCAAGATTTTCTTGAAAAATTGACGAGACGAGAGATCTCACTATTATTCACTGCTTGGGCGCTTATGCCTTGGGGATGGGTGTGGGGGGGGGCTCCTAAGTGGTCAGCGTTCCCTTACGACGTCGCATACATACTTCACCGAATTTTTGGGTGGTTTAATGTTCCAGCAGATCCAGCGCTTTGGCCATTTTGATAATTCTGAGCCTCGCTGTGCCGTCGCAGCACTAACCCAGGAAGCCTCTTCCCCGCCGCCCAGACCCACTTCATCAGCTCAGCAGGGACACTTTCGTGCTCGCCACGGTTCACCTTCCGCCGCAGTGTCGAGCGCTGTAGCGCCCCAGCACCGAGGTTGAAGGTGAAAGAAACCAGCGCATCTAACTGCCCGTCCGTCAGTGGCACCGAGATGAGCCGCAGCACGGCTCGTTCGGCGATCCTCACGTCCTTGCGTAGCAACTCGGTAGCTTCAGCAGGCGTGAGGCCCGCTGCGAACTGTTCCCGCTCATGCGCCAGCACCACATGGCCATAACCGATGGTCGGGTAGCCAGCCGGACAAATGTAAATGGTGGGGCTGAAGCCTTCAAACCTTTTGATCAGGTTAAGTCCTTCTTCGGTGACATGACGCATCAGCCACCCCGGCGCATCTTGCTGATCTGACGGCTGCCAAACCAGAAGGACATCACAGCGGCAAACAACGCCTGGGTTTCTTCGTCCCAAGTGGCCTGAAGTGCTGCCGCCAGGGTGATCCCGTCGGTTTGCAGCAAAGTGGCCAAGGCCGATACCTTCACCACCGCAAAGACCAGAAAGAAGGCATAAGTGATGACCGGGCGCACCGAGGCCTGTAGTGCTGCCACTGGAGGGTGCGTCGACCTGGCGCAAAACAGCCTCTGCCCTCAACTTCCCCTATAAGTTATTGATGTAACATCAGAAATAATGCCAGCCGACATCCGGCGGCGGTTCATGTCAAAGGAAGCGATTTTCTCCCCCGATTTCCCGGCACCGGACGAGGGTAACGGGTTTGCAGTTCAAACGGATACCGGAAATCTCGCTCCAACTTCCCCGTCTTATTGCCTCCCACCGACATCGTTTCGTTGTATTTTCACCCGATCCGTGGCATGGATTGTCGGCCTCTTTTCGGTCGAGTTCGCCGGGAGGCCGAAACCGGGTCTTTCCTAGGGGTGCGGAAACATATGCACCGCTTAAAATCTATTGAAATCAACAGGATATACATCCTGTGCAGTATCGTGGGTTGGGCATGAAATTCAATCTTTTGTTCGTTCTTTTCACCTTTCTTGCGCATCGGTTCCTGCCGAAATACGACGTCCGGATGCAGCTGCTGATGTTTCAGATCAAAATGCTGCGCGACCGGATCGACGACCAGCGTATTGTTCCCACTTCCGAGGAGCGGGCCGAGCTTCTGCGGCTGGGAAACGAGATCAACCACGACGTCGCCGATGTCATGCTGGTGGTCAAACCCCAGACCTACCGGCGCTGGCTGAGCCCGAAGACCAAGACTCGCAATCCGAACTCGGCAGGCCGCCCCGGCACCGCCGAGGATATCGTCGCGCTGATCCTGCGCATGGCGACCGAGAACCTCTCCTGGGGCTACAAGCGCATCTTCGGCGAGCTGAAGAAGCTCGGCATTGCCGTTGGGCTCACCACCATCCGTGACGTCCTGAAGCGCTCCGATTGTCCGCCGCCTCCCGAAAAGACCAAGAGCAAGCCCAACATTCCCTGGTCGAAGTTTGTCAGCGCCCATATGGAATCGCTGGTGGCCTGCGACTTCTTCACCAAGCCGGTCCATACCCTGCGTGGCAAGTTCGACGCCTATGTGCTGGTCTTCATCCACCTCGGCAGCCGCCGGGTCTACCTGAGCCAGCCGACCTTTCACCCCGACGAGGCCTGGGTGATGCAGCAGGCGCGGAATGTGACCATGTGGCTCGACGACCACGGCATCGAGGCCAGATACCTGATTCACGACCGCGATACCAAGTTCACCCGCCAGTTCGACGCCTTCTGGAAAGGGGCCTGGGTGCGCTGCATCCGCATCCCGCCTAAAGCGCCACAGGCCAACGCCTTTTGCGAATCCTTCATCGGTACCTGCAAGCACCAGTGCCTGAACCACTTCGTTTGCTTCGGCCTTGGCCAGCTGGCCCACATCAACCGCGTCTGGCTCGATTACTACCACACCCAGCGGCCCCACCAGGGCACGGGCAACAACGTCATCTCCGCCGATTTCCGGCGCACATCCGCAGGCCCGGTCAATCGACAGGAGCGGCTCGGCGGCATCGTCGCCTGGTACGAGCGGGAAGCGGCGTAAACAGTGCTTCCTCCTATGTAACATCCGCGCCTGTTTTCCGCAAAACGGGATTGCATCCGGCAAGATTTCGGACGGCGGTTCGGTTCCCAATCACGGAATCGAATGGAATCGCTCATCGTATCGACAAACCATTTGCCTTTTCTGGCACGCCAAGCATGAATGACACCGGTTGCCAAAACGAACAGGGAGCACCGGGCCATGTCATGATCGCATGCCTGAAACGAATCATCCGCGAATACCAGAACCTTGAGCCGCCGGGCGGGCTGCTGCCCTGGCGTGTTGCCATTGGCAGCCTGCCGGGCAAGGTCTCGATGGTCACCGGCGTCAGGGGGAGCGGCAAGACCACCTTGCTGCGCCAGCGCATCCGGCAGCTGATCGAGAGCGGTGTTCCCCGCGAGAACATCCTCTCTCTCGACCTGGCCGACGACCGGATTTACTGGCTGCGGCACGAAAACTCGGACCTCATCCTGGAGGCCTATTTCGATCTCTATCCGCAGAAGCGCGGCAGCGAGACGGTTTATTGCTTTTTCGACGAGGTGCAATCTCTTCCGCACTGGCAGCTCTTTATCGACAGGCTGACGCGCACCGAAAAGTGCGAGGTCACCGTTACCGGTTCCTTGCTGCCTTCACAGGAAGAGGACACCGCCAGCCCATTAACCGGCCGGATCGTCTCCTGGGAGATCTTCCCGCTATCATTCCGGGAGTTCCTCGACGGCAAAGGCATCGAGAGCGACGGCCCTTTATCGACCAGGCAGCGGCTGACCATCCAAAAGGCGTTCGAGGACTATTGGGAAGTTGGGGGCTTTCCCAGCGTGATTCGACTCGACCAACAACAGCGCATTGCCGCCCATCAGGCCAACTGGAACACCATCCTCGCCAGCATCATCGGCCACCACAATATCTCCCACCCTCGGGCGGTGATCGATCTGGCCCGCTGGCTGGTGGACAACACCGGCTCCTTCTACGCCGCCAGCCACCTGACCGATTGCCTGAAATCCCTCGGCCACCGGGTGCGGAAAAGCTCGGTGGTCGATTGGCTCGTCGCATTCGAGGATGCCGGGCTGCTGTTCAGCGTGAATATCTTTTCCAACTCGCCGACCCGGATCAGCGTCAATCCCCGCAAGGTCTACTGCATCGACCACGCCCTGGCGGTCTCGGCCAGCTCCGGCATCCTCATCAACCGCGACAGCCTGCTGGAGAATCTGGTGTTCACCGCGCTGCGCCGGGTAACGCCGGAGATCTTCTACCACAGGACCAAGACAGGCCGGGAGGTGGATCTTGTCGCGCTGCTGCCGACAGCGCCGGGACAAGAACGAGCCGTCATGCTGATCCAGGTCTGCGCCTCCCTGGCCGATCCCCGTGTCAGGCAGAGTGAGGTCCGCTCACTCTCCGAAGCCATGGTCGAACTGGCGGTGGCGGAGGGGACCATCGTCACCTGGCGCACCGATGAAACCATCCCCGTGGGGTTCGGCACGATCCGGGTGGTGACGGTCTGGCGGTTTCTGTTGGAGATGGAACCGTAAACCTACTTGATCGGTTACTTGGTCGGTACTTGATCGCTGAGCCAGGGCATGTCGCAAGCCGTGTCGTGCGCCTGTCACAAGTTTTTTCTCAAGTTTGTCGCAAATTCCCCTAATCAGCTTAAACATCAGGGAAGTAAATCTTGGCAGTTGTACGAGCCAAGTCTTCAGGGCTACCTCCGTAACTATCGATATCGAATTCAGCCTTGGTTCGCTCGTAGATATGATAAGGCTCAAGCTCCCTGGCTGTGAGCAATATAGTCCTCAGTGCATGGTCCGTATTCAACGTCCTGGCTTGTTCAATTTCCCCTGACGTGAATGGGGCCAATTTCGCGAAAAGTACAAAGGCTTTAAAACGCTTTCGCGGCAAGGCATCCACAACACGGCGCAGATTCTCGACGTCCCTCTCAAATTCCTCAGGTTTAATTGGCCCTTGATCCTTGCATTCGCCCAGGATGATAACTGTTTTCCTTGGGTATGGCCGTGGGATGACCCAAACAAAATCGACCTCACACTCGTTGTTGCTCTGCCCCTTCTGTAGGAGATCCAGAGATGGTGAATACACTGCCTCATGAAGTCCGCCACTGAGAGTCGTAGCCATTTGCTGCAGCGTTAAAGCAACTGGAATTGCTCCTTGTGCATTGCGCTCGGCACCAAGAATCCCTGAGCGCCTGTAATGCCACACTCCCCTGACTAATTGGCGAGTGACATTGTATTCGTGGCCACACAGTTCGCAGACAACCCGCTGCCTTAATGAGTCCAGGGAGGTCCAACTGATCATCCGACAACTTGGGCAGGCAAGTTCTGCACCGATACGAAATAATCCATTTTCGACAAGATGACCGAAAACATCATCTGGCGTCAGTTTTGTACCCGCCGGTCGCGCTTCAATGTGAAGATCCAAGTGATCACTGAATTTGGCATTCGGATTAGCGGGGTCTTTTTGTCCAATTAAATCGAGTGCCCCTTTTTTAGTGAAAGATGCAGACGGCCCATGTGTCCGCAGCAACCTTCGCACGCCAGGAATTTTGAAAACTCTTGCTCCCTGCACACCGCCCAGCCGAGAAATAAGCTGCCGAGTGATCAGCCCGCCATTACTCAGTCGTGTGTTGTATCCAGCCATGCTAAAAATGCGATCAAAAAGATCTGCCACAGGGAGAGCATATAGCCAGGCGTCCGTGTCCGCAGCATCGATAATAATTCCGACTCGTTCCGATTCAATCCGCAATCGGTCGTACTGGAAATGCATCGTCCGCGCATAAAACTCGTTCAGTTCTGGTAGGTATGGAGGCTTGAGAGTGTACTGTTCTTCACCATAAAGTCCGCCGATGAAGGATATGGAAGCAACGAGATGCTGGGTGTGGAACCATGTATCCCCACAGAATGGTTTGTCGCTCAGTGCGAACGACACTTTGGGCTGACCGCGCTCCCGCCCATATACGCCGAGCACGGAAATTTGGTCAAAGCTCATCATAGGCGGGCGGATATTTCTTCCATTCCAGCTATGGATCGAAACAGGGCACGTTACCAGTTCCATTTCACCAAACGGCTTCCTTGCTTCATCGGTGGCTTCTTGTCGCGTCCATACCGCCAAACGCCGATCCCACTCGTGCCGATGGGCTACGGTCTGCCGCATCGCCTTCTCCCACGCAGGGATTAAATCGATGTATCGCTCCAAATGGGCCGGATCGACAAACCAAAGTGCAATGTCAGCAGCCCTCAAATTCCAGTGACAAACCAGATCATCAAGATTTGAGGCATCACCAACAAAGAACCCCGGGCTATCCCATCCGACTTGCACGCTATAATGACGATCAATAGCGTGACGCGACAGATAGGAAATGCTCGGGTGTTCCAAAATATCTGCGGGAATATGTGCGGTGGGGTCGAGGCTTACTTCTTGCGCATCGAAAGACTGAAGCACTATATCACGGTAGGGAATGTCATTTTCTGCTGCTTCGGGATATTCACCGAACTGCACAAGAAATGCATCCGCCAAGGGATCATCCTGCTGCCAGTTGTACACCCGAACCCCTTGGTCGTTAATAGCTTTCCTCTCGGGTTTATCGCGGAGATATACTAGGGCGTTGTGCACATCAAGCACTTGGGCGCGCTTCCGCTCCTTGTCCCCGCCAATGAAAATCGAGTCGTGAAAAAAAGGGTTTATCAGATGCGGGAATTTTTTGGGAAACGACTTGACCTCATCGCTTTCGCCGAGAGGTAACAGCAAGTCAATTCGAAATAGGTCGATCAGGCGACTGGCCTCTTCCTCACGGTCCGCCATCAGAATTGGATTGAAGCGACCACCCCAAAGAGTATGTGAGAGTTTTGCAGCTCGTCGAAATGCGTCGCGGTCGTCGGAGCGGATTACCCAGCCGATGCGCAGGGGGCGATAGCAAATATCGACTCGGATGGTGTCCAAATCTACCTCTCTGACAAGCCAAACAAAATTTTGCCGGACGGTTTTTTATCATCCGCCCGCCTCAAGAAGCTAATCGTACTGAACCGCTCAATACGGTTGATCGCGGAGGTCATGCGGTTGGTGATCGTGAACTGGGGCTGGAATGCGGAGGTCATCGGGTGATCAACCTCCCTTGGGCGCGGGCCGCCTGGATAACATTGCGGTTGGCGGTAAACACCTGAATACCGGGTACGGTGGCGAAGTCGCCGTCATCGGTAATGACCTGGACCACGCCATGGCTTCGCATGGATTCGAGAATGAACAGATCGTAGCCGTCGACCTTTTCAGTTTGCAACCGGATCAGAGCGGATGTTGCTGTGGGTGAATCGATGGTGACGGTTAGGGGCTCAGCCAGTGTTGTAACGAGCCCGCAGGCAGCCTGAACCTCTGCAAATAATTGCGCCCTTTCGGCAGGAAGATTATGGCGATATTCCTTGGTGCCGATCTGGCCGTTGGTGGCTTCGTAGATTTCTCGTTCGGCTTTCTCAATCAGATGAGTCAGTTCAGCAAGACTCAGCCCCGATTGGAAAATTCGCGCACCCGCACCAAGAGCCGAGTTGGTGTAGTTGGGATAATTGGAAATCTGGTAATAGGCCGGTGGGCGTGCGCTCTGGCTGGCCCTGGAATAAGTCAACCAATACCAAACATTGGTGTCAACCAGAAACACATCCTCGGCCCTCGGAGCGTCCGCAGAGATGTCGACCACCTCGGCCTGGACGGTATAGTTGATCGCCATCAGTCCGACTCCTTGGCCTGCTGTTCCAGAATGTCATCGACGATTTTGCGGTAATCCTTGTCGCCGTGGTATTTGGCGGCGTTTTCGATGACCCGTTCGACCACCAGTCTGCCGGTCTCATTGAGATGTTCGATCTGCAGCAGACGGCGCAGGTCGGCCTCCGCGATGTCTTTCAGTAACTGGCCGATGGCGAAGTTGAAGAAAGGCGAGGCGAACTGGCTCACTCCTTCGAAGTCAAGGGTGACCGTTTCACCATTTTGCAGAGCCCCGTGGACGGCGTCATAGATCTTTTGCCCGTCCTCCTTGATGATGCAGCGTGGACCGATCTGGTCCTTAATAGATAGTTTCATGATTCTGTCCTCCTTATTAACGGCTATTCGGCCTCGTCGCGGAATCGGTAGAGGTTCTCGTCGCAGCGCAGGGTGATGTGCACCACGGTGCCCTCAAAGGTGAGTTCTCGGTTTTCGAACCGTTCGCCGTCCTTGTCGACGATGGCATAGCCGTCGTTACTGTAAATCTCCAATTTGCCCTGATTGAGCCGGACGAACTCCTTGAGCAGGTCGAGACCCGAGCCACCCGGTTCTCCGACCTTGGTCGTGTTACCAGCCTGAAAGGCCCAACGCAGGCAGCTTGCACCGGTGAGTTTGGCAACCAGTTCCTCATCTGCATGCTGACGAAAAAAGCCGCGAATCTTGGCCGGGATGCCCTGGCCGAAATCAACGACGGTCAGCAAGAGGGTTTCATTGTGCGGGAAATGCTGACCGCAGGTGAACACACCGATTTCGCTGCCACTGTGTTCAAAGGCATTGTTGTAGATTTCCCACATGTGCCCGACGATGGCGTCCCGCAAGCGCTGGCTCACTTGCACCCAACCCCGCCCCAACCAGTATTGTTCGAGATAATCCATGATCCCACCGACATCACGAGTCTTGTCCTCGCGGTAGGGGATGGAATTGCCACTCCAGGCTGAAGTCGGATAGCCGAAATTCCCGGCAAAACCGTTCTGACAGACGTTGGCCATGACCCGCTGGTCATGAAGGGTATTCCAATCAAATTCCACCTTCCCCAGCCGCGACTCGATCAAACGCGCCAAACCGCCGAGAAAGGCGACGGCATTGGGCCGGAGAAACCAGCAGGTCGAAAAATCAAAGCGCACATCTTCGAAATAGTCGTTTGTCTGACTCCAGATCGAAAAGAGCGTGGCAAAGTCGGCCCTTCCATCGTTAATCCGGGGAATTTGAATGACCTTCTGCGTCATACTCTCTCGCAATCCCCCCATGCGTTTCTAATTTCGGAAAACTCGTCAGGAGACAGACATGCCGCACGCCATTTTTCAACGACCTCTGGAACAGGCAAGCTCCGCGAGCTGTAATATGACCAGAGCGCTGCTGCCAGAATTGATGAGATGCGTCGGACTTCCAGTTTCTCGTCAAAATTCAGATCTGGATTGTCGCTATCGTATGCCGTATCGGCAAGTAGTCTATCAAGTCGCCTTTGGGCAGCTGCCTCAAGGCTGTGGGAGAAACTGGTTGGCGAGTTTTTCAGAATACGGACGATGATCCACAGTGCCGAGCTTATGGAATGTGTTGGGCACCACGTGAGGTATTGGCTGAGCATTGAGGCCGGTTCAAGTTCCACAGAACTCGCAGCAGCATCGTTGCCATCGAGAATAATTTTGGCGATTGCCCTGAGACCATCTCTTTGGATGTTATCTTGATTCGAAATCAATGCTTCATTGATTCGGTTATAAACGTCAGCCTTTTGGTCGGGGT
>Ga0265293_10009115_pt1 | contig 14394 bp, 15 predicted proteins | sample Munlanlewell138R_FD_192505 | JGI IMG/M metagenome (GOLD analysis project Ga0265293, IMG submission 192505) | Leachate microbial communities from a municipal landfill in Southern Ontario, Canada - Leachate well 138R | ecosystem: Engineered > Solid waste > Landfill > Unclassified | place: Canada...
CACCTCGGTCGATATCGACCTCAGCGGTTCACCTGCTGTGATCCTGATGGCCGGGTTGCAGGGTTCAGGAAAGACCACTTTCTCGGGCAAGCTGGCGAACATGCTGAAACGCAAAAAGGGACGGCATCCCCTGCTGGTGGCAGGTGACGTGTACCGCCCCGCAGCTATCGAGCAGCTGAAAGTGCTGGGAGAGCAGATACAGGTACCCGTTTACACCGAGGAAGGAAACACCGACCCGGTGAAAATTGCGCTGGCGGCCATCCGGGAAGCCAAAAAACAGGGAAACGATGTGGTGATCATCGACACCGCGGGCCGACTGGCAATCGATGAGCAGATGATGAATGAGATCTCAGCCATCAAAAATGCCGTGAAGCCCAATGAGATCCTGTTCGTGGTTGACTCCATGACCGGTCAGGATGCGGTGAACACAGCCAAAGAGTTCAACGAACGCCTCGACTTCAACGGCGTGGTGCTGACCAAACTCGACGGCGACACACGCGGCGGGGCAGCCCTCTCCATCCGCGCAGTGGTGGAAAAACCTATAAAATTTGTGGGAACCGGTGAAAAACTGGATGCCATCGATGTGTTCCACCCCACGCGAATGGCCGACCGGATACTCGGCATGGGTGATATCGTCTCCCTGGTGGAAAAAGCACAGGAACAGTACGACGAGGAAGAAGCACGGAAGTTGCATAAAAAACTGGCAAAAAATACCTTTAACTTCAACGACTTCCTGAAACAGATCAACCAGATCAAAAAAATGGGCGATTTGAAAGATATGGTCTCCATGATCCCTGGTATGGGTAAAGCAGTGAAAAACCTCGACCTCGACGATGACGCATTCAAGCATATAGAAGCCATCATTTACTCGATGACAAACGCCGAACGGGAAGACCCGGCTCTGATTAACGGAAGCAGACGGAAACGAATAGCCGACGGATCAGGCACCAGCATCCAGGAGGTTAACCGGTTGCTCAAACAGTTCACCGAAACACGGAAAATGATGCGCATGGTGTCACAGGGGAAAAATATCCAACACGTCATGCAGGGCATGAGAAAAACCAAAAGATAAAAGCACCGTTAAAATGGCCGTGCGTAACAACACTCCACAAAAAATCAATACCATGAAACTTATCGACGGGAAAAAAGTAGCTGCTGACATGAAGCAGGAAATTGCACAACAAGTAACTGAGCTGAAACGTGCCGGCGGAAAAACACCTCACCTGGCAGCCATCCTGGTTGGGCACGATGGAGGAAGTGAAACCTATGTTGCTTACAAAATAAAGGACTGCGAGGCAGTAGGTTTTCAATCATCGCTCATCCGTTATGAAGATGATGTGCCCGAAGAGGAGCTGCTCGCAAAAGTGAAGGAGCTGAATGAAACAGCCAGTATCGATGGATTTATCGTTCAGCTGCCCCTGCCCGCGCATATCTCCGAACAGAAGGTGATTGAAGCCATCGACCCGCGCAAAGATGTGGACGGCTTTCACCCCGAGAACCTGGGAAGAATGGTCATTGGCCTGCCGTCGTTCGTTTCTGCCACACCTTATGGAATCCTTGAGCTGCTGAAAAGATACCAGGTGGAAACCAGTGGGAAGCATTGTGTGATCATTGGACGGAGCAATATTGTCGGTCGACCGTTAAGCATCCTGCTGTCACAAAAAGCTGTCAACGCAACCGTTACGGTAGCCCACAGCCGTACCCGGAACCTCAAAGAACTCTGCCTGACGGCCGATATACTGATCGCAGCCATTGGCGTTCCTGAATTTGTAAAAGGAGATATGGTCAAACAGGGAGCTGTCGTGATTGATGTGGGAACCACCCGGGTGAAATCGGATCAAACAAAATCAGGATTTAAACTCAAAGGCGACGTGCTGTTCGACGAAGTGGCGCCCAGGTGCGACTATATCACCCCGGTGCCGGGAGGTGTGGGCCCCATGACCCGCGTGGCTCTCCTCCAGAATACCCTGCTGGCAGCTACAAGAAAAATATACAAAGATTAGACTTCTCAACACTCTCGGAAGACTTTCCACAGAAATGATGAGATTTTTTTAAGAGACTGTTTTGATCTGTTTTTTGCTCAGACAAGGCAAAATTGACGCGAATAGCCATAGCTATTTAAGGAAATTTTGCAGCAGTATGAGTGAAAAAGACGCAAAATAGAATAAATGGATAAATTTAAAACATTCTCTAAATCTTTTTTTATTTTTGAGCCACGAGAAAGGAAATCCAAAAGTAAACAATGGAAAGTGTTGAATCCATGGAAGAAAATGTAAGTGCTGAAAAGGCAGTAAATGATGTTATTCAATCCAAAACCATTCGGGCAGGTCAACGAACCTATTTTTTCGATGTGAAAAGTACACGGTATGGGGAGTACTACTTAACCATCACCGAAAGCAAAAAGAAATATGATGCAGATGGCGGTTTCCATTACGAAAAGCACAAGCTATTTCTTTATCCCGAAGACTTTGAAAAGTTCTGCACAGGCATGCAGGAAATGATTGATTTTATTGAAGAAACAAGCTTTGAATAAAAAAGAACGTTTCGAAAAAGTCATTCTCTATTTTGAGAAAAACATGCCGGTGGCCGAGACCGAATTGGAGTACAGCGATCCGTTCCATCTGATTGTTGCGGTCATTCTTTCGGCACAGTGCACCGACAAGCGTGTCAACCAGATCACCCCTGCCTTGTTCCAAGCCTTTCCTACGCCGGAGAAGATGGCGTCAGTTGAACCGGAAGATATTTACAGGTACATCAGGAGTTGTTCCTATCCCAACAACAAAGCCAGGCATCTGAGTGGCATGGCCCGGAAGCTGCTGGAGCTTTTTGACGGCCGGGTACCTGATGATGTCAACGAGCTGCAAAAGCTGCCGGGAGTAGGACGAAAAACAGCCAATGTCATTGCTTCGGTCATCTACAACAAACCGACACTTGCTGTCGACACACATGTATTCCGTGTTGCCGCCCGCATTGGATTAACAACTGCTGCAAAAACACCGTTGGCTGCTGAGATGCAACTCCTGAAATACATCCCCGGAGAACTCAGACCCAAGGCCCATCACTGGCTGATCCTGCATGGAAGGTATGTCTGTACAGCGCGGAAACCTCTCTGCGATACATGCGGATTAAAAGATGTGTGCCGCTTCTTCCGGCAAAAGAGAGGAAAACAGGAAGCTACCCGATAAGCAGCAGGCTCACAGCCATCACCGCCATACCGCCGATCAACCCGTATATGCCCCAGTGATGTTCCCCGTATTCCTCAGCTGAAGGCAACAACTCATCGAGCGATATAAACACCATGATTCCGGCAACAGCCGCCATAACCGATGCAAAAATGATCTCCGTATTGCCCGCGGTTAGCAGAGGCATCAGCAACAGGTAAGCCAGCAAGGCCCCAACCGGCTCGGCAAGCCCCGAAAGAAAAGAGTAAAGAAAAGCCTTTTTCCGGTCGCCCGTGGCATAAAAAATGGGAACAGACACCGCAATACCCTCCGGGATATTGTGGATAGCCACGGCAATGGCAATGGCAATACCCATAGCCGGATCATTCATCGCCGTCATGAAAGTGGCAATGCCCTCCGGGAAGTTGTGAATGGCAACCACCAAAGCTGTGAATATACCCATCCGGTATAACTTATCGTGGTTTTTATCCTTATCCCGCTTCTTCAGCTCCTCCAGCGATCTCATCTCATGCGGGTTTTCAAACGAAGGAATAAACCGGTCAATCAGCGCAATAAGCAGGATACCCCCAAAAAAAGACGTCAGAGCAAATAAATTCCCCCTGAATTCTCCAAATATTTCCATAAAACCTTCCTTCGCTTCTGCAAAAATCTCAACAAATGAGATGTAAATCATCACCCCCGCAGAGAACCCCAACGATACTGTCAGTAACTTGGTGTTAGTCCTCCGGGCAATAAATGCTATCGTACTGCCTATCCCGGTCGCCAAACCGGCAAAAACAGTTAACAACAATGCAGTCAACACATTGGAATTGTCCATACTTTCAAATTTGAACTCAAAAATATAAAAAAGTATCAGAACTCAATTGCATCCATTCAATTATCAGGGCTATAACGCTGAAATGCAAATATAAACTACAAAGGCGTCATTCGTCATTGGGAATTCATCATTGGTTATTCATAATTAATTATCAAATATCTTCGGGAGGTTCTTTGAAATTATACCAAACTTTATACTTTTGTGCCTTTACTTGTTAAACTTAAAAATTCATAGTTATGGCATATAAAATTTCTGATGAATGTATTGCATGTGGAACATGTATAGATGAGTGCCCGGTTGATGCAATTTCTGAAGGTGATATTTATGTAATTGATCCTGATCTTTGCACCGATTGTGGTTCATGTGCAGAAGTTTGCCCGGTAGAATGTATTTCAGTTGACGAATAATTAGCCGGACGACATAAAAAAAAACGGAATGCCTGGTTCTTTACGGAGCCGGGCTTTTTTTCAGAAACCGGGCAGGGTCATAAAAACGGTTGGCAGGAGCAACAGGAACCCCAGTACCAACAGCAGGGCTACCAGTGGCCACACCCATTTAAACCATTTTTCGAAGGGGATACGCGCAATACCCAACACACCAATCAGCACACCCGAAGTGGGGGTGATCAGGTTGGTAAAACCGTCACCCAGTTGAAAAGCTACTACTGTGGCCTGGCGTGAGATACCAATCAAATCAGAGAATTGCGACATGATCGGCATGGTGAGTGCAGCCTTCCCCGAGCCGGAAGGAATGAAGATATTCAGGAAAGTCTGAACAATATACATTCCCGTGATGGATCCTGTTTTTCCGATATCCTGCATACCCAGTGATACATAATAGAGAATGGTATCGATAATCTTTCCCTCCTCAAGAATGACAACAATACCCCCTGCAAGTCCCACAACCAATGCTGCCGGCAGAATATCCTGAGCTCCCTGAATAAACGAGTGGGTGATCCCGTTGGCCGATTTGCCGGAGGCTATCCCCGAAAAAATCCCCAACGCCAGAAACAGCGTGGCGATCTGCGACACATACCAGCCATGGCCCATCACCCCGATGATCAGGAAAACAATAGTAAAACCCAGCAGGTTCAGAATAAAATACTGATAAGAATGGCGCAAAGCCAGAAATCCGGCAGCAATAAACAGCACGGTAGTGACCGGTATCGCCGGCAGCCTCAACGCACTGTTCCCGATTTTTAAAGCGCTCACCGGATAAAAAACTGAAAAAAGGATCAGAATAACCACTACCGCGACAAACGAAATCCATGCACCCCGGGTTATTAAAGGAACAAATTCCACCTGTTCATTTTTGTTTCGTCTGCGCCAGTGGGCATCTTCCTCATAGACAAGTGATCTCTCCGGATTTTTTTTGATCCGCGCGGCATACCGCATGATAAAGGTAAACCCTGCCAGGTTGATCACCAGCCACATGAACAACCGGTATTCTATACCCGAGAACAGGGGAATATGCGATAATCCCTGGGCAATACCCACCGTAAAAGGGTTCAGAAAAGCACCGGCAAACCCCAGGGCAGCAGCAACAAAACAGAGAGAGACACCTACAATGGAATCGTACCCCATGGAGATGGCCAGCGGCACAAAGATGATGGTGAAGGCAATGGTCTCTTCACTCATCCCGAAAACAGCCCCAAAAAGACTAAAAATGAACATGATGCCCAAAAGAATCATCGGATGGGTTCGCCCCCCGCGCAACAACCACGTATGTTCCCACCTCTTTGTATAGTTCAGGAACGCGTAAATACCCATATCAATCGATTTGCTCTCGTTCATAATCCAAAACGCCCCACCAATCAGAATAATAAAAATGATGATGTGGGAAGTATTCACAAAACCATCGAAGAAAGCCGACAGAACCTCCCAGGTTTGGGGCTGTCCCTCAATGAACCGGAAGGAACCGGGTTGGATCACCTCCCGCTCGGTCTGGTTGACCATCACCCGCTCCCGCTCAAACTCCCCGCCGGGAATAACCCAGGTGCAAACCGCACAAAACAGGATCAACAGAAAAATAATAACATAGGTATGAGGTACTCTTTTTAACATGACTCCATCTGTTTTGCTGCCGAAAATAATAAATCATTCGATCCATTCAATTTTTTTGAACACTTTACCAAACTGTTTTCTCAAAACCCGGAAAATATAAACCTGATATCAAAGGAAAAAAAATCATATTTATTTAAAAACATATTTTGATTTTAAATACAAATTTGTAACTTCATTGAAATTATTATCAAATAAACTTATGAAGCTATTACTGGAACATATCAGGGAGCTGGTTCAGGTTGAAGACGAGCCGGTACCATTTCGTTCAGGACAAGAAATGGCACAGGTAACAACCATCAGGGATGCTTTTTTGATCATACAGGACGAGTTGATACAGGATTTTGGCACGATGAGCCAGCTCAAGGATGTTTATCAGGATGATGATTTTCTGATAGAGATAGACTGTTCCAACCGGTTGGTTTACCCCACCTATTGTGACTCGCACACGCACCTGGTTTTTCCTGCCTCCCGCGAGCAGGAGTTTGCCGGTCGCATCCGCGGGTTCTCCGGCGGCAGGGAGCAGTCTGGGGAGGGAGTTCGTCAGGCTGCCCGGCTCTTACACGACATGCCCGATGAGAAGCTCTATTACAGTGCCATGGACCGGATCAACGAGATCATGAAGACGGGCACCGGAGCTGTGGAGATCAAAAGTGGTTACGGTCTGAACCCAGCCGATGAGCTTCGGATGCTGCGCATCATCAAGTGGATCAGAGAAACCTCCTCCTTATGTGTACGAGCCACTTTTATGGGGGCTCATGTCCTTCCTGAAGCGTATCGTCACCGCAAGTCGGCCTATGTCGATCTGGTGATCAATGAGATGATCCCGCAGGTTGCTTCGGAGGAGCTGGCCGACTTTATTGATGTTTACTGCGACCGCGGTTATTTTTCGGTGGAAGACACTGACCGGATACTAATGGCCGGCATAAAATACGGACTCCGGCCGAAGGTACATGCCAACAAGCTGGGCAATACGGGTGGAGTGGAGGTAGGGGTGAAGTACAACGCCCTGTCGGTCGATCACCTGTTGCACATTGGTGCGCACGAGATAGAAATACTGAAAGATTCAGAAACCATGCCCACCGTGTTACCGGGGGTTTCATTTTTCATGGATACGGGATTAGCGCCTGTGCGGGAGATGATTCAGGCCGGACTTCCTGTTGCTCTGGCTTCCGGGTACAATCCGGGAACAGCGCCGGGCGGAAATATGAACCTGATCTCCTCGCTGGCATGCATACAGCACAAGATGCTGCCGGAGGAGGTCATCCATGCCACTACACTGAATAGTGCTTATGCCATGGGCGTGAGCAACCGGCTGGGAAGCATAGCCCGCGGCAAAATAGCGAACGTGTTTATAACCACTGAAATACCGGGAATAGATTACCTGCCATACTCCCTGGGATCCAATCTGGTAGAAACGGTTATCCTGAATGGGGAAGTGCAGTCATTTTAGCAGGTTATGGTCAGACAAATTATTGAATGCATACCGAATTTCTCGGAAGGAAGAGACATGGAAGTGATCCGTGCGATCACCGGGGCTATTGAGTCGGTGGAAGGTATTCTGCTGTTGAATGTTGATATAGGCCGGGCTGCCAATCGCACCGTGGTGACCTTTGCCGGAGAACCTGCCGGTGTGGTGGAGGCAGCCTTTCGGGGCATAAAAAAAGCTGCTGAGGTGATTAACATGTCGCGGCATGAGGGTGTTCATCCGCGGATTGGTGCTACCGATGTTTGTCCTCTGGTGCCTGTAGCCGGCATCACGATGGGGGAAACGGCAGAGCTGGCGCGGTGTTTAGCGGAGAGGGTAGGGAATAGGCTGGCCATCCCGGTTTATTGTTACGAATCGGCTGCTTTCAGCACGAGCCGGCAAAGTCTGGCACACTGCCGTGCCGGCCAGTACGAAGGCTTAAAGGAGAAGATCACCACTGCAGAGGGGAAGCCTGATTTTGGTCCGGCCGCCTGGTCTGACCGCCTGGCCCGCACCGGAGCAACAGTGATCGGTGCCCGCCACTTTTTGGTGGCCTACAACGTGAACCTGGATACCACCTCGGTGCAGATCGCTCATGAAATAGCCTGTGATGTGCGGGAGTCAGGTCGTTTCATCCGCGAGGGAGGCACACCTGCCGGCGAGATTCTCCGGGAGAAAGACGGCACCCCCCGGCGGCAGCCCGGATCCCTGAAAAATGTGCGGGCTATTGGCTGGTTTATCGAAGAGTACAACCTTGCCCAGGTGTCGATGAACCTGACCAACCTGGCTGTCACACCTGTGCATGTGGCATTCGAAGAGGTCCGGGAAAAAGCCGGGAACAGAGGCGTCGGCGTAACCGGATCCGAGCTCATAGGCCTGATCCCCCTGCAGGCCTTGCTCCATGCAGGAAAATACTTCCTGCAAAAGCTAAACCGGTCAACCAGCGCTCCCGACGGGTTGATCATTGAAATGGCATATAAGGCTATGGGAATGGACGATTTATACCCGTTCGACCCGGAAAAAAGGATTATTGAGTACCTGATAGGCAGGTCATGGAAAAACGACCACGGGTAACCGACTGATCTGCGCTCCAGCAAATCAATACCTCTCCAATTTTGAAAAGAAGAAATCCGCTTCAATCACTGCATTCTCATCACTGTCGGAGCCATGCACAGCATTTTGCTGCAGGTCGGTTCCATAAAGCTTACGGACGGTTCCTTCGGCGGCATTCGCCGGGTTAGTAGCCCCGATGAATGTCCGGAAATCTTCAACAGCATTTTCTTTCTCCAGAACCATGGCCACAATCGGGCCAGAGCTCATAAATTCCACCAGAGAGTCGAAAAAAGGCCTGCCCTGATGAACCGCGTAAAACGCTCCGGCCTGCGCGGCAGTGAGACGCGTTAGCTTCATCGCCCTTATCCGGAAGCCGGCAGCAGTGATCAGCTGAATAATCGAACCGGCATAATTTTTTCTGAAAGCCGTAGGCTTAATCATGGTGAATGTTTGGTTTCCTGCCATTTTAAAAAATTTAAGTTCCTGCAATATTAACAAAATTTGAGAAAAGATGCCTTTGTACGCACTTCAGATTTCTTATCTTTGTCCATTCAAATTTACAATATTTTGATAAACACTGGAAATGAGATTTTTACCTCTTTACAGGATTTACTGACGCGCCGGAAGCAAAAAATTTTGCTGGTGACGCATGAAAATCCTGATGGCGATGCCATTGGTTCATCGATCGGACTGGGAGAGGTATTGTTACATGCCGGACATGATGTAAAGATTGTTGTACCCAACGACTACCCGTTATTTTTACACTGGTTCTCCTCTAATGTAGAGATCATCGTTCACATACGGCAAAAAAAGGAGGCCAGGATTCATTTTGAGGAAGCTGATCTCCTGATTTGTCTCGATTTTAACGAGACGAAGCGGACTGCTCAAATGAGAAAAAAGGTAGAACAGTTTTCGAAGATAAAGGTATTGATTGACCACCATCCCAATCCTTCCGAATTTTGTGACTACATGATATCCGAACCAGAGTACAGCTCCACAGCCGAACTGGTATTTGATGTCATTGACCGGATCCACCTCATGCAGCATCTCCACCATCATGCTGCTGAAGCCCTTTTCGCGGGTATCATGACCGATACCGGATCGTTTAGTCATAACATCTCCCGGCCGCAGACCTTCCAGACCATTGCCCGGTTGATGGAGTGGGGCATTGATACTGAAAAGATCCATGCTGCCGTTTACCACAACTTCTCGGCCCATCGCATGAAGTTGCTCGGCTACTCCCTCAATCAGAATATGGAAGTGCTTCCCGAATACCGGACGGCCGTGATGTGGCTCTCACAAAAAGAGCTGGAGGAGCACCATTTTCAACCAGGCGACACGGAAGGCTTTGTGAATTATCCCCTTTCCATCCGGGACATCGTGTTCAGCGCCCTGTTCATGGAAAAAAATGACCATGTGAAAATTTCATTCCGGTCGAAAGGAAATTTCCCGGTAAACGATTTTTCACGAACCCACTTTACCGGAGGAGGCCACAGAAATGCAGCCGGAGGGGAGTGCGCACTGCCTCTCGACCAGGCAGTTGAGAAATTCAGGCAACTTTTAGCCGGATATAAGCATCAATTATTGGAAACAACCATTTAAAAGAAAATGTAAATGAAACTTTTCAGAAACATCATCATGGGCATGGCAGCAGTGATTGCTGTATCCTGCCTGGGCATTGAAGAAGATGAAAAAGTGTATACCGCCGCAGAAGAAATACTCAGAAGAGAGGCCTACCTCGACAGTCTGGTAGCAAGAGATTACGATATCGATACCACTGACCTGGGCGTATACTATGTTACCGTCGAAGAGGGCGAGGGCGAATTTGCCAAAAGCGGGGATACCCTTACAGTAGGATACACAGGATACTTTATCGACGGCCGGAAGTTCGACTCCTCCAATTATTATCCCGACGGGGAAATGCATACTGACGGAAAAATGACTTTTGTCCTCGAGAATCCATCCATGCTCAAGGGATGGGACGATGGATTGAAAGTGATGAATAAAGGATCGCGTGTTCAGCTCATCGTTCCGTCGGAGCTGGCATACAAAGACATGTGGTATGGGAATATCCCTCCTTATCATACGTTGATTTTTATGATTGAATTATACGATATTAAACCCAGTTCATAAATAAAGAAATGAAGAAACGTTTTGTAACCGGTTGGCTTTTTGTGATGGTAATCCTTTCATTCTTTGCATGCAAAGACAACAGTCTGGAAAAACAAAGGAAAAGAGAAATCGATAAGCTGAATACATATATACGCGATAATTATGCAGGCATGGAACCCCGGCCATCAGGATTATACTACATAGAGCAGCAGGAAGGTACCGGCGACTCCATCAGGATTGGTGACATAGTACTGGTCTATTTTGATATGTACACGCTCGATAGTGATGTGCCGTTAATATCCACCGGTCCGTATGAACCCCTGAAAGTTGAAGTTAAGCATCCCGGCAACCTGAGCTATTCAGCTTCCGATGTGGAGGATATCCGGGCCTTGCATGAAGCGCTCACCTATATGAAATCCAAATCGAAGGCACGGTTGATCTTTGATTCCGGGCTGGGCTTTGGCCAGTATGGGACTCCCGGCATTGTAGGTTTTACCCCGTTAATCATGGATCTGGAAGTCTATAAAGTGTATCCGGCACAACCGCAGGAGTAGGCTGCCAGTTTCGGTTATCTTCCCAAGAGAAAAACAGCCGGTTTTTTGTGCAGCTGCGGGACACATTTTTTCCATTGTCCGGCGGTTTTGGTAGCGATATATTCATCGTCGGTTGTCAGATTCACCGCGATACATATCAGGGTATTTGCCGAGCACGTTTTCAGCAGGTCTTTCACCAGGGCATCATTCCGGTAAGGTGTTTCAATAAAGATTTGCGTCTGGCCGGTTTTTTTCACCATACTTTCCAGGTTCAGGATTTCCCGTGACCGCTCGCCCGAATGAACGGGTAGGTATCCGCGGAAGGCAAACTGCTGTCCGTTGAACCCCGATGCCATCAATGCCAGGATAACCGACGATGGTCCTGTCAGCGGTACCACCCGTATATTCTTCTGATGAGCGATCTTCACCACCTCAGCACCCGGGTCAGCAACACCCGGACAACCGGCTTCGGAGATCACTGCTACCGGGAAACCCTCCTCTAAGGGCTGCAGGTAACCAGGAACAACAGTCGCATCCGTATGCTTATTCAACTCGAAAAAGGTCAATCGATCGATATCGATTTCAGGATTTACCAGCTTCATAAACCTGCGGGCGGTACGTATGTTCTCCACAATAAAATACCGGGTATCCGAAAGCACCCGGCCCACCGCTGCAGGCAGCACCTGCTGCCAGTCGGACCCGCCCATCATACTCGGAACAAGGTAAAGTTCAGCCATCATTTTTTTTTGTAAAAGTACAGATAATCGCGGTTTCACCAACCATTTGTTAAATTTGCAGCATGGTAAACCAAAAGAATCAGTCAGGAGAAGCCATTTTTCTCGGTACCGGCACCTCACAGGGAGTTCCGGTAATCGGCTGTGAATGCCCCGTATGCTGTTCAGTCAATCCGAAAGATAAACGTCTGAGATCATCCCTGCTGGTGAGCATAAACGGGCAGAATTTGGTGATCGACGCCGGACCCGATTTTCGCCAGCAGATGCTCCGGGAAAAGGTACGCACCCTTCGTGCTATTCTGATCACACACGAGCATGCCGATCATATCCTCGGTCTCGACGATATCCGGTCATTCAACTGGCTGCAGCGAAAACCGACCGATATCTATGCCGAAAAAAGAGTCCAGCAATCTATCGAGCGGATCTTTGACTACGTCTTCAAAGCCAACCAATACCCGGGAATACCCAGGATGAAACTGCATACCATCGGGAACACCCCGTTCCAAATCGATGACATCCCCATTACCCCTGTCAGGTGTTACCACCACAAGCTGCCGGTATTTGGATTCAGAACGGGCGGGCTGAGTTACATCACCGACACCAACTTCATGGAAGAGGAAGAGCTTCAAAAACTATACGGCACAAAAATATTAATCATCAATGCCCTGCGCAAAGAAAAGCACCTGTCACACTACAACCTCGGGCAGGCCCTGGAAGTGATCCGCAAAATTCAACCCGAAAAGGCCTACCTGACACATATCAGCCACGAATTTGGAAGTCATACCGGGATAGCATCCCTGTTGCCCCCAAATGTTTTCCCGGCTTATGACGGATTGAAAATAAAATTCGAATAATCTTATACAAAATTTCAGCATTTTAAAGATTTTTAAATATTTTGCGCAAATCATGCAAAAAATTCTTTCTTATTGAAAGTACAATTTTAAATTTGCAGGAAATTGAAATGATTAGAAACAATGAAGTTATTTATTCCGGAAAATTACCGTTCCATATTGGATGTAAATCAGACCGAGCTGGCCATCAAACAGATAAAGGATTTTTTTCAGATGAACCTGGCTGCTGAGCTACGGCTTCGCCGGGTGACAGCTCCCTTATTTGTGAAGCAGGGCACAGGCATCAACGACGATCTCAACGGGGTTGAGCTACCGGTATCTTTTCCGATCAAGGAGATGAATGGCCAGGTGGCCGAGATTGTTCAATCCCTGGCGAAGTGGAAGCGTTTGGCACTGGCTGACCTGCGCATCCGGGAAGGTTACGGGCTTTACACCGACATGAACGCCATCCGGCCCGAGGAAGAGCTGGATAACATCCATTCACTATACGTTGATCAGTGGGACTGGGAGCGGGTGATCTCCGCGGAGGAGAGAAACCTGGGGTTTCTGAAAAAAATCGTCCGGAAGATTTACTCCGTCATGGTTAACACCGAGTTTTATATCTCGGATAACTATCCGGAGATCGAGACACAGCTGCCTGAAGAGATTACCTTTATCCACTCCGAAGAGCTGGCCGCCCGGTACCCCGGGTTAACCCCGTTTGAGCGTGAGATGACAGTAGCAAAGAAGTACGGAGCCGTTTTCATCATCGGCATCGGGGGGATCATGCCCAATGGGGAGGCTCATGATGGCCGCGCACCCGACTATGACGACTGGACCACGCCAACAGAGAAGGGATATACCGGTTTGAACGGTGACATCATCTTGTGGAACGACATGCTACAGCGGGCTTTTGAAATCTCGTCCATGGGGATTCGTGTCGACCGTAACGCACTGCTGAAGCAGTTGAAAATAAGAGGACTGGACGGGCGAAAAGAGCTCATGTGGCATCGCATGCTGCTAAACGGCGAACTGCCGCTCACCATTGGCGGAGGAATCGGTCAGTCGCGGTTGTGCATGTTCTTCCTGAAAAAAGCCCATATCGGGGAGATCCAGTCGAGCATCTGGCCCGACGAGATGATCCGAACCTGTAAACACAATGGAATTCAGCTGTTGTAATCAAAAACCAGCATTTTTGCCTTTTTTGAATGGCAAAAATTCGAAACAGGCACATTTTTTATATATTTGCACCGCAAAATAAAAGGCTGCCCCGGTAGCTCAGCTGGATAGAGCAACTGCCTTCTAAGCAGTAGGTCATGGGTTCGAATCCCGTCCGGGGTACACTGAAAACCAGATAGTTGTAAAATAACTATCTGGTTTTTCTTTTTGGTTTAAACATGGTTTAAATTCGGGAATCAGTTTCAACCGACAGGGATGTATAGTTCAGCTTCTGACCAGTTCGCTACTGAAGCCATTTCAGTTTTGATGTCACAAGATATACAGGAATACCTGTGAGCAGCACAGCAGCGCCAACGAGAGCGCCCTTGCCGGTAAAGGCCAGACTGGAGTAGAGCATATAAGCGCAGACGGCCTGAAAAAACAACG
>Ga0265293_10009116_pt1 | contig 14391 bp, 7 predicted proteins | sample Munlanlewell138R_FD_192505 | JGI IMG/M metagenome (GOLD analysis project Ga0265293, IMG submission 192505) | Leachate microbial communities from a municipal landfill in Southern Ontario, Canada - Leachate well 138R | ecosystem: Engineered > Solid waste > Landfill > Unclassified | place: Canada...
AATATTATTCAGTTGGTGATCTTGTTGACGCTCATTCCAAATCACTTTCTCAGCAACACTACGTTCAATGTTGATGTCTGTAAAAAACTGATTACTTGTAGTAGACGAATAACTGTTAATCGAAAAACAGAAAACAAACAATAAAGTAGAAACGAGAAGATCTATATGATGATATCTTTTTTTAAATTCCATTACTGCACGTTTTTTAAATTAAAGTTTACGATAAAAGCAATTGATGCTATTGTTTCGTTATCTTTATCAACATTTTTGAGAGGTACCATTTTATTATTATCCTTGATCCAAGTAAGTATTCTGGTTTGACTCTTTGCTTTTAAAACAAGTCCTGTTTCATACTCTACCCATTGTTGTTTTTTAAATAATAATTTCCCTCCTTTTGGGGATAGATAGCTATATGAAGGTCCATAAGTTTGATGAAGGCTCTCATCAGGTAATATGTCTTCAACAGTAACTCCTATGTCAGACAACCATATTTCACCTGACGATTGAATTAATCTACATTTTTGTTGATTAATTTCTGTATCACATATATATTGAATCTTAGTATCATATTCTTTAACAGGGTGTAAATCACCACCTCTTAAAATGGGTATTCTCAAAGGTTCAATAGAATACCAAAAATCACCAGGTTGTAAACCGTCCACAGGTAACAAGGCAAACAAGGAATGTATATCAGGAGTTAACCATTTGGCATCATAACCCTGAACAAGTGTTTGATTTATTTTCCCTTGCCTACTAGCATTTAATATTATTGACTGTTTATCAATGATAGAGTCAGCTTTATCAAACCACTTTAAATTTTTAATTTCTAATTCAATATTAGACGATTGATTTGGTAATACATCAATGCACTTGACTTGAAGATCAGCAGTCCTCTCAAAAAAAGGCATTTGTGTAGTTGGTCTTGGAGAATATAGTCTATAGTGTGGAAGTTCAATTTTCGTAATGGAATTTGCAACAGGAACAGCTTGTAAACCTGTTATCTGAACTTCATAGTCTAATATTTCTCCTTGTTTATACGAATATGCTTTGACCTGTTTGTCAGGTTTTAGATATTTAAACAATTGACTAAACATCTTACTATTATCTACCCAGGGACGCGAAATATTACCTGTCCATGAACCAACATCACCAATTACCATTACCTTACCTCTTCCCGGTCTAACCATGACTATACCGGGACCTGAAACATTTCGATCAGTATAGGTAGAATCAGAACAAACTTCCAATAGAACCTCTGCTTTGGATGCAGTTGGAAGAAAACTTAACGTACAACCGGCACCATAATGAAAAGTCGGTATATCATAGAAATAGGGATGAGATTGAGGTAGGCTTACGTCAGAATAATGTGTATCATCATCATTCCACCTTATCCCAAATGCATCTAACAACTTTTTTAATTGTACTTGTTCAAATCCTTCATGGGTCCTTGAAGTTGTACCTGCATTTAACATTACTAACAGACTACCTCCATGATCGACATATTTCTTTAGCCTTTTTATTTCCCGATCAGATATTTTTTTTGCATTTGAGATGTAATCAGGGTTATCAGCATGCATAATTACTACTATATCTGTTTTATGTAATATTTTTTTTGTGAATGGTTGCTGATTAATAAAAAGATTATACTCATCTTGCAAAATTATATATGCATGATCAAATGTGTTTGTATGAACAAAATCATCCCATCCATACCTGCCAGTGTCATCAATCCAACTACCTGTTACTATATGATTCCCCACTTTTGTTGATGGCTTTACGTGATGATAATAATCGAATATAACATTTAACTTTTGTAATGGCTTTGAGCTTAATTGGATCATTTGAGATTTATCCATACGCTCATTTCCTTTGCTATTGTCAGCTTCTAAACGTGTACACCCCCATGTAAATAAGAATACACTTAAAATAAACGATATAAAAATATTGCTATATATACAATTCATAATGCTTTGTTACCGCTCTATTCTATCAACTTTAATTTCTCTTACTTTAATAGCTTTTCTCAGCACCCCATTTGTTGAAGGATATTTAAAGTCTGAATATGCTACTAAAAAACTATTGGGACCGGTGGATACGATTCTGGGATAACCACATGTTGCAGCTGTAGAACTCTCGCCTTTGGCAAAGGGTATTAATTCGAATGGATCTGTCCATTCTTCTCCTTTACCGTCAAAAGAAAAGCGTAACTGAAGACCGGGACGCCCGGAAGCTAACACCAAAACACCATTATCCAATTGAAGTAACTTCGGTAATACACCGGCGGGAGTAAATGGAACAGGATGTGACCATGTAATACCTTCATCAAATGATCTGGATATATACATAGGACTATCTCCTAAACCATCAGTAGTGCGTAAAACACATAAAAAAGTACCATCTGACAAAACTTCGAATGCCGGTTCTGTCCATCCAAATGCAGCTCGCCTATAACCATTGGGATCCCAATGAGGATCATAAAGATAAGGAATTTTACCTTTTATTCTCCAGGATGATCCCTGATTGTCTGATTGATAAAAAGCAACACACGAAGGATCAACTCCTCCATTTTCGTTTTCATAAAAAACGGGATACACACCGGTAACAATACTACCGTTGGATAATGCTTTCTTATCACCCCACCATGTAATAGGTAATAAGTACAAATCAGTATCTACATACCTCACTAATCCGGGATCATCTAAAGGTGCGTGTACGGTCATACGGTTACCGTTCCTATCCCATCTGTTTAAATATAAACCCTGAACTGCTTCAGGTAGTTCATCATGCCTATAACAGACAAAAGTTCTGCCGTATGCTTCTTTCAAAACTGCTATTGAATCCGGTAGGTTTAAATCAGCTGCTTTTGTTACCGATTGCATATCATTGATCATTACTCCATTGGATAACAGTAGACCTCCTCCTAATGGCGAGGTTGTAATAGCACTCCATGTTTTACCATTATCCGTTGATGCCATCCGCCCGGGAGTCCCCGTATGTCCTCCTAATTTATCCTCTGACATACTCCATGTAAGAACCAAAGAATTATCAGCAACACTTCTATAAATGTTAGGAAATTGGAAATACCCCCAACCGTAGGATTGATCAGCAACACCAACTACTACGGGCTCTTCTAAATTCACTTCCAATACCGATGTTCCGTTACGACGATATATCAGTGAGGTAGCATTATATGAAGGAATACCTAATTGAATATTCAACATTTGTTCATCTTGCTTTAACTCATCCCAGATGCTGGTTGAGGATGAGGATTGGGTAATGGTTATTCTATCTGGAATTTCTTTTCCATCAAGTAAAACCGCTAATTTCATTTCACGTTCCGAAGTGCTTTTATTCTCATGTATAATTAACTGAAAACTTCCATCTTTTGAACCATGTGCTGATTGTATTTCAACCCAAGTTTCTGTACTTTTTTTAAACACTTCCCAAGCACCGTTTGACTTCACAGAACAACTATGAGTCATTCCTTCATTTGGAGCCATAATTTCAGTGCCGTTTTCGATTAAAAAATACAAAGTTTCCTCTATTTCCTGTCCATTATTACAACCAGGAGAGAGTAAAAAAACAAGCAATAAACTTAAAATCTTCACGATATTATGCATTTTAATTTTTAACATACTATTGTTTAATACTAAATTATTTTACAAGTTTTGTAACCTTAATTTCTCTTACTATGATTGCTTTCCTCAATTCACCATTTTCAATAGGATATTTAAAATCAGAATAAGCAATCAAAAAGCTGTTAGGTCCATTGGAAATAATCCTTGGATATCCACACGTAGCTGCAGCCGAATTTTCACCTTTAACATAAGGAATCAATTCAAAAGGATCTGTCCATTCTTCTCCTTTACCATCATAAGAAAAGCGTAATTGCATACCTGGTCGACCTGAAGCCAACACCAATATTCCATTATCTAATTCAAGCAGTTTAGGTAATACTCCGGCAGGAGTAAACGGAACTGGATGTGACCATGATACACCTTCATCAAATGATCTCGAAATATACATCGGACTATCACCATAACCATCTGTTGTTCTTATAACACATAAATATGTTCCATTAGTAAGGATTGTAAATGCCGGCTCTGTCCAACCGAGTGCTAAACGCTTATTCCCATTTGGATCCAAGTGTGCATCATAAATATATGGTATTTTCCCTTTTATGTGCCAAGACACTCCTTTGTCAAATGATTGATAAAATGACACACAAGATGGATCAACCTTTCCATTAATATTCTCATAAAAACTAGGATATATACCGGCTATAATACTACCATCTGGCAGCTCATACATATCTCCCCACCATACAATAGGAAGCAAATCCCCATCAGCATACCGTACTAAATTAGTGTCATTTAGGGATGCATGTATTCTTGAAAAAGTACCATTTTTATCCCATCTGTTAATATAAATTCCTCTTAAAACTTCCGGTAATTCGTCATGTCGAAACAACGTAAAATTACGACCATAGCCCTCGCGCACTTTTGATATGGGAGCCGGTAAATCTAATTCATCCATTTTTAAGGCTACCGGAGTGTGAACACTAAGCATTTCTCCGGAAGAAAGCACTAAGCCACCACCTAAAATTGATTTATCGGAGGAATGCCATGTTTTACCATTATCAATAGAAATTCTTCTTCCACTTCCTCCTTTTCCATATGCCGAAGCAGCATCTGCACTCATATTCCAAGATGTGACAATAGTGTCCCCAGAAATACTTTTATAAATATTGGGGAATTGGAAATATCCCCAATGATATGGTTTGTCAGCAACAGCGACTGCGGAAGGTTCCATCAATTCTATTTTCAAAACCGATTTTCCTAAACGTTTATAAATCACTGTGGTAGCATCAAAAGCAGGAATACCCCACTGAATATTCATCATTTGTTTATCTTGTTTTTGCTCATCCCAAATAGTACGTTCAGCATTATATTGTTTCACTGGTACATTCTCTTGTAAGGTTCTACTACTCTTACATGAAGAAAGCATAAAAGACAAACAAAATAACAATATGAGAAATCTACAGTTAAAAAACATAATTATTTAATTTTACAAATGAATGTATACAAAATAAGTTCTAAAGACGCCATGATTATGTTCAATTCAGTGATATAAACCTTCTCCTCCCAGTCTGCTATTGTTTTTCATAAACAATAACTTGTCCAATGGGAGATTGTATACCATAGCGTTCAGGAATATATATTTTTAAATATCTGTTATTAATTTTTGATGCCTTAAAATCATACATTAACATACAACCCCATGGATTTCTACTAGCACCACCTCTTACTAATTCACCTACCTTACTCCAACTTGTATGGTTTGAGAGATTATCTCCCGTAAACAATTGTATAATTTTGGGATTTGCAGCTTCCCAGGTTGAAGTAAAAACAACAACTCGTCCAATATTTCTATTTCTACCTAAATCCACTATTACCCAATTGGGTGGTTCAATAGCCGTTGTCCAAGGATAATTAGTGAGGTTTCCATCTATAATCTGTGTAGCTGGATAGCCTGCCAGTTCTGCACTTGAAAAATCAGCAACGGATAATTCCATTTTATTGATTCGCTTTAAATTTCTAAATTCAAGCATCTCCTCAGGCTCTAAAGCTACATCCCATAATGCAATTTCTGAAACTTCAATTTCATTATCATTTCCGGAACTATCAGCAAAAAACAACGTCCCTTCTTTATTTAGATTATAACGTATATTCTTACTTAAACCAGTATAAGCCAGCTCACCATCAATATAAAATTTCAGATATCCTTTTGATGCCGTAATAAACACTTCATGCCAATGATTAGGTCCAATAGCATAAGGAAATGCACTTGCAGCACCTACTCCATTAATCTCAGGATTTCCTAAGGTATTAAAACCAAATTCTGCTCTATCACTGTTGTTAATGTCAGTCTGCAATAAGGTATGATAACCGGTATCAGTAAATTTCATATAGTACATAATCGTGTATTCATCAGTGTCGTCATAAAGATCGTATGTACATTTAAAATAACTGCCTTGACTAACTTTTACTGCTTTATCATTATTAACTCCCGGAACAGACAAGAAACCATTTCCTATCATTACGAGATCATTTCCCACGGAGGCTCTTGTGATATTAGTTGCGTCCTCAAATATCCAATTCCCTAACATAATGGGGCTTTTGGTGAAATATAATTTCCTTGTTTGGGTAGTTACATTAATGTTAGAAGAAAGTGGTACAACAGTCCAGTACAATTCCTTTGAACGACCTTTTAGAAATTTATTAACAACTATTTCACCTTCTTCTTCATCCATTAAATATTCATTAGCCGCATTGATCATATATTCAACAGTTTTGCTCGCGATATTGGGGAAATCAGGTTCCTCCGAAATTTTTAATATATAATCTTCAGATTCCTGAATTTTCGTCCATGTAAAAACAAGAGGAAATAAATCGTCAAAGTCGTTGATATCAATGGTTAGCGCTGGTTTAGGATCCTTCAAAAAAACAGCAGGAATAGCATCTGATGAAATTTCTAGTAAGATTGAAGAATGCCAAATCACAGTATCTAAAATTGATGAATATGTTCCGTCAGAATTAGTTATAGTTGGAATGATTTTAAAACTTAATTCAATGGATGTTTTGTTCTCTTTTGAAATATTTTCAACAAAAATTACAGGTAAATCGCCATCACCTTCTCCTTCTCTTGTCGTTTCTGTAATATCTGCATACTGATAACTATAATTTATTACATTATAAATAACAGATGATAATGGATCCTTCCATTCAATGAGTGCTGCATTACTTGATTCAATAATAACAGGTGGTGTAAGCTGTAATGCGTCCAAGTTCTCTTGGGTATAAGGACGAGCTTCCACTTCTAAAGGAAGAGAAAGATTGCCATATTCATCGCCGGTATATATTTTAAATTTATAATTTTTTAATTTAGTAAGACCGGTAATATTGACCCAAGAGCATATACTATCAATTACTCTACGATGGTTTTCTTCTTCAAAATCTTCACATTCAATAATTGTTCTGGTCGCTTTTCCCATTTTTATGCGACTTGCAGGAATACGTCCTGCTTCCATTAAATCAACTTCAACTCTTTCATATCCAATTTTCACATTAATGATTCCATCTAACTTATCTGTATAGATTATCTCATTATCAGCGTACTTCACAACATTATCAAATATATCAGTACAGGACAGAAATGTAGGGAGTATGGTCGTTAATACTATTATAAAAGTGATGATAGTATTATATTTCAACATATTTCTCATAATTTATTACAATAAATATCTAAGTTCATACAATTTATTAAAACATCATAATAGGGGCGTAAAAAAGCAAACTTATGGCAATCTATACTAAATAAACAATTGAAAATTATTGATTCTACCCATTGTCTACTAATTTGCAAATCATTAAATCACAACTTTTTACCATAAAGTGTAATTTCAGATATATAGCTACCTTTAATAGCCTCAAACCTGAAAAAACGTGTTGGCTTACTAAATCTTGGTTCTTCCGGATATAGAAATGCTTCATCACCATTATCTCCAATGATTTTATAATCTGTTTCCTGTTTAACAACTGGTGTTTGGATGTCATTCCTAGAAACAAATTCCCACGCATTAATTTCAGCATCCCATATATACATATTGTAAGCTAACACATTATTTCCGCGATAATAGTTTCCCTGCGTGCTGAAAGATTGTTCGCCTGAATATCGTTGATGTGTTACTATACGTGAAAGCTCACACTCTTCACCCAAATCAACAATCACACTCCAAGGATTTATGCTTTTTGTGTAAAAGAAATTATTTGGATTGTTTTCCTCTGTAATTCCATCAATCAAATCACTCATATTACCACCAAAATAGTTACCATCAGTTTGTAAAACTTCTGCCATTTTGAATCCGGGGGCAGGCAAGGTCCACAAATCTTTATTTAAAACTAAATCTGATAGTAATACAATTGTAGTATCAAGAGCAGGTATAGAATTTCCAAACTTATCTTTCACAAACACATCAAGTGAAATTTTATCTTCATCTATATTCACTAAATCTTCTATTGATTGAATATCATTCAATAGCAAAGATGAGAAAATAGTTTTTTTCTGTAACATTGCACCATTCTGAAGATATTTCAAGTTTACCTCTACATATATAGGTTCTGTAAATGTATTATTCCATTTTAATAATATTGCATTAAATGAGGATAAAATTTGCATTGAATTAGCCACATGTTGCAAGGGAGGATCTAATGCCGTAACGGTCTCATTAATTTCTTCCGAACGATTACCTGCCCTATCAACGGCACAAAGTTTAATAATATGCTCTCCACTTCTGTCAAAGCCAACAATATCAAGAGAGTCTGTGAAATATGAAGCAATTGAACGGACAATCTGATCTGATGAGTTGGTGTAAGATGCTTCGACATATAAAACGTCCTCATCTTTGGGGAATCTAAAAAAAACTCTAGCTCCCCCGGGCAATGGCTTGGAGTCAATAAAAATTGGAATTCCCGGAGGTGTTGTATCATCACTGCTTATTGCATAACGCTTTGTGTCTTCACATCCCATTAACATAAAATACAAACCAAACATAAATACGAAAGGGTTACGTAAAAATGTAAATCTTATTAGTTGCATATTTCTAAGTTTCAAAATCTTTTTCATATTTTATATAAATTTAGATTTACCAGCCGGGGTTTTGTATCAAATAATTATTTTTTTCAATCTCTTTATTGTCAATAGGCCATAAGCAATCTGTAATAGACCACTTTCTGGCTTGAACAATTCTCTGTGAAAAGAAAGCTGTAGAGTTTGTACCTGAATAATTCCATCCCCAAATTGGCTTAGAAAATTCCGAGACTGAACGTTTCCATCTTTGTAAATCAAAAAAGCGATGAGCTGCTTCAAAAGCAAATTCATTAGCACGCTCATTTAAAATGATATCCCTCATACCTTCTTTTGTCGTATGCTTATTTAGAGCTTCTTCAGTCACCCATGCGCTGTTGGTGTATGACTCTTCAACATTTGGAATTCCGGCACGTTTTCTTACCACATTAATTGCTTCATACACTTCTTCCGAAGGACCATAATATTCATTCATAGCTTCAGCTTTCATTAAGTATAAATCAGCTAATCTCATCAAAGGGTATGGCGCTACAATTTGTGATTCAAGATTTACGAAATAGGACTCGGGGTGTACTGATTTTTGAATTGCTATACCGGTAGGATTGTACAGAGAACCGTGAATTGCTTGATCAAAACCTCCATCTGATCCGGCATACATCATAGTTTTGATACGCACCTGATGAGAGCGATAATATCCTCCCGTAACTCCTAAATCAGCATAGAAACGCGGCTCTCTATTTAAATACATTTTGATAGTAGAAACGCCGGGTTGCATGTACCCACGTAAAGGGAGATAGGCAGGATCATTCTCAGATGGTGTAACTGCAATCTTATGCAAGTCATTCGTCACCACTGTTTTATCCTCTTCTAATGGCAGACCATGCTCAGTGTAATATCTTTCCATGGCTTGATATGACGCAGCACCAAACGCTAAGCCATCATAAGCCGGTGCCGGACCGCCATAGGTGGCAGGTTTCTTTATACATGCAATAGAAGATAAGTTTATCGTTGTTAATCTAGTCGTACCCCAGATAATTTCATCATTCCATCGATCTACAATTCTCATTCGTAAATCGTACAAAGTTTGCATTTTATCATGATTCAAACGGTAATCAAGCGTATCGAAATCATAAGGTCTCTGTTGGAATTCGTACATTTTAATTCCATATTGATCACAGACAGTTATAGCTTCATTTATTGCATCAAGTGCTAATCGCCATTTTTCTTTGTCATAGGTTTGTGAGAAAAAAGGCTCTCCATCCTGGTCTTTAAAGTTTGCAAAATACTCTGTATTTCCATTATAGAATGGACTTGCACGATATAACAATATCCTGGCTTTAAACGACAAAGCTGTGATTCTATCAACCATACCCAATTCATTGTAACCAGCACGCCCTCTTAAATATGGTATGGCTTCATCAATTAAATTTATAACATAATCAAAACAATCTTCCATTTTGCTTCGAGGTAGAAATAAATCCTCATTTAATGCATTGGGATCTACTATCTTAGGAATTACGATAGGACCATACAATTGAATCAACATAGACATATAATATGCTTTAATAAATTTAACCTGACCTTTCCAGTCTGCTTTTTCTTCAGCTGTCATATCTGGAATTTTATCAACATTCAGAATAAACATATCACAGTCGCGAATGGGAATATACAAACTGGTAATGACATTAGATCCCGTCCAAAAACCAAGTAATGAATTTACAGGTGATTGATTTCCTCTCATTATCGAAGTACCTTGTATTTCTGTTCTTGTCATATCTGTTTGAGGATTTGCAATGACCCAATCATCACCTAATGTCCAAGGCATGGAATTTCTTTGATCATAAAAAGTTCCATTATAAACCATTGCCATGGCACTCAAAGCCCTGTTACGTGAAGTAAATAAGTCTTCATATTGTAAAACGTTATCAGGAACTATGTCTAAAAAATTTGTGCAAGAACTTAGTAATATTAAAAGTAAAGACAAGTGTATTAGTCTCTTTATTTTATTGTTAAAAACGATTCGTGTTATCATAGACTCAAACAATTAAAATGATATTTGTAAACCTAAATTAAATCTTCTATTAATGGGATATCCTAATCCGTTCCCTCCCATTTCTGGGTCCCACATTTTGAATGGACTAATTACAAATAAATTTTCTGCACTTACATATAATCTACTTTGTTGTATTTTAAATCTATTTACCAAAGGAAGTTCATATCCTAATTCAACTGTTTTTAGGCGTAGGAATCTACCATCTCTTAACCACCAAGTAGATGGTTGAATGTTATTCTCTAAAGAAGATGTTGACAATCTGGGCCAAAATGCATGAATGTTAGGATTTGATTCACTCCAATAATCATCAGAAACAATTTGCAGGGCATTACGTCTGGCGGTAAATGGAGCAATACCCTCGGGATTGATAAACAAAGAAACCCTGGCGTTACCTTGAAAGAAAAAAGAAAAATCTATTTTTTTATATCCGGAAGACAAACCAAAACCATATTGAATTTCCGGAACCGATGGAAATCCAATAGGAATTTGGTCAGCTTGATCTATTTTCCCATCACCATTAATGTCTCTATATTTAATATCTCCGGGCATATAGATACCAAAGCTTTGTTTGGGAGAATTTTCAATTTCGGCATCATCTACAAATAATCTTTCTGCTACATATCCCCATTGCTGGTTGATGTTGGTTCCCACCTTACTCCTATAGGATTCTGCGTAGTTAGCTTCACTTAATTTTAAGAATTTATTAGTAGCATATGTAAAATTCGCCCGACCTGTAATCCAAAATTCATTATTAAAGAAATGTTTTATATCAACAGATCCATCTATCCCTTGTGAAGCAACTTTTCCAATATTACCGGATATTGGGGCAACAAATCCTGCGGAATACGGCAAATCAGCCCAAGCCATATAAACTTTATCTCGTATATCCCTAAAATAGTCAGCCTGAATTCTAAGTTTCTCATCTTTAAATAAACTAAATTCAATTCCGGCATTCATTTTTGTTGCTACCTCCCATTGGACTTCAGGATTTGCATATCGTTTATAAGTATATCTATTTGCTCTGTTTTTACTCCAATCCATACCCCAAGTCTCATAATTTATAGTAGGTATGACTTCTGATAAATAGAAAAAACGGTCAGCTCTTCCGGCAATTGCATCATTTCCAACTAAACCATAAGTAAATTTAAGCTTCAAATTACTTAAAATCTTTTTTAAATTATCACTGTAAAACGGTTCATTTGAAATTAACCATCCTGTACCAAAGGAAGGAAAAAATCCAAATCTATATTTTGGAGAGAATTTCTCTGAACCATTATAGCCGTAATTGAGTTCAAGAAAGTAACGTGAAGCATAATCGTAAGATATTCTGGTTGAATTCCCTAAATTACGTTCCGGTAAGGTTTCAAAGACACTGGTGCTAGATCCCGAAGTCAATACGTATTCTTCAGCTATTCCAACAGTCATTACACTAATACTGTGTTGATTGAATATCCTTTCCCAATTTAATCTTGTTTCAAAATAATAGTGCCCACTGCTGTTTCTACTTGGCTCAACACCACCTAAAAAAGCATCCGGATTCTCTGGATTTGTGTTGTATATTGAATAACTACCTATAATTGGATTAGAATCTAATTGTGCGTAATAAAATGGATTATATCTCCTTTTAGCAGAATAGTAACTCCATACATTTGCTGATGCTTTTAATTGTAACTTTAAACCTTTAGTTATTGCATCAAGATCTTGAATTAATACAGCTTGAGCATTAATAGTAGTTTCGTCTCTTTGATCATAGCCACGTACCATTTCAGCATATGGATTTGCGGGTGCACCCTGACTTGTACCAAATAATACGTGCTGAGTATATTGGTGTGCTTCATCAGGTATCCATACGGAAGGATAATCAACAGGGTTAGCATTCATAACCATATTAAAAATGGAATTGGCAGAAGTATAGGGTCCATTGTATCTTTCAAACCTACCACTTATTCTAGTATCAAGCTTGGTTGTGGGTGTAAGTCTAAACAAGACGTTATTTCGTATATGAAATCGGTTTATGTCAATATTATTATTAAAATTATTCAAAGGATCTACTTTTAATAATCCTGTTTCCTTGTCAAATCCACCGGCAACATAGTAGGTCGCAACCTTTCCACCTCCTGAAACATTAATATTGGCTTTGGTGTTATAAGTTTGTTTGTTAAACAGTTCATCATACCAATTAATATTTGGATAAAGCATTGGGAAAGAGCCTTCTTCTGTACCAAAAATTTTCTGTTGTGAATAAAAATCGCTACTTAAACCTGAATAATCTCGCCTTGTGTATAAAGCTTCATTATAAAGATTCATGTATGTGACACCGTCAACAAGTTTATTCATCCGTGTAGGTGTAGCCACATTAACATCAATACGAGCATTTATTTTTGTTTTTCCCTCAATACCAATTTTAGTATTTACCATTAAAACACCATTCGCAGCTCTAGAACCATACATAGCTGTTGCTGAAGCATCTTTTAGAATAGAAAAACTTTCAATATCATCAGGTTGAAGACGAGCTAAATCTGTACTTGAAGCCTCAAATCCATCAATTAATATCAGCGGGGAGGCTTTGTAACCAAATGTAGTAACACCTCTAACAAAGAACTGAGCATTATCAGCTCCGGGTTCACCCGTAGTTTGATAAGAAATTACACCCGGTATTTTACCGGCAAAAGCAGTGGTTAAATTGCTACTGGATATTTTGAGGTCTTTCATATCAACGGTTTCAATGGAAGAAACAACACTTGATTTTTTCTGCCTTCCAAATGCAACAACAACAACATCATCTAATTCACTTGCTTGTTCTTCTAAAACAATAATTAAATCTTTCTGTCCAACGAATTGAAACTCATAATCTTTCATCCCTATAAAACTAGCCACCAAGAATGAGCCCCTACTAATATTGTCAATCTCAAAGAATCCATTATCATCCGTAATAACACCTCTTGTACTCCCTTTAACAATGATTGTAACACCTGGCAATGATTCTCCTTTCGTTGTTACTACACGACCATTAATCTTGCTGGTAGTTTGCTGAACATTGGCATAACTAAATATTTCAGCATTAACATACGTTAAATTTAAAAGTAATAATAAAATTGTGGCAAATACAAAAATAATTTGCCTGTTGTAAAAATTATAAATTTTGCATTTCATATATATTAATGTATGAAAATCGAATATTTACGATTAATTTATTTTGAATTGAAAATAATCCCTCATGTTCTACCAATAATCACATGAGGGATTTTTTATTCTTTTATTTCACTAAAACTTTCGCTGTTTGATTTAAGCACTTAACTATATATAAGCCTGACATTAAAGTAGATGATAATTCCGTTTCTTGACCAATTAATGTCTCTGTTGTAATCAATTGTCCGAGAGAATTGTAAATTTGTATAATTGAGCTTTCAGACAGTACTGCGCTTTGTGTTCTTACTACAAGCTTACCGTATGCATTAATATGGCAACGCAATGAGGTTGAATTTTGATTAAGATGGACTGAACTATTGGTGTAAATGTGATCATAACCATGTAATTCTGCCGGATGATTACCTTTTAAATCGGGTATAACTAAAATGCCACCATCTTTTTGTATTTTTGTTAAATCATAGGCAGCAATCAAACTCGGGGTCTCAGCTGTTACTTCAGAAACCATATCTGCCATGACATCCTCTTTACTCATAGCCTTACCC
>Ga0265293_10009118_pt1 | contig 14390 bp, 34 predicted proteins | sample Munlanlewell138R_FD_192505 | JGI IMG/M metagenome (GOLD analysis project Ga0265293, IMG submission 192505) | Leachate microbial communities from a municipal landfill in Southern Ontario, Canada - Leachate well 138R | ecosystem: Engineered > Solid waste > Landfill > Unclassified | place: Canada...
TGCCAGAAAGAGATGGTTGAAATACCCAATGGGAAGATTTGCCCTGACCCAGATTGCGGCTATCAGGAGTTAAGACAACGAATCACACAGGCTGGTACGATTACTCGCCCAGAAACGGATTGTAGAGGCTTGTAGATACCAGCTTGAAGGAGAACATATGAGTATAACCCATTCAAAGGTAAGCGCAGTAGCAGATTGCAGCGACACCAGCCTGGTTCTGCCAAGTGACTGGAATGATGACCATGTGATATCTAATCTGGTTGATGGGAGTGTTACCCCGAAAACCGATGTAGAGATACAGGCAGCCATTGATGCCTTGACCGCTGGTCGTACATGGAAAGAGACTGTCAAGTTGGTAGGCTCGTTTGCGCTTGGCGCAGTAGTTACTATTCCCAGCTACACCATACTGGATATGTCGGAGGCGGTAGTAGTGTTGGGTGACGGGGTCAACGACAACATGTTTGAAAACTCCGATTCATCTGGCGGGAATACCGATATCGAGATATGGGGGGGGGTTATTGACGGAAATCAGGTTAACCAGACAAACACCTCTACTATCATACAGCTAGTTAATGTTACACGGGCAACGGCACATAATATTTTTCTAAAAAACTCCTACACTCACTGTCTAGAACTGAAGATGTGTTACGACTTTATAGTTGGAGACATACAGTGCTACAACGCCGGAGTTATGGGGGTAAGAATAGCCGAGTCAATACGTGGGGTAGTCGGGGATATACAAGGTAATACCACTGGCACCGTTGCCTCTGGGCAAGTGCTAGAAATTACAAGAGGGTCGCAAGATATTAGCTTTGGCAATATTTCTGGGTATAACACTACTGGCGGCGTTGTGGAGATATTCGGGGGGCTTCGTGAAAGTGATGGGTTAGCAGCAACCACTAAAAATATTAGCGGGGGTATAATAACCAGTAACACATCTACCGAACGGGCCTTACAAATAGTGTCCGGTACCGATGCGGTTGGGTGGGGAACGACTGAAAATGTTAGTATTGCGGCTGTCTCTGGAAGGAACAACTATAACACCGTGAGTATCGCAGTACGAAATGCGGCGGGGACAATACGGGATATTATCATCGGAAAAATCTCATCTTTTGAACCCACTCACGAAGGGGTCTACATTAGTCAAGGTGACGGATTGATAGAACGTGTGGACATCGGGGAAATTATTGTGCGTAACCCTGGCTCTGGAGGGGTTTACCTATCTGGTAATAGTTCTCGGGATTTGAGTTTCCTGAATGTAGACAGGATAAATGTCTATTCATGTGCTCAATATGGTGTTAGCTTGCGGTATGTTTCAAAATCCGTTCTATCCCAAATGATAGTTGACACATGCGATTACGGAGGGGTTAGGCTGCATGAGTGCGATAACGTTAGGGTAGCTGGCGGGTGCATAACGAATAATGCACAAGCCCCAGATGGAAATGATGACGATGGTATCACCGTCAGAAACTCTACCCATTGTGAGATTACTGGATTACGAATACATGACAGCCAAACCCCAAAGACCCAAGTGGTAGGAATTCTTGAAGTTGGGACATCCGACCATAACAATATCCATAACAACGACCTAACGGACGGCGGCGCTACCCCACTTACTATTGCAGGGGCTACAACTGGCAGAATTAGTAAGGAGTCCAAAACAGTTTATTTACAGGATGTCCAGGGCACCTCCAGCACAAACGTCCATGCCGCTGCCGCTGGTAATGGGGCACTACAAACCATTACCGCTGACATAACCAATCCTTCTCATGCACGTAACATCAGGGCAACAACCTCAAACGTAGCTGCACCTTCCGGGGCCAGTACGATAACGGGCACTGACCAGTTCGGAAGAACCATCTCTGAGGATGTAACCCTGGTGGCCGGGGGCGATGTGGATACCAATAACGCTTTTGCCACAGTTACCTCGTTCACTATTCCAGCCGGAGTGAGTGCAGCCGACACGGTAAGTCTTGGAACTGCTAAAAAGTTAGGGCTACTTAATCCTATACTGGCAACTGCCGATGCTGTTTATTGCGAGCAGAACGGCACAGCTTATGTGCCAACCTACAATGCCACCTACCACACGGCAGAGATAGCAACGGTAAGTGCCAATGACGATTTCCTGTTCGTCTACAACACTCCCAAGAACAGGATACTGACCCCATAAGGAGAGATATGGCAGATGCTTTTCAGGAGGATGCGTTTCAGCCCAACAGCGGGTTTCAGGTTGACAGGGAGATGACGATTGCTAGTGCCCTTACTAACCTGCACACAATAGCTAGTGCATTCAGCAATCTGCACACGATAGCCAGCACCTTATCTAATAACCACGCAATAACCAGCACCTTGCAATAACCAGCACCTTGGAGGTGGCATAATGGATACCTTTGACATTGGGGAAACTGTCATAGCCTCTATCACTGTCAAGAACTCTAGCGACACACTGGTTGACCCTGCCACTTCTATGAAAATCGAAGTGATCGGGCCGAATACCTACGTGCCTGTACTGGCAGCTACGGCTATGACCAAGGATTCCACGGGGACTTACCACTACGATATCCAGACCAGCGGATATACTAAAGGCACTTACACCATCCATTACATATCCACTGACTCAACCAGAATAACGATTCAGACAGAATACTTTAAGCTGGAGTAGATACAAACAGCACGCAGTTGTGTATAAGTGCCTGCATTTAGTAACAAGTTGACAATAGGATATCTACTTGGGAGAATAGAAATGTACCTGCTCTGTTGGGATACGTTCCAGCATCAGGCATCAGGGGTAACAGTGAGGGCGTATTGGGCTAACATGCCCCTTGGTGGATATTCGTTACTATGTTGTAGCGCCAGTATCTAATACGAGCGACCTGACTTACCCCTGGCAACAACAATAAAAGAGCCCCTTTCCAAAACGGATCGGGGCTCTTTCTTTTCCCTTATTAAACTTTCACGCCTTAAACTTTAATAACTTCTACTTTCTGTAATCCATTCGCCTCCTTTGGGATAAACTCCTTAATCTCATAATCATCCGGCCCCTCTATATCTGCCCATAGAAAACCCCAGTCAACTAGGCCAGAGCATTGGCGTGTGCCATACTTGGTCCCTAACCCTTGCAAGGCTGGAGTGACAATAGCCGTGCATTGAGAGTTTTTAATCTTTTCGTAGTAATGGACATGAGAGCGAACGATGATATTGGACTTTGGATTAACCCCTACGTCATTCCAAATGTCCGCCCAAACCTTCTCCTTGAGCACGGCGGAGGCCCTTCCGTATGGGACTTGAGATGAGCCAACCTTGTGCTTGGCATCTATGATGCAGCCATTCACATCTATGAAGGCGTGACCCTTGACAGTTACATTGTCAAGGTATTGAGAAAGTAACTTCTCAAAGTCCTCGTCCGTGCCAGTATGATAGCCAGTGCCATTAGTTATCACGTACTGGTCAGCCTCAGCCACCCCGATTGCCAAGGCCCCCATCTCTGCCTGGTTATGGCGATCCATCTCTATCTGCTCTGTTCCGCCCGACTTATCTCCCTTACCATCTATTACATCCCCGTTGACCAAACACACGTCTATTGGCTTTAACTCTTGCATTTTGTCAGCATAGAGCCTCCAGAGAGCTTTCCTGAGACTTGCTTCGCACTTAACCTTGCCAGATGCGCTATCATCGGGGGTAGATTGATATGCTAATGGGGTAAGCCCTGCCTTGTGACCACAATGAAGATCGGCAAGGATAACTGCCCTTTTAGGCATCTGCCACTTAGGGAAGTCCCTCCGAAAACATTTAAAGTGTTCCAGATAGGAATGGCGGTGAACACAGTAATGAGTGGCGAGCCACACAACACGCTTGCTGGTCAGCCTGTCCACTGGAGCAGATGCCAATTTACTTGCTCTCCAGTTCAAGTATACGAGCAATCTTGGCGTATACATGAACATCCCTTAGCCGAGTGTCGATGTTCTCAACCTCACCGTCATACCCTTGAGACTTCATCCATAGGGCCGCATCAAACTGCTTCAGGGCATAGATGATGCAGACTACCATAGGATCAGATGGGTCAAGGTTTGGGTAGTTGCTCAGGATATTAGCTACTCGTTTGAAGTTCCCTAGCGGATCGCCACCCTTGGCATAGTCTGCGTTCTTGGCCGAATGCAGTTCCATTTCTTCCAGGCACATAGGGATAAACTCAGGCGAACCGTGGGGGTATAGCTCATCCAGCTTCTTTTCAACCTCGCAAAAGTCTGTTCCTAGAAGTTCTTCTGCCTTGATATCCCTCCTAATAACTGACATTATTCCTCCTCCTTCTTTCCTTGCTTCCTTTGTAATCGCTAATTTGCCTGACGAACTTCTTAGTGTCCGGGTTGTTTTTTCTCCATTCGGCTATCTTCTGTTCCGCTATCTTCGGAGAGCTCCAGGGTTCATAGGTTACTGTAACCGGGCCATCCTTAGTGTCGCCTTCAGGGAGCCTTAGCTCGTTGTTCACTTGAATGCCTCGATCCTTATCTTCTTAAATTCGTCCAGTAATTCCTCCACTACCCTGTTAAGATGCTGGTGTATAGTATGGCCTTCGTCCCTCTCCCCGCAATCGCTTTCGCTGGTCCACAGAATAATTTCAGGCAGCTTAACGACAAGGCAATCGCCATCAGATTCAACCGTTAGCTTGACATACTCTACCCCGTCAGTCGCCCCCCATATACACTCATTGATGTAACGCACGGCTTTTGCGACTTCATCCATTTTGATCTCACTCATTATTCCTCCTTAATCCAGTCGGTTCCGTTCCAGACTTTGTCGAATAGTTCGGACATCATGAATGCGAATAAAAGCTGTTCCATAGACTCAAAGCTAGGAGTCCTATCATCCAGCCACCACCCAAACACTTGAAGCATTACAGACACAGCATTTACAGGGGGCTCATCCTTCCACCAGTGCAGGCATATTATCCCCTGAAGCTGGTCCTGCCGAGGAAGCCAAACGGATTCGTCACGACGAAACTCCTCGATCTGTGATTCCCTTGAGTAAAAATGATCCCCGGAATCATCGTCTTTAACGTCAAGTTCTAGCACTCCGGCCCCACAAGATGGAAAGTATTTATCCACATACCAGTCACCTTGCAAGTATTCCCACAGTGCCTGAATCTCGGTTGCCTTCTGGCACATCTGAATGTATTTATCCGTTAAGTCCACTACTTCCCTCCTGATAGTTCTTTAGCGATCAAGTCCCCTTCTGGAGTAGGCATTTTAAACCACTCAACCCTCATGGATTCCGGGTCAACTTTTATCGCCTTGATGAATATCGTGTGACCCTCTGGCACCGTTATAATGCAATTAGGCTCCCATGTATTAACATCGATGCAGGCCTTAGGCTTGAAAATCCACCTATCGACCCAGAAGAATATCGCGGCTCCTACCAGATTGGCTATCGCCGCACTTATCCAGAACCCGTACCTGTCCGACAGCCAGAACGTGATTATTGCCAGCGTCGGGGTTGACAGTTGCCAGCGCAGGGCATATAGCAGGAAGCGCTTCGTGCCCTCATCTCCTCCCACATCTTGAAAAGAACAGGGAGCTTCTTGGGGGAATCCTTGCAGACTTTCGTATCCCAGAACGTCAGGCAAGCCTCCTGCTTCTCGCACTTGTCGCACTCAAACTTACAGATACCCTCCATTGCAATAAGCAGGTCATCCGCCATATCGCTCAGGCTGTCAACGGGAGGGGTATATGGTTTAGGCTTGGTCATACTACCGCCTCCAGAAACTTGCTTAATCTCAACACTATCAAAGTCTCCCCTCTATCCTCGCGAATAAGAACAGCGTCTACGTTCCCTGAAGGCTTGACATACTCGGCTATCCTGGCCTTGCGCTTGCACTGTATTTTCCAGTCTTTAGCCAGAATGTCTACATCCTCTGTTAAGCCTAGCGCCCTTCCGTTTGACCCCCAAGCTCGTTTGGCTTCCCAGCCAGCCTCTTTGAAGGTATCTACGCACTCCCTTTCAAAGGATGTTCCTTTCTGCTTAGGGGCTCTACCGCCTTTCACTTTCTTTCAATCCTTTAACGACTTTCTCCATGACGGGCTTTCTCACAATCAGGACAGGCCCGAACTCGATCAGGTATTTGTTTTTGCTGGGCCAAGTCCAATCTTTCCAAAAGAAGTGGATTTTCACTTTCCTTCCTCCTCTCTCAGAGTGGCTACTGTGACAGTAACCGTATTCTTGATAACCTCACAGTCATGAGCCAAGACTAGCTCCCTGAACTCCTGCTCGGCTTTCTTGCTCCGGCTCTTGCTTATGAGCCAGAGAGCGTCTGCAAATGAAATCTCACTCATTTATCCAATCACCCTTCTGCGCTGCGAGTTGCCGCATCTACAACAGTAGCGAGTCTCCCACTTACCATTGATATCCGGGTGCCAACCAGACCATTCATGAACCCCTAAGAAGCATAGTATTCTCATCCCTTACCCTCCTTATTCTCCATTACATAAACCATCTGCCCCCCCCCGCACTTGGGGCAAACATCGCTGATCCTTATACCCTCGTATCCGCACTTGAAGCACCAGTATTCTTTTTCCATTTATCCGTTTAATCCTCCTATCTCAGCTAACAGGTCGGTTAAATCCTCTATACATTGCCAACAATCATGGCGACGTTCCCCCCTGTGTATATGCTTGCCTACGCACTCGTCCTCCAGCCATTCCGCCAGGTTCTTAGCAACCTCTGGGTCCATCTTGAGCCAGTCTTTCATTTCAACCTCTCCTGAATCTCCTGTTTCATCGACTCTCGGGCTTCCCATCGGAACAGGTTAAGGCACTGTACTACATCCAATCCCGGGACTACCCCCAGACAGGGCTTGTAACATCCATGTTCCGTGCATGGAAGCGGGTTGCAGATGGAGTCGATCTCCTGACGGGCGGACTCAACAATTTTATTTACAAAACACACTGAGCACTTCAATTCGTCCTGTGGGCATCCTGTATCAAATGGGCACTCATCTTTATCATATAGTTCCAGTAGATTTCTTGTTTTCTCTCTCAAGCTCATTTCAAATCCCCCTTCTTTCGGTTACCGGTGGCTCCGGCAAGGGCATCCAGTGGGTTGGCTGGTAATTATCGTCTAATTCGGCATCTGCATCATACAGGTCTATGTAGCCGTACACCTTAGCCCAAGCCCAACCATCGTCACCCTCTGCCCTAGCCATCACCCCTAAGACTGGAGATCCGTCATACCCCGACTTCTCTATGGTAAGCACGTTCTTGCCCATCTCTGGCAACCTATCCTTGACACTTATCCAGTTCATTCATTCCTCCTTAGTCCTTTCCTGCCATATAATCATCTACGGCCTTGAGAATCTTCGGGGTTGATTTCTCGGTGGCGAGCACCAACCTCAGCCCCTCCATATCTTCCAGATTAGATTCAAAGCTCATTATTCCTCCTTCTTTGAAAGGTAGCCCCAACCTAGGCAGGATGGGCACTCAACCTCTCTCTTTAGTGATTGCATCCATTTAGTCTTTCTTCCCCCGCAGATACCACAAGGGAACACCTCTCGGATATCCTTTAGACAGGCCCCATTGTCCACGATAGAAAAGGCATAGTGCCTCCCTGTGACCTTAGTAGTGGCAGCCTTGACCTTCCCTATTGTCAAGCGGCTAGTAAAGTCCTTCAGGGGGTTGATAGTCAGGTATACATCGGCAAGGTCCTGGCTGAAGTCACCGCCCCTACCCTTATCGCTCCCTTCCTTCTTCTGAATTACAGCTACGATAAGCCCCTTGCCTACTCTGGTTTTCATCTTCTCAAGTATGCCACCTATCAAGTAGTGGTTGTCTGTCAAGTTAATCCAGTCTATAACGTTCAGGGCATCCTCCCGCACATAATCCTCCCAGTTAGCCAGAACGGGCAGGAGATCAAAGCTTGATTGCCCCTTCTCATCTGCCCATTGCACCCAGCCACCTTTGGATTCATCCATGTTCATTAGCCTGCGCCGGAACTTGGGAGAGGCTTCCCCGTTGGAGCTACAATACTCGTTCCCCATAAGAACAGGCTTGCTGTCGAACAGATTGAGATTGTTAGCTAAGGTATTTAGGGCCATGCAGGACTTACCGGCGTTGCCCACACCAGCTATCATAATCAGGTCCCCACGGTATATCTCGATCACTCCATCCAATCCAAAGTCGCTATCCCCGTACTTATGCTGTCGAGGCCACAGGAAGGGCAAAGGCTCCTCATCTGGGGAGGCTAGCCAGTTCACCGGCTGGATATCCTTGATCTTCTGGTATCGGCCCATTCCCAGGTGCTTCAGTTTACGCCCTCGCTTCAGGTCGTTAAGAGTGACCGTGAGCGTCGGGGACGCGGGGTTAAGCTCCCGCTTGGTACAGAAGTCCCTCAAGAGAAAGGTGTCCTCCTCAAGAGCTATCCAGTTTTCAATAGTCTCCTGGGAGACTGGTTCAAGGTCGCTACTCATTTCTCAACCCCTTCAATCTGTTCCTCCAAGCCAGAAATAGCCAGGAGGATATCGCAAAGCCTCTGCTTGACTACCGGGCTTGTCAAGTGCTTGGCGCAGTTCATACAGATTTTCTCCTGCTTGGGGAAAGGCATACCGTTCCAATACTGGTGGACAAAGTAAAGCTCTCCCCTGTCAATCTTCTTCGGCCCACAGTAGGCGCATTTAAGCTGGCGCTTACCTGCTCGGGCTAGCTCAAAGAACTCTGGCTGTGCCATGTTAATCTACCGCTATACTGATTGCCAGCAATGCCCCTGTTATCGCAGCAATCGCACACACCACTCCAAGCACGGTTTCCCCACAGCTAATTAAGGCAACTGCCGCCATCGAGCCACAAATAGCTAGCAGTACATCTACCGTAACAAAAAACCACTTATCCATACTTATACTTTCCTCCTTTCGGTTGATAAACTCTTTCTTCCAGCTTCTCCAGCTTAGCCTCAAGCCTCTCTACAGCCCTCACAAGCCCTTTCTGAGAGGGTTCCGGTTTCTGCCGACTGTTTAGGTATGCCTCATGCGCTTCCCTGTTCCTTGCCTCTCCTAGAGACTCGTAATGTTCGGTAGGTAAATCCCAACCGTGCATCTGTGCTAAACCGGCAGCAAAGGTGTCAGAGACAGGGAAATCAATGTCTTCAGGATTCAACATGAATAGGGCACTCCATGTTATATACAAAGACAATCTCTCCGTGCTCATCCCTTACCCCGCCCATGTAGCCTGACCCATAACCATTATCCATTACAGGGCATTTACAACCCATTTTTCTTGCAGCGTCGCTGCCAGGTGGCAAGCTTTTCATTACTTGATCTCCTCTTCCATATCATCAGGGCTCTCTACTCTCCCGCAAATAGGGCAGGTGTACGGAAAACGTATCGTGTAATTGCCATCATCATCTATCTGCTCATGCCTATGCCGGATTCGGCCCCAAAACAAGCGCCATGCTTTCTTAATCTTCATTCCTTGACCTCCTTGCACCAACCCTCGGCCTTCATCTACACATCTCCGCGTGTCTGACGCTTTCATCCCATGCCGCTTGCCGCGCTTTGGCTTTCTGTTCAGCCTCTTCCAAAGACCCTACGAGATCACCGACGCGTATGCCATTGTTAAAGAACACTTCATAGTCGTAATCAATCGAGGATATCGCCGTCTCGCCCGAACAAAATCGCTTCTCTGGCTCGTATCTAACATGGACGATACGATTGCCTCGCTGAACATGAGTCGGCTTGACTATGACCTCACACACATAAAATATCCTGTCTCCTATCTTCTGGGTGACTTTTGATAGGGCTAACTCTTTGGCCTCTTCCCATCGTTTACGCTGTGCGGAAATTACGGACGGACGACCTTGGCACGAGTCAAGGTGCTTACGGAACCCCTTCTCAGTCTTCCATGTTGGCGCAGGAAAACGCTTGCCTGAGCGACAGAACGGGCATTTATAGAAACCGCGATTTTGCGGTTTTATCTTCACCCCATCGACTTCGATAATGGGCAATACTGCTGTCTCTTTCATCTTTCCTCCTTCGGCTGGCCGGTTACTCTACGGGTTCGTAGGTAGCTTCAAAGATATCGGGCTTGCAAGGATACAATTCCCCACGCACACCCTTGATAATCCAATCGCCTCTGTTTGCAATGTGATTTCCTTCAAGGGTTTTGATTTCCATATTGCAATGTTCAGTTCCTTGATTGTTAAACCAGACAGTTCCATCTTTGATTGCCTTAACAATCCATTCTGGGTCTTCGGTTTGATATTGGTCCCCTGTCCACTGGAACGCTTCAATTACTACTGGCTTCTTTCTGTATTTCATAACCCTCTCCTCCTTCTTTTCGGCTGGCCGGGAAGCGGGGTGGCCTTATTCCCCTCCATCCTCCTCGTCCTCGATATAGGCTTCCCGTTTATCCTGCTCAAGCTGGGCCTGAGCTATCCGCTTGAGGGAACTATGTAAGAAACAGACTTTAGCCCCACAAGTCATTCCGCAAGCTGCCACGCACATTTGTTCATCGGTTAATAGCTGCATTTTTCTCCTCCTAGATAAGGGCGGTCAGGGAGTTGAACCCTGTCAAAAGTTGCGACCTTCTGTGCTACCGTTACACCAGCCGCCCTAAATCAACCTACTTCGTTCCCTTGTCTCCGGTAGGGCGGGCCTTTTCCTTCTGGCACACAGTACAGCGATAGCCGCCATTCTTACTATTGATATTGACAGCCAGATTGTGAACCCTCATACCGTTGCCGTATTGCCTGTCCTGAAATTCATGCTGACAGGTACAAGGTAATATCATAATCCCTCCTACTTCGTTCCCGGCAGGCCAGCCCTTACCCACAGGACATCGCCCAATGCCTGCCTACGGCCCTCGGACAGGATATCCGTATAGCAGGCCAGCATAGTCAAGTTATTGAGGGCATTCTGCTGCTCAATAGACCGCTGGCGAGAGTCCGCATCCTGTCGGAAGGCAGGGGGAGCGGAAGACACAAAATCAATCCTGCCCTTGGTATCTTCCTTTACAGGAGCCGCTGCCGCTTTCGGGGTTGCCTTAACAGGCGCATTAAAGGGGTTCTCATCAATCTCTGTGGGCCCCTTGAGCTTGAAGGTGTACTTTACAATATTGTTATGCTTACCAGTTTCATCCTGTGTAATATCCGCCTCAAACTCCATCCCCGGCTTCAAGTCCTTAGCTTCCGGGGCAAAGGTGGAAACCCATCGGTTATCATCAAGCTGGATTCGGTATATAGGGCCGAACTTCCCTGGCCTCTCTTCGATTTTCTGGCATGTATATGTTGACATATTATTCATCTCCTCCTTACTTACTTCTGCTGGCTCTCAAGTCAACTGCATATTCTTCGGTAATAGCTATTCCTTCTATATGTCGCAAACCTCCCTTTACCAGCTTATTTATTTTCACTTCATCCAGCTTCTTGTATTCATCAGGAACCCTAGAGAAGTCTTCCAGCTTCCAGACTCCCACTTTAACCTCAGAGGACGAACCGAAGTCGGTAGCCACCTTAGCAGCCACTTCCGGGGCCTTCTCAAACGCGGGAATCTCCGCATCCGGCATAAGCGAGGGGCCTTTAATCTCCCCTTCTACAGTTACCTCTTGCTGGGAAGCCAGATACTCGTTCTCGGCATCTATGAGGGCCTGTTCCTCGGCTAGAGCCTCCGCCCTCTTCCGGTTCTCCTCCGCTATACGAGCTTGTTCTTGCCGAAGGAACTCATGATAGGCAGCTATCTTCTGCTTGGCTGTCTCTCTGGCGGCTTCCAGAGGGGATATCAGGGCATCAAAATCGGCGTTGATACCCTTGCTTATCTTGTCAAGCTCGGCCCGGAAATCCTTTTTGAACGTAGTTACGGACGTTTTTACCTTCTGTCCAAGGTTGGCATCCCTGGTAATCCGTGCTTCTGCATCTGGGCTATCAACCACTTGAGAGTTGATATGCAAGACAAGACTATCAATCTCCCCCTTGAGCCGGATGTAGTCCGGGTGCAGGGCAGGGGATACGTTTATGGTTTTAGTTAAGGCTGTCATTTGCAAATCCTCTCGGAAGGAAGATACGGCTCGATGATCGTATATGTGCCCATGTAAAGCTGGGCATCCGCTTTTGTGCTGAAATGCGGGGATGTCAAGCCATACACATTCCCTGCCTTGAATATCCATTGCCATTTCTTCACCGGCTCAGGAGGGGCGAAGTCCAGATGGGATTCGTACAATTCCCAAGTATCGGAGGGGAATCTTACAGATACCCGCCACTTAACTGCATATCTGAATACAGCGCTAACAACCCCAACATCCCCTCCCTTGACTGCAGCCCAAACCGATTTTGCCCCCTCCTCGTCCACCACCACCACCCTGTCCCCCGCCTTGAATTTGCAAGGCTCAGGCTTGTAATGCTGGCACTTCTCCATATCCGCCTTGGTACAGGGGTCGGAGAAGATACGGTCGCCCTCCTGCTTAATACATGTGTATTTTATCTGTACTTTAGGGGATATTAGGTGAATGAACTTTCCCTGATTTGGGCAAGCTATCTGCCGCCCTGCATCTATTGCTTTCATTTAGGATACCCTCCTGAAGACTCTAATGAGGTTGCACTGTTTTCCGAACAGCCAGTCCGTACCAGAGGCATTAGTCGGTCTGCCCTTTTCTATACGATAGTTGTCACAGTAATAACCTGTCAGCCCACCATTAGCCCCCATAAGAGCTACGCTGTTGCCATGATGCTGCACGTTGATAAAAAAACCTTCATGGCTATTCGATACCTCTGCGCTTAATTCCCTCGCCGGAACCTCAACCCACTCTCCCTTGAAGGCTTCGGGGTACAATTTTTTCATCTTTTCCGCGCAAGCCGGGAACTCCCTTACAAATTCCCTGACCTGTTCCATGGTTAATGTTAGACCTTCCATCTTTCCCTCCTTATCTATTAAAATAAAATGCCTGCCCTGCGGCTGTTTGCCAATCTTGCGGTTCTGAATCTATTGCTCTCCCTCCTATAAATAAGGTTGCGACTATCAGGATCGTGATTGCCAGGATTATGAGCTTCATGAGTTACTCCTTAAAGGGATGCAAACTCATCTTCAAGTTTCTTTAGCTCGGCTTGCGCCTCAGCAAGAGCCAGGTTGGCAACCATTGCCGCCTTCTCGCCCTCAAAAATAACAACGTCCTTCCACCCCGTGTCATACACAGAGCTTTTGACATTTTACGTGTTTCCGGCAGTCGTTGCAGCAAGAGGGGCCGAGGGTTTCAGCCCTTTGGCAAAGAGTGACTTGCTTAGTCATGATTCCTCCTTACTCCTTAACTGCCCAATGAGCAGCTTGTATTATTAGTTCCTCAGCACTCCGAGCACTCCGAGCAGCACTCTCAGCACTCCAAGCAGCACTCCGAGCAGCACTCTCAGCACTCCAAGCAGTACTCTCAGCACTCCGAGCAGCCCTCCGAGCAGCCCAAGCAGCACTCTCAGACCGATCTTCCCCAGTCAACCACCTACTTGCCCATTCTTTGTAATTTTTATCCTCGTAAGTGTGGAGGGCGATATATAGGGCGAACCTCACCCTTTCATGAGTGGTTATCTGCGGGATGGGAAGGATAGATACGGTAGTAAGTTGCTTCGCCCCGGCTTTCAGTCCGTCACTGACAAGCTCAGTATCGGCTTCGGCCAGCCATAATACAGGCTTATTAAAATCTACGTGGGCAGGAGCCACCATTAAGGCTACTAGCGGATCGTGGTAATAATGGAGTAATCCATTTGTGCAAAGTTTACCGCCCTCACCCTTAGCGGTATGGGTAACCCCCGGCCCCCACTTGGTTTTACCGTATGATTCCCAGTTTTCGTCTGTAAGTTTATATACTTGCATCATTCCTCCTTATTTACCGTTGAAATAGAAGCTCTGGCCTGCTGCCGTCTGCCAATCCATCGGCTCTGAACTAATTACTGCCCCTGCCGCAAAGAAGACCACGGATACCAGGATTGCTATTGCGGTGATTGCAAGAATGGTTCTCACGCTTCCCTCTTTACAATCAAGCCCTTCTCTGTCTTTCCTACCGAGAACCTCCTTCCGAGGTGCTTCCCTGCCCTAGATGCTGCTGGCCTGATGGAACCCCTCGACTCTGGAGGGCAGACAAACCAATGACCGACTTCCATATCCTTCCAGGGGAATACCTCTCTTTTTCTGATAACTGGCGGGGTGCTAGTCTCGATTACTACCAATTAGTTGCCTCCTATCCTTGTCTCTGGTACAATAAATAAGCTCTGGTCATAGTCGGAAACGGCGTGATCCGGGGTTTCGTAGGGGCTTGCTGGTCTCTTGGCGGGGAAGAGCAAGCCCTTTCTTTTTGGTTAATTTCCGGTTACTTTTGTTCCGTTTCCGTTCCGTCCACCGTTAACATAGCAAATACTATTCTCCGTGTCAACAT
>Ga0265293_10009119_pt1 | contig 14387 bp, 14 predicted proteins | sample Munlanlewell138R_FD_192505 | JGI IMG/M metagenome (GOLD analysis project Ga0265293, IMG submission 192505) | Leachate microbial communities from a municipal landfill in Southern Ontario, Canada - Leachate well 138R | ecosystem: Engineered > Solid waste > Landfill > Unclassified | place: Canada...
TATGAAGGCCCTGGCCATCAGCGCTCTCAGAAGCTTGCAAAAGCAGCCCGCCAAAATCCGGGCCTTCTTCTCACACCCAGAATCTCGATATGTCATTGAGTGACTTTACTTTCGAGAAGGTTAGTAGCTCGCTGGTGCGAACGAACGTCAGTGCGAGCAGTTGCAGGCCGAGCTTTGTCCGCTCGTCGCCAACATACGCGTCAAGATCTCGCAACAGCCGGGGCAATTCCGAGGGCGTCACGCGCGGGTAGTTTCGTTTTTTTGGCGGCCGCAAGATGTCGGAGGGTCGCAGATCCGCGACCACGCTTCGTTCGAGGTAGTCGTGGGCCACACAGTATCGAAGAATCTGGCCGCAGACCCCTAGATTGCGCCTGGCAAACCTCCGCCGCGCCGCGCGCCTCAATCGATTGGACCGTACGCCGAAAATCGGAAGCGGTCAGCGACACAATGGGCCGATCACCAGTCTCGGGAAACACATCCGCCTCCAATCGCGTCATCACCTGGACTGCATGTTTTTTCGCTTTTCTCTGGCGACCAGTACGCGTGCCATTCCCTGGCAGCGTCTCTGAAGGTGCGGCCGTTCGCGGTTTTTTCCTCAGCGGGATCGGCCCCGGACGCCACGAGAGCGCGGAGGTCGCCGTGCTGCTGGCGCGCCATCTCGATTGATAGCTCAGGAAACCGTCCCAGCACCACGGTTTTCTGTTTGCCTTCGTGGCGATACGAGTAACGCCACGTTTTGACACCCGAGGGACGCACATGCAGGTGGAGACCTCCGCCGTCGCTTATCTTGATCGGAGACGCCCCGGGGCGGAGGTTTCGGGCGATCGCTTGGGTGAGTTTTTGCATGGTTTGGCTCGTTGTTGGTACGCACAAGCCAAAAGCCTAGCGTGCCAACAACGTACCAGCAAAGTTGAGACGCTATGAGACGGTATGAGCCAAAATGAGATGAAATGAGACGGCGAAAGACGCAAAGAAACCCCGAAACTTCAATGAGTTGCGGGGTTTCTCTAGGTGAGTCTTGTAATCGATTCTAATGCTACTGGCGGAAGGGGTGGGATTCGAACCCACGATACGCTTGCACGTATACCGGATTTCGAGTCCGGCGCATTCGACCTCTCTGCCACCCTTCCAAGTGTGGCTCGCTAAGCGAAGACTGCAACTATAGCAAACTTTTCAATCGCGTGTCAGGCTGCAGCGGAGTTTTCCGCGGCAATGCGTTCCAGCCCGCCCAGATAGGGGCGCAGCGCCTCCGGGATGCGGATACTGCCGTCGGCTTGCTGGTGGTTTTCAAGCAATGCCACGAGTGTCCGGCCCACGGCGAGACCCGAGCCGTTGAGGGTGTGGACCAGTTCGGGCTTGCCTTGGGCATTGCGGAACCGGGCTTGCAGGCGGCGGGCCTGGAAGGCCTCGCAGTTGGACACCGAGGAAATCTCGCGCCACGCGGACTGGGCGGGCAGCCAGACTTCGAGATCGTAGGTTTTGGCGGCGCCAAAGCCCATGTCGCCGGTGCAGAGCAGCACCACGCGATAAGGCAGCTCGAGCTGCTGGAGTACGGTCTCGGCATGGACCACCATTTGCTCGAGGGTGTCGTACGATTGCTCGGGGCGGGTGATCTGCACCATCTCGACTTTATCGAATTGATGCTGGCGGATCATGCCGCGGATGTCGCGGCCGCCCGAACCCGCTTCGGAACGGAAGCAGGGCGTGTGGGCGGTGAGGCGCAGGGGCAGCTGGTCGCCGGGAATGATGGTATCGCGCACGCTTGCGGTGAGCGTGATTTCCGAGGTGGAGATGAGGTAGGCTTCCTCGCCTTCGCCCTCGGCCTCGCCACCCTTGCTCACGGCGAACATATCGTCTTTGAACTTGGGCAGCTGGCCGGTGCCGAACAAGGTGGCGGCGTTCACGATATACGGCGTATAGCACTCGGTATAGCCATGGCGGGTGGTGTGCAGGTCGAGCATGAACTGGGCGAGGGCCCGGTGCAGACGGGCCAGCGAGCCGCGCAGGAAGCTGAAGCGCGCGCCCGAGAGGCGGGCCGCGGTGGCAAAGTCCAGGCCAAGCGGTTCACCGAGATCGACGTGGTCGCGGGCCGCGAAAGCCAGCGCGGGAGGCTCGCTGCCGCCGCCCGGAATCCAGCGGCGTACTTCGAGGTTGTCGTCGGCCGATTGCCCCACTGGCGCGCTGTCGTGCGGCAGGTTGGGCACGCCATTGAGCGTGTCGGCCAAGCGGTGCTGGATGCTGGTGAGCACGTCGGCCAGCCCCTTGAGGCGGTCAGGGATTTCCTGCGACTCGGCCAACAGGGCGGTTACGTCGCCGCCACCGGACTTGAGCCTACCGATCTCTTTGGCCAGCGCATTGCGGCGAGCCTGCAGGGCTTCGGTTTCGATCTGGATGGCTTTGCGTTCGGCTTCAAGGGCGTGGAACTGCTCGGCGTCGAATGTGAAGCCACGGGTTTGCAGACGCGCCGCCACGGCGGCGAGGTCTTTGCGCAAGAGATTGGGATCTAGCATGGGAGGGTACCTGGTTCTCGGACAGGCGCGGCCGGCCGATCATCACGGCCGCCACGACAACCTGGTATTGTAAGCGCTGTCATTTCGCCCGCGGCGGAGCCGCCGAGAGGCTTCCAAGGGCAACGTGTCGAGAGCGCTCATGATCGGTTGAAGTGTTCTTGAACTGACCCTTCCGCCGCAAACCCGGCACCCATGCGGGTTTGCGGAGAGGTTAAGACCGCTCTAGGCTAATTACGACGGTCGGTTCTGAACCGGCGTCACGCGCCAAACGGTGTTCGACAGATCATCGGCAACGATCAGTGCGCCGCGCGGATCCACCGTAACCCCGACAGGCCGGCCGCGGGTTTTACCGTCGCTGCCCAGAAAACCCGAGACGAAGTCGATCGGGGGGCCAGCCGGGCGGCCTTCGCTGAAGGGGACAAACACCACCTTATAGCCCACGGGATCCTTGCGGTTCCAGCTGCCGTGTTCGCCCACGAAGACGCCATCGGCAAACTCCTGGCCCATGGCGGGATTGGAGAAGGCCACGCCCAACGCCGCCACGTGAGATCCCAGGCTGTAATCAGGCGTGATCGCCGCGGCGACCTTGTCGGGATCCTGCGGCCGAACGCGGGTGTCCACGTTCTGGCCCCAATAACTGTATGGCCAGCCATAGAAGCCACCTTCCTGTACCGCCGTGAGATAGTCGGGCACGAGGTTCGGGCCGATCTCGTCGCGTTCATTCACCACCGCCCAGAGCTGGCCGGTGTCGGGCTGGATGGCAAGCGCGGTGGGGTTGCGCAGGCCCGTGGCGTAAGGCTTGTGCGCGCCGGTGTTGGCGTCGATCGCCCAGACCAGGGCGCGGTCGACCTCGGCGGTCATGCCGCGTTCGGTGATATTGCTATTGGAACCGATGCCAACGTAGAGGACCTGGCCATCGGCGGATGCGGTCAAGGCTTTGGTCCAGTGATGATTGATCGCCGAAGGGAGGTCGGTGACTTTTTCGGGAGGGCCGCTGGCCTGGGTTTGGCCGTCTTCATAGTCGAATCGCACCAGTGCGTCCTGGTTGGCCACGTAGAGGCTGTTGTCGATCAGGGCGAGGCCGTACGGAGCGTTGAGGTCGTCGGCAAAAACCGTACGCGTTTCGTAGGCCCCGTCGCCGTCGGCGTCGCGCAGCAGGGTCAGCCGGTTGCCGCTTTGTACCGAGGTAGTGCCCTTGCCTTTGATGTAGCCGGCGATGACATCCTTGGGCTTGAGGCTGGGCGCATTGCCGCCCCGGCCTTCGGCAACCAGGATGTCGCCATTGGGCAGCAGCAGAGTCTGGCGTGGGATCTGCAGATCCGTGGCGATCGCGTCGATGGTGTAGCCCTCGGGCACCGTTGGCCGCTGGTCGCCCCATTCCGCCGGCTTGGCGACCTTCATATCGGGCAGCAGCCCGTACTTTGGCTCGGGGAGTTCCACGGTGGGGCCGTATTGCATGGTTCCGGTATCGCCGCCACAGGCGCTCAGCAAGGTCGAGACCGTGGCTATCGTGAGCAGGCTGGAATACTTCATTTCGTGCCTCCGATGCGTGGGGTGCGGAAACCGAGCCAGGTGGCCACCAGCGCGAGCACAGTGCCGATGACGGACAAGACCAAGCCGCCGGGCATGCTCGCCCAGGCATCCCGGGCGTGCATCAGCGCATTGAAGAAGCCGACCACCCAGGTGAGCAGCAGGATCGCGGTATACAGGACGATGCCCTTGGCCCGGCGGCTGGCACGACAAAGGTCGACGATGGCGAATATCAGCGCGATGCCGGCAAACAGCAGACCGCCGACGATGAGCCAGGATGCGAAGTTATTCCACTGAATATGATAAGTGGTGGCATAGGCGATATCACTTAGCGTGGCGCCCAGGAAGAGTGAGAGGCTGCCAGCAAGAAATACTTCATGAAGCGGATGAATGGCTTGGGAATACCGGGATTCGACAACGACGGCCATAATGAATTTCTCCTCGACGAATGGCACCGAGCTTTCGCGATAAGAACAGCGATTGCACATGGCAACATGCCGGGAAAACATCACGGCCCCGTAAGCGATCTGTGGCGAGCTTGGGTGCAATCTGCTCACCACCATATCAATACTTTACTCTCAATAAATCTCGTTTTGATGCGTGTTGTGTCCAGATGTTTTTAGAGTAAGAAGAACCAGACGAGATAGAAAACCAAAACCGCGCTTATCCCCAAGTCAGATACCAGGGCGGCAATCTCGGCACGGCTCGAGGCCTGGTTCCGGATATGCTGGATACCCGCAAGGCCGAAGAAAATCGCCCCTGCCAACGCAAGGGCCGGCACCCATTGCGGAAAATAGATACTTGTTATTGCCGGGATGCCAAGCGCCAGGTTGCCGAAGCCGATTTCCAGGACGAGCTTGCTTGCGTTTGGGTCTTTGATGTTGAAGATGTCGTTGGCCGTAAAGGCCGGCCGCGTAATCTGGTGAAAACCGGCGGCCACCAGCCGCCAGCCGACACCCCAAAACACAAACCAGGTGCCGATGGCGGCGACCAGCCCGATTCCGCCGATGACATCCCGAACGATCGAGAGGATCGGCAAAACCAGCATGAACAATACGATGACGAAAATCTGCATGAAAAGGTGCCTCCAGGAGTCAAAGGGCAGGGGGTGGGCGCTCGGCAGCGGCGGGGGAGAATATTTTCTTAACTGATCTTAACCATCATGATCCTTGCCGCTTAGTGGTGGAATGGGCAAGTGGCTGGCATGAAGACACAAGATCACACAAGGGGAAACTTGTAAGCGGCACTAAGGGTTGTCACCATGGCCATCACCTCAATCAGAACCAGGACTCCTCATGGATCGATCACCCAAAGCGTTTCTCAGTGCAGCTATTCTGGCGGCAGCGTTTGCCGCCACGCCCGCGATGGCCCAGACGACGGCGCCAGCGCAAACTCCAGCCCCTGTTCAGCCTATCGCACCCGCTGTGCAACCGAGCGACGCGCAATTGCAGAAGTTCGTTCTGGCATCACAGAAAGTCGCCGCGGTCGCCGAAGAGTATCAACCTAAATTGCAGGCATCACCCGATGACGGCACGCGCGAGCAAATGATGCGCGAAGCCGATGAAAAAATGGTGCAGCTCGTTATGGCGGATGGCTTGACCGTCGACGAATATAACGGCATCGGCGCGGCCGTCCAGCAAGATCCCCAGCTTCTGCAACGCGCAATCGAACTGGCCAACAACCCCGGCCGTTAAGCGGATCAATTCAACGCCCGGATTTTTTGCGTGCCGATCTCACGTTCAAATACCGCAAACTCATGGCTCAAGCGCTGCAGGAAATTCCGCTTCAGCGTGTCATCGACGAAGGCGGTGCGAATCGAATTGAACGCCATTTCGCGATATTCGTAGTAAGTGAGATCGGTTTTGCCCACGGCGAGCACGCATTCGCCGACGGCGTCGGTGTCGAACATGCCTTCGTCGTCGGTGGCCAGGCTTACCGGCAACCCCAGCCGCAGGTATTTCAAGTACGGGTGCTGGGCAATGTCGTCGACCGCGCCGAGCTTGAGGTTGCTGGTGAGGTTGATTTCGATGGGAGCCCGGCGTTGGGCGGCGTATTGGAGGACGACGGGATCGTGCTCCAGGCGTACCCCATGGCCGAGCCGTTCGGCGCCCAGAAGGAGGGCGTCGCGTGGGTTGCGATCGTCGCCCAGCTCTCCCGCATGCATGGTCCGGCGCCAGGTGCCGCCCTGCAGCTCCACGTTCGCCAAGACCGGCCCGTAGATGATCTGGCCGGTTTCCAAAGCTGGCGTGTGGCTTTCATTGGCCAGCAGATCGATGCCGACGAACCAGGGTGAGTGAATATCGCGCAGCAGCGTGAGCACGGCCTCCGCATTCGATTCCGCCGGACTCGTCCTAAAAAACGAGTGATTGAAACGTACCGTCAGGCCATGGGTATCCAGCAGATGCTGGCCCAGGGCTTCGTAGGCGGGGAGTTCGGACGGATCGATGTTTTCGGTGAACTCGACGTAGAACACGCCCTGGTCAATGGCGCGACTGGCGAAGTCTTCGTACATCCTGACCGTGCTTTCCCACTGGCCATCCAAGACCAGGCCGACGAACGCAAACATGGCTTCGAAGCGCGGAAACTCATGCACGCCGGGCGGTAACACCAACAGCGACCGCAAGCGATCCTGATCGGCGGGCGCCAGCGCCGAGTAGCGCGACGCGGCCGGCAGGCTGCGCAGCCAGTCGAGCTCCTCGGGGTACAGCCAGGCCTCGCCGGCGGGGTCGGCCAGGTCGCGTGCAAACTGCGCGGCCGGAACGATCGGGTCGTTCCGCTCCAGTAACGCCCGCACCGTAGTGGGGTCGAGCGTGCCCCAGGGGTGAATGTGCAGCATGGCGCCCTTGGGCACGGCGTCGCAGAAGTCGCGGATGCGTTGCTCCGATTGCGCCGCGGGCAGGGCGCGGAACTGGCTGAAATCGATGGCCGACATGGCGATGGCATGCTGCCGGCTGGCCTCGGCCTCGCGCGCCTGGCGCCGCTTCAGTTCGGCCAGATCGTTTTCGGTGAATTCGTCTTCGGCGCTGGGGGCCAGCAGGCTCTCCCAGCGCTCCCGGGTGATCATGCGTTCGGTCAGGGGAGGCGAGAGATCGCGGTAGGTTTCGATCACCAGGGCCCGGGCTTGCTCGAACCGCTCGAACTGCCGCTCCAGCTTTTCGTCCAGGCTGACGGCGCCGTCGCCACCGCAGGCGGCCAACAGTACCGCAGCGGCCAGCGCCGCCGCCTGCCAGCGGGACGGGATCCCAGACCGCTTGTGATTCTGCATCGTCGAGGCTCCCCGGATCCGGTTCATGTTTTTGGCGGCGGGCTCTAGTATCGCTTGAAACGGGCCGCGCTCCCAAGCCCTGCCGTTCCGAAACCACACCGATGGCACCACGCGGCGGCCTTGCGCGGTGCGCCAGGCCTCGCGTCTGGCGAGTTTGGCGACACCTCGCCATGCTACGATTTGCGCCACTTCATCAGTGGCGCTTTGTCCTGGAGCGCCAGACGGTTACGCCTATGTTTTCCATTTTTCCCGACGCCGCGTCCATCGCCGAGTGCGTGAGCGCCACCCTCATCGAGAAGATCGAACGCAAACCCGAGGCGGTGCTGGGCCTGGCTACGGGAGGCACCATGGAACCGGTCTACGCAAGCTTCGTGGCGCGGGCGCGCGAGCGCCGGCTGGATGTCTCCCGCCTCACGTCGTTCAACCTGGACGAGTACGTTGGGTTGGATGGAGAGCACCCCAAAAGCTATTCCGCCTATATGCGGCATCATTTGTTCCGGCACTTGCGGTTCGATCGTTCGCGCCTGCACTTGCCGGACGGCCTGGCGCCCGACCTGGAGGCGCATAGCCGGGAGTATTCCGACAGGCTGCGGCAGTGCGGCGACGCCGATCTGCAATTGCTGGGCGTGGGCGGTAACGGCCATATCGGTTTTAACGAGCCGGGCACGCCTTTCGATAGCCGTTGCCGCGTCGTGGAGTTGTCCGAGCGCACGCGCCTGGACAACAGCCGCTTTTTTGAAGGCAATGCCATGGTGCCCACGCTTGCCATTACCATGGGAATGGTCGAAATCATGCAGGCCCGCGAGATCCTGCTGATCGCCACCGGCGAGGCCAAGGCGCCGATCGTGGCCGAGTGGTATCGGAATGAGGTCACCCAGGCCATTCCCTTCACCATTCTCAAACGGCATCCGCGGGCCAGGGTCTTGGTCGATGAAGCCGCGGCGAGTCTATTACCCGATAGCGTTCGCTACTCGCCGACGGCGTTGTCGGCATAGTGCGGAGTGGGGCAAGCATGGCCTCGGCTGCCGCGCTATGCCGGGCCATAACCAAACCAATCCTCATAAATCCGCGCCAGCCTTATGGGAGTCGCCCAAAGCGTAGGCGATGTTTCCGCTATAAGTCGTGCGAAGCCCTTGCGGCCAACCAAGGCGCGATATCCCCAGGTTCATCGTGATGGCATTCCGGAATTTTGCTTTTTTTTGCCGATGGCTCGCAATCGGGGCGCTTTGTACACCAATCCCGGTGTTGGCTACCCATCCCACGGCAACATTCTCGGTGGAATCCACCTGGCAGCCGCTGGTGTCTCCGCCGCTCATGCCGTCGTGGTTTCTTGCCAACGGGTTGCCGCATGCGGACGCCGGAGCGGCACTGCAGGTATTGGCCGACGCGGCCTCGCACGGTCTGGTGCCGGCCGACTATCGGGCCGGCGAACTGGCGCAAGCGTTCGGCCAGGCTGCCCGCGCGGGCGCATCGTTCGCGCGAATGTCGCAACTGGATGCCGAACTCACCGCCGCGCTCGAGCGCTATCTCCTGAACCTCAACCAGGGGCGGCTTGGCCCGGAAGTGCTCAAGTATCGTTTCAAGGCGCCGGCGGCCGAGCCCTTCGATGCGCGCAGCTACCTGATCACGGCGCGCGAGGAGGGACGCCTGGCCCAAGCGCTGACCGACGCCCGGCCGCAAGCGCCCATGTACGAAGCCTTGCGGGAGGCCCTGAGTGCCTATCGCGCCATGGGTGATCACCCCGCCTGGCGAACGTCGCTGCCGCCCTTGCCGGCGCGTTCGCTCAAGCCCGGCCACGAGTACACGGGCTTGCCCCAGGTCGTTGCCCGCCTCGAGGCCTTGGGCGATCTGCCCGCGTACACGCTGGCCGGCACTCATTACGCGGACAGCGTTGTGGAGAGTGTGAGGCGCTTCCAGGAGCGGCATGGCCTGGAGCCCGATGGCGTGATCGGCCCGGCAACCCTCGCCGCACTCGAGGTGTCGCCGGCGCAGCGCGTGAGGCAAATGGAGCTTACCCTCGAGCGCTTGCGCTGGACTCCCTTGCGGTACGGGCCGCGCATGATCGTGGTCAACGTGCCCGAGTTCATCCTGCGGGCCTACGAGTTCCGGGGCGAAGAGGTGGACTTGCAACTGGAGATGCGCGTGGTGGTGGGGCGTGCTCTCGACACGCGCACGCCGATCTTCCTGGAAGATATGCGCTTCATCGAGTTCAGCCCCTACTGGAACGTGCCGATCTCGATTGCCCGGCGCGAAACGCTCCCCCGGCTGCGGCGCGATCCGGCGTACTTCACCCAGCAGGGATTCGAATTCGTCAGCCGCGATGGCGCTGTGATCGGCACCTTGACGGACGAGGGCATCGACGCGGTGCAACGAGGCGAGTGGCGCATCCGCCAGCGTCCGGGGCCGCGCAACGCGCTGGGCGACATTAAATTCATCCTGCCCAACGACCAGAATATCTACCTGCATCACACGCCGGCGCCGCAGCTGTTTTCGCGGGCGCGGCGTGATTTCAGCCATGGCTGCATCCGCGTCGAGGCGCCGGTGGCGCTTGCCGAATTCGTCTTGAAGAACCGGCCCGACTGGACGGCGGAGCGCATCACCGCCGCCATGGAGGGCGGCAGATCCCGCACGCTGCGGCTGGATGAGCCGGTGCCCGTTCTCATCGCCTATAGCACCGCGGTGGTGAAAGACGATGGTAAAGTTTATTTTTTCCCCGATATCTACCAGCAGGACGCCAGGCTCGAGCAAGCCTTGCGCAGCGTGCGTCCGCTTTCATCATGACCCAGACCGATCATCCGCTTAGCGCCCAAAATCCCTTTTCAACACCAACGGGCCGGGCGGGGCGAAACCTGCGCGAGCCTGCTGGGGCCGCCGCAGCGGGGCGCCGGGGCTTCCTGGCCGCGGCCGTGGGCGCCACCACGCTCTGCGCGTTTCCCACGGTGGCCAGGGCCATCACCCACGGCGCTCCCAGCGCCCGCGACCTGGCCATGGATCACACACATACCCGCGAAAAGATCGAACTCACCTACGCGATCGGCAAGCGGTACGTCCCCAAGGCGCTGGCGGATCTCGGTCACTTCCTGCGCGATCATTACTCGGGCCTGGTCGGCCACATGGATCCCGGTCTGTACGACATCATGCATGCCCTGGTCGTGTCGTTGAGAGCCCGCTCGCCCTACCAGATTATTTCCGGCTACCGTGCGCCGCAAACCAATGAGCGCCTGCGTACCACCCGAGGCGGTGGCGTGGCCAAGCGCAGCTTGCACATGGACGGCAAGGCGGTAGACCTGCGCATCCCCGGCGTGCCTCTCAAAGAGCTGCGCGACGCCGCTCTCGACCTCAAGATGGGCGGGGTGGGCTACTACCCCGGCAGCAATTTTGTCCATGTGGATACCGGCCGGGTGAGATTCTGGCGCGGTTGAGGCGGCCAGCTACCGCACGTCATTCAGGTTGCGAGGAGAGGCCCACCGGCCCGATCGGATCCAAATCTACTTTCCCGTGACCGGATTCTTATAATGGAAGGGCGGCACAAAGGCGCCGGGGTAGGGTTCGTAGTCCACCGTGGGGGGGTGGTCTGGCGGATAGTTCTCGCGCATACCGCCCTTGGGCGAGCGTGCCGTCACCCAGCTTTCGTCGTAGGGCGTGTGGAAGGTACGGTAGAAGTGCAAACTGTGGATACGCCAGAGGCCATCCATCTTGCGGTAGGTCATTTCGTACGGCCCTTCGCCCCACTGCGCGCGCTGGCCGAACTCGGCCATTTGCATGAAGGTACGCCAGCGGCCCTGGGCCTGTTGGCCATCGTCGCTCACGTGTACCACGCCCTGCAGGATCAGATGGTTGTACAGTTGGCCTGGCAGCAGGCCGTTTTCGTCGCTCTTGGCGGGCCCGGTGCCCAGGATTTTCTTGAACAGCACTTCGGCTTGCGCGGTGCCCACGTACACGCCCAGGTGCGAGACCTCGATGGCGCAGTCCGGTGTAAAAAGAGGCAGCATCTCGTCCCACAAGGCCTTGTCCAGGTAGTAGCCATAGATGCGGGTGAGTTTTTTGATGGCCTCGATGTCTTCGGCGCGCTCGATGCGCGTCTCCAGCCTGGCGATTTTTTCCTCCAGTTGCGTCAGCCATTGGCGACTGACGAGTACCTGATCTTCCGGATGGGATTCGTTGCGTTCGGGATTCATGAATTGCAGCAGTATGGGGTTGATAAAGCGCCGGGTTGCCCGGTCTTACTCCAGGGTGAGGTTGAGCCTGCGGATCACGCCGCCCCACAGGGCGCCGTCGTCGCGTATGCGGCCGGCCAGGTCGTCCGAGTCTTCCAGCACCACGGTCATGCCCATGTTATTGAAGCGTTCCACCACTTCGGGGTCGCTCAACACCTGATGCATGGCGTCTTCCCAGGCGCTCAGGGTTTCGGGGGCCAGGCCGGCGGGGCCGAACATGCCCATCCACGATGCCGCCACTAATTCCGGAAAGCCTTGCTCCACGGCGGTGGGCACGTCGGGCAATTGCGGCATCCGCTCGCGGCCCGTCACGCCCAGGGCTTTCAGACGGCCATCCTGGATGTAGGGCACCGCCGAGCTGGGCGAGTCGAACTGCATTTGCGTAAAGCCCGCCACCAGGTCGCGCACGGCGGGGGCGGCGCCCTTGTAGGGAATGTGGTTGAAGTTGGCGCCGTGGTTGGCGTTGAGGATCTCGAGGTACAAATGGCTATTGGTGCCCGGGCTGGCCGAACCGGCGGGAATGGAAGTCCCCCGGCGGCCCAGCTCCACGGCTTCGGCCAGAGTGTTGGCCGGCAGCGAGGGGTGGGCCGAGATGACCGATTGCGCCTCGTAGATGGTCACGATGGGGGTGAAGTCGGCCACCGGATCGAACGGCGGCTCGGAGAACATATACGGCACCTGGGTATGGGTGGTGTTGAGGCTGATCAGCACCGTGTGGCCATCCGGCGTCGCACGGCGCACCTGGTTGGCCGCCGGGATACTGGCGCCGCCGCCGCGGTTTTCCACCACAATGGTGGTGCCGGGCCATTGGGTGCCGAGCTTGTCGCTCACGGTGCGCGCCACGAAGTCCGCCGGACCGCCCGGCGGCGCTGGCACCACCACGGTAATGGGCTTACCCTTGATGGGAAATGGCGTTTGTGCCTGGGCCGAGACAGTTGCCACCGGCAGCAACACCGCGGCCAATAGGCCGGCCCAGCGCAGGCTCGGCATCTTGCGCGGCTGGCGAGGTGAATGAGTCGGTATAACGCCAGGGGTTTGCGTGCTCACGAATGTTCTCCTTTTTGGTGCCTTTGGAATTCAGGCTCTTTTCAGCATAGGTGGCAGGCGAGCGCCTTGTACATCGCAATGATTTCAAAATGCTTTAACTTTTATTTAAGGATGTGATGAGCCCATCTCTTGCCTCGGTGGTGCGGCGGCTGCGTTTTCATCAATTGGAATTGCTGAAAGTGGTCGCCGAGCGCGGCACCCTCACGGCTGCGGCCGACGATCTGCACATCAGCGTGGCCGCCGCCAGCAAATCGCTGGCCGAGGTGGAGTCGCTGTTCGGCCAAACCCTGTTTCATCGTTCGGTAAAAGGGCTGCGCCCCACCCTGGACGGCGCGCGCGTGCTCTTGCACGTGCGCCTCTTGCTCAATGAGTTGCAGCACATGCTCGATGGCCTGGGCGGCAACCGTCAGGCACCCGCCAGCCGCCTGAGGCTGGGCATGCCACCCTACATTATGGAGACGGTGGGCCCCGATCTGCTCAAAACCTTGCTCGACAGACTGGGGCCTGGCACCAGTTACGCCATTGCGCCGGGCAACTGGCTCAGGGGGTTGATAGAAGATCTGCTGGAAGGCGAGGTGGATGCGGTGATCACACTGTATTCGCAGCCTGCGGTAGAGGGGCTGGATTTGTCGCGCCTGGTGATCGATGATCTGCGGGACGAACCCATGGTGGTGGTGGCGCCCGCGGCCATGGCCCAGGGCTTGACCGAGTCGGCTTCATGGCGCGATGTGGCCGGCCTGCCTTGGATCATGCCGGCCGCGCAAACGCACACCCGGCGCACGATCGACGAGGCATTTTCGGTGGCGGGTTGCCCGTTGCCCCGGCCCGTGGTGGAATGCCCCGCGCTGTTGGCTAGCATGTATCTGGCCGTTGCCGGCGTCGGGCTGGCGGTGGCACCGCTGTCGGCGGCCCGCACCGAGATCGCGGCGGGGCGGCTGGCTGCGCTGCGTAGTTTGCAACTGCCCGACACCCGCCTGGTGCTGGTGCACCGGTCGGTGGCCCTGATGAGCTTGCCGGCGTTGATGGAGGCCCGAGAGGTATTGCTGGAGGTGTTCGGCAAGGCTTGAATGTGGGGACGTGGCGCGGCGAGATCGCGACCGTGGCGTGCGGCAAGCCGGAGCCGGCCAGCATCCAGAAAGCCCACTCGGCCCGCTACCCAGTCGTTTTTCACTCTCTTCATCTTGCGCTGTTTTATGGGCGTCTTGCTACCGGAGGTGGGCGAGGTCTACGCTGATCTACGAGCGCGCTGTGAGGCGGCGGGCAGAAGCCATGTTGGAAAAAGTAGGTGGTTACGCACACGGTCCGGTCTCCATTAGCCGGACAACACAAAGCAGAACGCCAGCCGTGGCAACATGGCTGGCATTCTGCCGTATGATGGTGCGCCGCAAGACTACACCTGTTCCAATGGCCGAATCTTCGCCAACACATCAGCCAGGGCGTCTTTGGCAAGCGCCTGATCGTAACTCAGTTGCAGCCCTGTCCAGAATTCGTCAGAGGTACCAAAGTAGCGCGACAGGCGTAGCCCGGTATCGGCCGTGACAGCACGCTTGCCCGCGACAATTTCCCCTATGCGCCGTTGTGAAACGCCAATTTCCTTGGCGAGCCGGTATTGCGTAATTCCCATGGGTTTCAGAAACTCTTCCAGCAGGATTTCCCCAGGGGTGGGATAAGGCACGGTACGCATGATTTTCTCCTAGGAGCGCGGGCGGTAGAAGATTTCCGCCCTTCCGGTGCACTGGATCGGTGAGCGCTCGAGCTTTTGAGCCTCGAGGCGGAGCCTGCTCAGGCCAGCTCGACCGTGCTCCACCCTGGCCGATG
>Ga0265293_10009120_pt1 | contig 14386 bp, 9 predicted proteins | sample Munlanlewell138R_FD_192505 | JGI IMG/M metagenome (GOLD analysis project Ga0265293, IMG submission 192505) | Leachate microbial communities from a municipal landfill in Southern Ontario, Canada - Leachate well 138R | ecosystem: Engineered > Solid waste > Landfill > Unclassified | place: Canada...
GTGACATGCGAACAAGAAAAAAAACCGTAGGTTTTTCATGAGACTAGATTTGCGCAATCGAACGCAAGCCTGCGTGAGTGCAGCGCAAATCGTAGTCGGAATTGAGGAACTGAGCCCTTAGAACCCGCTTTGTGTGTAACGTATTGATTTTATTGACTTTATTTTGACAGCCCGCCTGGCTTTCGTTGAATTTTTTGCCAATTTTGAGCTGAGTTCTAAGAAAAATAAGAAAAGAAGAAAACAAAATACGCTTTTCTTTACCATTTTGATGCGGATTCTAGGAAACAAGGAATGAGGCAAAGGAGCGACCTCAGGGTCGTGACTGCGCCGAATGACGCAGTTGACGACGAAGACGCGCAAAATGGTAAAGAAAAAATTGGGGCTAGCGCCCTTAGACGGCGTTTACAGCACAAGGAAAATCCATGGCCGATTTAGCGCTTATTCTTGGATCCCCCTTAACGCTTGATGCACCATGGCGGTGTATCGACAAAGATGGGGATTTAGCGCTCTATTTTAATGAGAGCGAAGGAGTAGAGCCGCTTTTTTTTACGGAAAGGGAAGAAAGATATTCTGCGGCATATATTGGGCATCCAACGCATTTTGCACAAAAACCTATCGTTAAACCTGCTGATTGTATGGGCATTAGCCCGACTTGGACAAAGCATCGACAAAATTTGGCAGAACAGTGGAAGGGGCGGGTTGCGGGGTTTGTTTACGATAAAATATTGCGCGAAGCCTATGTATTTCGCGATCGCCTTGGGCACATACCCGTGGTGTACGTGCGCACAAAGAAGCGACTTGTATTTACAACAAATCCACAACTTTACCTCAGTTTGTGTAAAGATCTTGCACTAAACCAACACAGTCTCGCCGCGTACTTGCGCGTGCAGCACGATGAGAGTGATCTTGATTGGTATGAGGGGAGCTACAGAGTTCTTCCCGCATCGTATTGTTACGGTAAGGCTGCGGCGTTAAAAACTCGTTCTTACTGGGCGCTAGGAGATTTGAAGAGCTTAAATGTGGATTTTTCGCAAGCTAGCGCGCTTATTGCCGATGCCTTCGATAAAAGCATGCGACGTGCTGCAATGCGGCGAAATCCAGTCTTGAGCCTTAGCGGCGGGCTTGATTCTGGCGCTATAGCGGGTTGGTTTTGCAAAAACGCAGAGCAAGCGCTACCTAAAGCTTATACGCTCGTGTCTTCAAAACAGCGCACAAGCGACGAGAGCGATATTATCGATGTGTGGCAAAGCGAAACACCGCTACAAATACAGCGCATCGACATGGCGCAAATCCCAGAAAACGCCGACGCTGCTGCACTCTGGGGGCCTATATCCTCGCCAGGTATGCACATCGCTTATGCGCTGTTTCAGAGCATTGCGCAGAATACCGAAAATGCGACAATTTTGACTGGTTTTGGCGGAAACTTCATTGTACAGAGTCGCGATGAAGTTATGATGCGAGAATGTTTAAGGAGTGGCAAATTTACTTCATTTTTTGAGGAATTTCGTCTTCGCAGTCGATCTGAGCGACGTCTTATGGCTAAACGATTTTTAGCCAACGCATTTCATGGCATTATTCCAAGTTTATTACAGTGCTTACCGTCACGCGTTTCGCAAAAACTCATTCGCCCTCCCCACCCCTTGGCCGATGTGGAATCTTGGCTTACTGCCGAGTTTCGTCAACGGCATCGCGCTGCTGATTTTGACCCTGTCTTTAGTATGAGCCAAGCCCAAGAGCGCGCGGCTACTTTGCGAAGCCGCGAGTGGGAACTCAGCATGCGCATGCTTGATTCGATCTGTAGACAATGTCGGCTTAGCTACCACGACCCACTCTTTGACGCGGAGTTTTTCGAGCTCTGCGCGCGCATTCCCGCGAGATTTTGGCATTACCGCAACGCGTACCGAGCCGCGTGGAAGAGCGCTATCAAGCCGCTTTTACCAAAAGCCGTACTAGAGCACCCCAAAATACAAAGTTTTGATGCACATGCATACCCTGAGAAAGCCTTTGACGCAGAGTATATCGAAAAAAATGCTAAACAATTTCGCCCCGATCTACTAAAAGTGCTAAATATCGATATTTTATCGAATAAACTTCGCAAATACCAAGCTTGCAAGGGCAGCGATGCGGACTTTTCTCCGCTTTATTTGTGGCGTGCTGCGTCGTTGTTAAGGGCGTTTGCTCGCTAACATCGCAACGAGGATAGGCTAGAACCTAGCTTCTAAGCCAAAAGCTTGAGTCTTGCCTACACTTATGATAAAGAGCTCATCCGCTAATGAGGGCGGAGGATATGAAGAAGTCAAGACGGAGCAAGTGCATGCGACAGTATCATGTAGCTTTAGAAAGGGGCGAGATTGGCCGTTATGTGTTCTTACCTGGTAATCCAGGGCGTGTCGAGAGAATGGCAAAATACCTGGATAAACCGTATTTTGTGCGCCAAAACCGTGAATATTGTACTTGGAATGGTTATTTAGACGGTGAATTGCTGTCGATTGTTTCAACAGGTATAGGTGGTCCTTCGGCCGCCATTGCGATGGAAGAGCTCGGAGCCATTGGTGCCGACACCTTCATACGTACGGGTACGTGTGGGCTGCTACAGGATGGAATGCAGCGCGGCGACCTCGTCATTGCAACGGGTTCAGTGCGCGGCGGCGCGACAGCCGATGCTTATGTCCCGCTTTCCTACCCTGCGGTGGCGCATCACGAAATTGTTCACGATCTCATAGAGGCGGCAAAATCCAACAACTACCGACACCACACCGGTATTATTCAGTGTAAGGATGCGTTCTTCCTCGAAGACCCCGATCGCCTCCCGCGTAAAGAGCAAGCACAAACCGAGTGGGACACATGGATGCGTGCTGGCGTTGTTGCTAGCGAAATGGAGAGCGACACGCTTTTTGTGATTGCATCGATCCGCGGCTACCGTATGGGAACTGTGCTCCTGGGCTTGGGCGGAAAAGCCGAGGATGGCCCGCTAAAAGGCACCGCAGATGACGAACTGGAGCGCATGACGCGATGTTCCCTAGACGCCATGCGTCGCTGCATAGCACGTGATAAAATAAAAGTTTAAACGCACAAAATTCGGTTAATTATCTATTTATAGGAGAAAATAACTATGGCTTTGTGGTACGATGAAGTACATGAGGATAAATTAAGGTTTGGCGCTAAGGTTAAACGGACGCTTTTCATGGGGCAAAGTCCATACCAAAAAGTTTCGGTTTTCGAGACCGAGGCGTTGGGCAAAGCCTTAATGATTGACGACTTATGGATGTGCGCCGAGGGCGACGAAATCGTTTACCACGAAATGATCACTCACGTTGCGATGACGACGGCCAAGCGCTCTGAGCGCGTTCTCGTGATCGGCGGCGGCGACGGGGGCACGGTTCGCGAAATCCTGAGCTACCCGCACGTAAAACACGTCGATATGGTCGAAATCGACGCCATGGTTGTCGAAGCCTGCAAGGAACACCTTCCCGAAATCGGTCGCGCATGGGACGACCCGCGACTGCACTTAAGCATCGGCGACGGCTTGGCGTGGGTAAAACAAAGCCATCTCGAACCCTACGACATCATTATTGTGGATGGCTCCGATCCCGTGGGCCCCGCGGTCGGCCTCTTTAACGAAGAATTCTACCGCGACTGCTACGCTCGACTCTCCGATGACGGAATCCTAGTCACACAAGCCGAGTCGCCCAAGCTATTCCGCGAAGTACACTTCTCACTCATTCGCACCCTTAAGCGCATATTTCCCGTCGTCAAGCCCTACTACCAGAGCATCATGATTTACGCTGGCGCGCTCTGGGCCTGGATTTACGCGTCCAAAGGACGAAAGCACGACGACATCAACGACGAACTCATGGCCTTCACCGAAAATCGCAGCGAATTCTACAACCGCGATATTCACCTCGGCGCCTTCGCAGTTCCCAACTATATTCGCCGCGCACTTGCAGAAGACGATAAAGGGAATTAATTTTTATTTTGTGGGGGCAAGCCCCCTACGCGCGGGCTTCCTCCTAAAATGCGATAACGAACGCTTAATGTTGTGCGGTGTATTTGCTAATCGCGCATCCACCGCACAATATGCGTTCGTAACGCCTTTTAGTAGGTGATCCCGCGCTACCCCCGCGAGCCTTTTGCGAATAGACGCAAAAGCAGCTTTTAAGGGCGATAGCCCATGCTCATCATTAGGGAAATCTTTATGCCCAAAGCAGCAACATCATTGTTGCAAGAAGAGACCTTTGCTCTGAAGCAAAACCACAGCATTTTTGTAAACGAAAAAGGACGCTCTTCGGTATCACTGAATAAAATAATCAGTTCGACTAAAGAATACACGGTTTGCACAGGAAAAGGCTGCACCATTTTGTTTTCTTTTTTGGAGGGGGGGTGCGGGGGGAACCTTTTTTCTTTTGCAAAAAGAAAAAAGGTTCCCCCCGTGCAAAGCTCAAAAGAAATACGTAATGCTGAGAGCCCATGGGCGGGGTTTGGGGCGCTAGCGCCCATGAATCAAAACTTTTTTAGTGAGACAAAGCGCTTATGTACGAACTTACAACACATGGACCTGCTTTTCTTTATGCAGAACGCGGAGCAATGGATCGCGCTGTAACCATTTTTGGCGCACCCTTCGATTCTGAAGTTTCCTTTAGAACCGGCGCTCGCTTCGGACCCGACGCCACCCGCCTTGCCAGCGACGGCCTCGAATCCTACTCGCCGGCACTCGACTTAGATCTAGAAGATATTCGCTTTTGTGATATGGGGAACGTCGAGTTTTGTGTAAAATCGGAACATATCGCCAAGCGCATCGACTGCGTACAGCGCGAAATTTTGGAACGCGATTCTAAACCCATTATGTTGGGTGGAGATCATTCGCTGACGCCCTATGCGCTTCGCCCGATAGTTGAGCAATACCCAAATCTGTTGCTTATACAACTCGATGCACACGCCGATTTACGTGATGAATTTAACGGTTCGTTTGTTTCGCATGCTAACGCGATGCGCCGTGCACTAGATTTTTTGCCTGCTTCGCAACTTATACAATACGGTATTCGTTCAGGCGACCGCGCGGAATTTGTAGAGATGCGCGAAGCAAAGCGTCTATTCCATAGTGTTGATGCGCTTAAGGTGCGTTTAATGCAAGATGCACACCGCCCAATATATTTAACTATCGATCTTGATGTTTTTGACCCCTCGCTGATGTCGGGGACTGGAACGCCAGAGTTTGGCGGCATATTTTGGAAGGAGTTTGAAGAGATTTTGTTCCTACTTATGACGCATCGCATCGTAGCGGCCGATGTTATGGAACTTGCTCCACAGCATGATCCCAGCGGTTGCAGCGCTATACTTGCGTCAAAACTAGTGCGTGAATTAGCCTTGGTAATGGGAAATAATTGCTAACATGCACTTAGCCCAAGTGCTCTGAGTTTCATCGTTTAATAAGCGTGTAGCGCCATCTTCTTACTAGAGCAGAGAGCCAAAGAGCAACTTCGTTTCGATACGAAGGCCAAAACGAAATACTGTAAGCGGCCTACTGGGCTGAGCGCCACGGATTGGTACGCATTCTAGGAATGTTCACAATGATCGCATTTTGTGCAGTGTTTCAACGATTCGTTAAACCTTTGCACGGAATTTAGCACGAGTTGCAGAATTCCATAAGCTGGCTTGGGCGAGGGAAAGACTTCACTCTTCTGGTTTTAAAAGTAAAATGAACGAACAATTACTTATGATAGTGTAGGAAAATCGAAACTTACTATAGACTTTGTGCAACCGTTTAATTAGACTGTTACTACCTTCAGATGAAGGCGGTGTGGATGTTTTTTTCCGCTGAGGAGAGTGAAATATGGGAAAGAGGAGTTTTTTGTTGATGCTAGCGCTTGCGTTGGCGTTTTTTATGGCTAGTTGCTCGGATGATGCATCTGACAATAAAGTGCCAGTGGTCGAGGATCAGGCATACAAGTTGACTTGTGAGACGCCACTTGAGTGTGTGATGGTAATCGGTGTCGATGAGTCGGAGAAGGTGGTCGTTCGTCTAGCGAATGCGCGAAATGAGTTGTTGACCAACGCGGTGCTTGTGGCGCAGTCCTTATCCGAAGCGATCGTGTTAGACAAGACGACTGTGCTTACCAACGCTGAAGGTAAAGCAGAGTTTTTAGTTACTGGTGTGGCGGCAGTGCGTGGAGCTACGCTTACGATCAGTGTAGATGAAGATAATGTCGAAGTAGAGCCCTTAAAGGTCACCATATATGTGACAAAAGACGGCGTCTTGCCTGATCCCGATCCCGATCCTGATCCTGACCCCGATCCTGATCCTGATCCTGATCCCGATCCTGATATTAAATTATTTTTCACCATTGCGATGACATATACAGGGTCGACCCCCATCATGGGTGGTGAACTGCGCTTGTATGACGGTGGCAGCTGCGCGACTCTCGTGAACAACAATATGACTGCCGAAGATTTGGAAAATTTGGACACGGCAACCCGCACAGTGCGCGTCGCGATGGAAGGCACCAAGCTTGAAACTTCAACCATAAAAGCGCCTAGCGACGTTTCGGTCTATGCAGTTGTTGGTATTGCGTGGGCAGGAAGTGAGCCAGTAGCCTATGGTTGCGTCGATGGTTTAAAGAAAGACAATCCCAGTGTTACTGTAGTATTGCGTGATTTACCCATGGGGTATGTAGGCAATTACAGCTTGCTGAGTAGCTTCGATATCACCTCGCTGCTTCCTAAGCACGAGAGCCAAAACCCCGAAGCTGCACCGAAGTTTAAAGACATGCTTATCGGCGATTGGGTAAACTTCCTCCTTGACTTGTTCAGCGAGCCTGAAGCAACGATATCAAGAGTGATCGAAACAGAACTTATTTCGCTTCTCTTCTCATGGGAATTTTTGCGAGAGCGCCTTGAGGGTCTTGGCATTACGGAAGAGAGCTTCCAACAGATTTATACTATGCTCTTAGAACCACAAGTAACTAAACTTCTTCAAGGTTTGTCAGAACAAGTGGAGTGGTGGAATAAAATGACGAGTGTTGCTTCAATCGTTAAGGGCTTTGCTACCGATACAACGTTTATCGGCAGCTTTGCGATTTCGTCTGAGCCCGATCTTGATGGAAACTTGAAGTCCAACAAGCACATTTACAACGCCATGTTGTATGATTTGGCAGGTATGTATGAGTGTAAGGGCAACATGGCTTATGGCAAGTGTGTACTAAGCTTGGGTGAAGAAGGCATGCGCGGTGATTGGACAGGCAACCTTTCGCCATGCGCAAGTGGCACATGCTTAAATATCGACTCGCATGGTATGGACTTAGCCTATGTAAAAGTATTGTACGGCTTTGTGATCGACATTGTCTTCCCCCTCATTTTTAAAGAGAACCCACCAAAGAGTCTTGGTGAGTTGATGGAAAAAATTGCTTTTGCGGCACTTATCGATAGCTGGAACAAGAAGCCGGAGAACGCAGAACAGCAAATTACCGCTGAGGGTTGTTTGGGCTTAGGTTACTATTTGCAAAACATTGCTGCTGGAATGGCCGAAGGCACGTTCTCTGATATCATTAAGCAATTCGTAACACCCTCTGTCATTGAGCCGTTATGCAGATTAGCCATTAACAAAGTCGATGAGATGATTGTTGGGCTACTCAATAATGATAAGCTCGTACTCCAAGGTGGTAATGCCATTCAGTTTAAGTCTGAAGATTGTGCATTGGGCTACAACAAAGCGCGTAGAATGTGCACCAACATTGGCACTGAGACGCAACGCTGTGAGTGGGATCTGTCGATGAAGCGTCCCAATAGCGATAAGTACTCGACAATCAAGGGTAGCTACTTTGCAACACTAAGACTATAGTCTTATTCTGTGCTTTTTTATAAGCTGTGGCTTTATGAGCCACGGCTTTTTTATGCAAATATGGATCTATAAAATCGGTACAATAAAATTGAAGTCAAAAATAGACTTAAGCTGGATTGACGCGTTCTGGGAAAAAATCGGCGCTCTTGTTATATACCGCGAAGAAGACGACATACTCATCTTGCCCCCAAACAGAGTGTATAAACTTAACGAAACAGCGCGTTATTTTGTGCAATTACTCATGTCGGGAAAAAAGCTCGCTAGATTGCGCGGTTTAAACGAAGAACAACGCGGCGATATCGACACGTTTTTTAGGCAAATAGAACGCGCACTCCAAGGTTTTCAGCCTTCATGTCGCCAAATAAGCTACGATTTTAACTTCACTCGCCTACCCGTTCTCGGCGAAATCGCTATTACCTATGCTTGCAATAATAGATGTAAGTTTTGTTATGCGGGCTGCAGTGGAGCCAACGCGCGACTTGATACTGCAGACCTCCTGCTACAAGATCTAAAGTGCATCATTGATATTTTTAAACACGAAGCGAAGTTGCCGTTCTTTTCGTTTACTGGTGGGGAGCCTACGCTGCGTCCCGAACTCGACGAACTTGTGGCTTACGCGGGCGAGCTTGGCTTAAAGACGAACCTTGTGTCTAACGGGCGACTGATTACTAAGCAACGCGCGCAGTCTCTAGCACGCGCGGGTCTGGGGAGCGCACAAATCAGCATCGAAGGGCCAGATGCTGCTCTACACGATGAACTTTGTGCGGTGAGTGGCGCTTTTGAGCAAGCGGTCGCTGGGGTAAAACACTTGCAAGACGCAGGAATCGCTGTGCAGAGTAATACCACTTGCTGCAAGCTTAACCAAGATCGTGTTGTTGAAATGCCAGCATTCGGCAAAAGCCTAGGGTTTACGCGCATGGCCTTTAACATGTTTATTCCCACAGAACGAAGTCCCGCAAACGCCGCGCTCTTTATTCCCTACTCCGCGATGCCCCCCATCATCGATGGGGTTCGCAAAGCCTGCTATGAACAGAAAATTCAGTTTCTTTGGTACTCCCCCATGCCTATGGGCATATACAATAGCCTAGCACGAGGTTTAGGTAACAAGAATTGCGCAGCGTGTGATGGCTTGCTTTCGGTGGATCCCCAAGGCAATGTTTTGCCCTGCTCATCCTGGGACGAAGGTGTAGGCAATCTGTTGTGTGAGGGTTTCGAGAAAACGTGGTTTGGCGCGCGGGCACAACACATTAAGCAAAAATTATGCGCCCCTGTGCGCTGCCGCGATTGTATGGCTTTCGTAGCCTGTCAAGGCGCGTGTCCGCTGTACTGGGCATACGCGGGTGAGGAGGAGTTGTCGGGGTGTTTGGAGGCGATGAATTAGCTTAGTCTCGCGATTTTGACTGTTTTTGCATTAATCAGATGGGTACTAGCTTTTGCGCAGTCTTCGCTGCCACTTGTAGAGCCAGTTTAACGCTTGAATGGGGCTAGTCGTGTCGAGTCCAAGGTGATTAAATTCATCCAAGAAATCTTGGCTTAAGACATCGTGCTTCGTGACGGGTTTAACGAGCTCTGGTGCAGTTTCGGCAAAAAGTGAGGCTTGCACGTTTACAGGGCGCGGCGTTGGGTGTGACTTAGTTGCATCGTTATCTTTTTTACCAAGATCGTTATGCGTATGCGTTTCAAGCGTGTGTAAAATGGATTGGGCGCGCTCAATGACGGACTGTGGTATGCCCGCAATTCGCGCTACTTGTATGCCGTAGGAGCGGTTTGCAGCCCCGTCGATGAGCTTGCGCAAGAATATGATGTCTTGCTTGTACTCTTTTACAGCCACCGAGCAATTTTTAACCCCGCTGTGGATATTTTCGAGTTCCGTGAGTTCGTGGTAGTGCGTGGCAAAGAGCGTTCTTGCTCGAGTTTTTGTTAAAAGATGCTCGGCAATCGCCCATGCTAGCGATAAGCCATCGTAAGTCGCCGTCCCGCGCCCGATTTCATCGAGTATGACCAAGGACTTCTTAGTGGCATGCTGTAAAATGTGAGCAGTTTCAGTCATCTCGACCATAAAGGTTGATTGCCCTTGGGCTAAATTGTCGCTGGCACCGACTCTGCTAAAAATCCGGTCAACAATACCGATATGGGCATATTCTGCGGGCACAAAAGAACCCATTTGCGCCATCAGCGCAATAATCGCAGTTTGACGAATAATCGTCGATTTGCCCGACATGTTTGGGCCCGTAATAATGATTAATTCCGCATCATTGCGCTTTAAACTCAGATCATTAGGCACAAAGCGTTCGCCTTTGGGCAGAAAGCTTTCCACGACGGGGTGACGCGCGTTTTTAAGGATGAGGTCGCCATCGTCTTTGATGCAGGGACGACAGTATTGGCGTTGATGAGCGATTTGCGCGAGGTTGGCAAGGACATCTAAAATGGCTAGGGCTTTCGCGTTCGCGCTTAGCTGCGAAATGCTTTGAGCTGCAAGCAATTTCAATTCTTCAAAGAGCTCTAACTCGCGTTTTTCTTTGTTTTCTTGCGCCATCAGGAGCTCTTCCTCGAATTCCTTGAGCTCTGGCGTATAGAATCGCTCGCAGTTTGTGAGGGTTTGTTTTCGAATATAGTGCGAAGGTACCAAGGACAAGTTCGCTTTGGTGACTTCGATAAAATAACCAAAAATTCGTTGATACTTCACTTTGAGCGAAGAAATTCCGGTTTCTTTCTTTTGTTTTGCTTCAAAATTCAATAATTCTTTTTGTCCATTGGCCGAGATCTCGCGGTAACGATCCAAAAGCTCGTCATAACCCTCCTTAAATATAGGGCCTTCATTTACGTTGATAGGCGCATCCTCGCGTATAGCGCGCTTCAAGATCGAAGAGAGTTCTGGCAGCGGTGCCACTTGCTGCAAACTCGTAGTGAGTAAGCTTGAAGTCAAAGTCTTGGCGCCTTCTATTAATTTGGGTAACTCCTCGAGGCTAGCTTGCAGTTGCCTAAGTTCACGCGGGTTGACCTTGTTGTTGGCTAACTTCGCGCTGATGCGCTCAAAATCCATAATTTCGCGCAAACTGCTGCGCAGATGATCGCGAACTTCAAACTTGTCGTATAGCTCTTGTACCGCCTCCAAGCGTAAATCGATATTTAGCTTATCCTTAAGCGGGTATGCTAGCCAATGCTTTAGTAAACGCGCCCCCGCGCTGCTCACCGTTTCATCGAGTTCGTGCAGAAGTGCGCCTTTTTTTTGCCCACCGCGGAAGCTCTCAAAAAGTTCCAAGTTTTGAAACGTCGCCGCATCGATGTGCATATAGGATTCGATTTTATAGGGCTGCACCTCTAAAATATTCGCCGTTAGAGGATAGCGCAAAGTGGCTAAATAACGCAGTAGACCCGCCAATGCGCGCAAAACCAGTGAAGGTTCAGAGAAGCCAAATTCGTTCACGCTTTGGATGAAGTTATTTAACGCTTCCTTACTCAATAACAGCGCATCCGACTCCTCGCTGTCATGCCAAGTATCGATAAAGGCTTGCATCTCGAATTCGCCTTCATCGAGTGTCTGCATAGGAATGTGTAGCGTTGTGAGACTTCGCCACACGCCGCCTTCCCCCGTATCGTGCCCCACAAGCTCACAAACGTTGAGCCGTTTTAACTCCGATAAAAGCACCGACATTTCCGAAATCTGGGTTAAAATACACTCGCCCGTAGACAGATCTATAGCCGCTAAAGCCGCGAAAGCATCTTCTTTTGAACCGAAAGCCAGAGCCGATAAGTAGCGCGCACTCCGCTCCGCGCCAGGGCGCTCATCTACCATGGTTCCAGGCGTTACCACGCGCGTAATACCGCGGCGCACCAAGCCAACCGCCACCGATGGATCCTCTAGCTGATCACAGATGGCTACCCTAAATCCTAGCTCCACCAAGGACGAAACGTAGTCTTCCAAACTCCGCGCGGGGATCCCCGCCATCGGCACTTCGTCGCCAGCATCGTTCTTTGAGCGGCTAGTTAAAAGCAGATCAAGTGCCGTACTCAACGTCTTGGCATCCTCAAAAAAAGTTTCGTAGAAGTCGCCCATACGAAATAACAGCAGCGCGCCGTTTGCCGCTTTCTTCGCGTCCAAAAACTGACCGATCATCGGCGTTAACTTCGTGCGAACTCCCTCAAATATAATGGTTTCTGCGTCAATCCACTCTAAACCCTGCAGAGTATCGCCGTATTGCATATCCTCTCTTCCTTCTATTCACCTTCTCTAAAAATACTCTGTGTAAAGTATTGATTTTATTGACTTCAATTTTGAAAGCTCGCCTGCCTCTCAACGGGCTCTCAATTTCGCATAGCGCCGCATTAATGAAGCGACAATCTCCGCTTCGATCTCCGCTTCGATCTCCGCTTTGCTCTTCGCTTCGCTCTTCGCCTCGATCTCCGCTTTGCTCTTCGCTTCGTACGCCTTAAGATTGAAGCCATAGAGCTTAAGCACCGCTTTGTTTAGGGCTTCGTGCGCTTTGTGCAAGTCGGCGGGCAAGGAGCTTGAATCGTAAAGATCGGCCAGCGATGATTCGGGGTAACGCGCTCTGGTATCAAGGATTTTCTGGGCAAGCAAGGCCATTTTCTCCTCTTGTGCGGCGCTCAACTCGGGCCAAGGGAAATTGTAATAAACCATGGAGGAATAGCGGTAATCGCTTTTTAAGCGTCCGCAAACAGTGCGCATCCACGCCATGTGTACGGAGGATGTCAGAATCCCGAGGTGATAGAGTTTCGCATCGGGAATGATGATGAGCGCATCCGAAGCAATAACGCTCGAATGCATAAAACCAATCGGAATAACTTTTCGGTTTTCGGATGAAACACGCGGTACAACAATATAGTTTGTTGTTGGTTGTCGAATTTGCGTAAACAGTGAGGGGGTGCTAGCCGCTTCCCGCACAGAGGCTGTTGGGCTTTTTTGGCGAGCTTGAGCGACGCGCTCCAAGCGTTGCATAATGGGCTTAATGTGGCGGTATGCCTTGGGCTCTACATCTTTTAACCATAAGCAATAGCGCTGCGTATTGTAGATATACTCTTCTGCCCCCATAAAAGCTTTAATCAACGGAGCCGCTTCAGGATATTGCTTAAGCAGCGCATCGCGTTCATCCGCGGTGAGCAAGAGATTTTTGCCATCTGTGGGCTGGCTGTCTTTAGTCATTTTGGGTAAATCAGGGTTAATGGACTTGCTGCGGTTTTGTATGAAAACGTTGGGGGCATCGAGCAGATAGCCATTAATATGGTGAACGACGTAACTGCTGTTATCGGGGCGGAACAAGCGTTTTTTCCCTTGGAAAGGCTGGCATACAAAGCCAACGATGACGCAGTGCACCGCAGCAACGCCCTTGGCCTCGTTGTTCCACTTAAATGTGGGGTGAGCAAAGATAATTTCCAAAGCTCGCTTTTCGAAAAGCTCCTTCCACATGACGGCTACGGATTCACCCTGAACGATAGAGTTGGTCGAAACAAAGGCGCACTGCGTTGAGCTGTTTTGCATATGATCCGCAGCTTTTTTATACCATGCAGCGACGTAATCCAACTTGCCATATTTCTTAAAATCTGCGTAAACAACGTCCATGTCTTGAATTTGTTCTTTTGAGCGGTTCTGGTGTCCCACAAACGGCGGATTCCCAATAATATAATCGAATTTTGTGTTTTCTTTGTCGCCAAGCAGCGTTTGCCAGTCGATTTGCAGCGCATTGCCGTGAACAATATGTGCGCCACCGCTAAGCGGCAGCCGCGCATAGCTTTGACCCAAGATTTCGCTAAGCTCCAAATTCATAAGGTGATCCATGAGCCATAGCGCGACGTTTGCAATTTGGCAGGGGAATTCCTCTATTTCAATGCCGTAGAACTGATCGACGCGTAGCCGAGAAACAAAGTCGGTGTCAAGAACGCGCTGTCTGTTGGGGCGCTTCATTTTGATGATAGCGTGTTCGAGCTTGCGCAACTCGCGGTAGGCGATGATCAAGAAATTGCCGCAGCCGCAGGCGGGATCGAGCAGGCGAAGGCTTGCGATCTCTCGGTGCAAGTCCTCTAAACGCTTCGGATCGGCCTTAACGATATCAAACCTCTTCCAGAGTTCATCCATAAAAAGAGGATTGATGAGCTTGAGGATATTTTCCTCGCTCGTGTAGTGCGCGCCAAAGTTGCGCCGCTTTACAGGATCCAATACCCCTTGGAACATGGCGCCAAAAATAGCGGGCGAAATGACAGACCAGTCAAAAAGCGCACAATCGATAAGCGTTTGGCGCATGCTAGCATTAAATTCGGGCGTCTCCAAGCGCTCGGCAAAGATGCTTCCGTTGATGTACTGGAAGGCCAAAAGATCGGCTGGTAGCTGCGTGCGCTTGGCTCTTTTTTCGGGCTCCATGTCCAAAACTTCAAAGAGTTTGATCAAGCGCATGCCTAGGTCGGAGCCGTCAGGCTTCGCATTTTCGACGTAATTTAAGAAGTCATCTTGAACAAAAATCCCCGTATCTTCGGCAAACATGCAGAAAAGTAGGCGTACGAGCATCAACTCCAAATCATGCCCATCGTAGCCAAAGC
>Ga0265293_10009121_pt1 | contig 14385 bp, 14 predicted proteins | sample Munlanlewell138R_FD_192505 | JGI IMG/M metagenome (GOLD analysis project Ga0265293, IMG submission 192505) | Leachate microbial communities from a municipal landfill in Southern Ontario, Canada - Leachate well 138R | ecosystem: Engineered > Solid waste > Landfill > Unclassified | place: Canada...
AAGCCCCGTCCCTACGGAGAGGTGCAGATGGATAGGCTCCCCATTCCAACAACTTCAGCTTGAGGTTGATTGCATTACGAATGATATACTCATCGGGGGAGTACAAATGGATATCAAAAAGACGGTTGAACGACAACGAGAATATTACCTTAGCGGGGCGACGAGAAGTTACGCCTTTCGCCTGGAAGCTTTGAAAAAACTGCAACAAGCTGTTCGTGATTCTGAAAAGCGCATAAGCGACGCCCTACTGGCAGACCTGGGCAAGCAGCCATTTGAGAGCTATATGGCGGAAACAGGTATGGTGCTGGATGAGGTCCGCTATCACATCAGGCATCTGCAGAGTTGGATGCGAGACAGACGTGTCCGCACTCCACTGGCGCAGTTTCCTTCGGTCAGTTTTGTCTCCCCGGAGCCATATGGAGTTGCGCTGATCATGTCACCCTGGAATTATCCCGTTTTGCTTTGCCTGGACCCGCTGATCGGGGCAATTTCTGCCGGCAATTGTGCAGTGATCAAGCCCAGTGCATATACCCCCGCGACAAGCCAGGTGATCGCAGACCTGCTGGGTGAGACTTATCCTGCAGAATACGTGAGTGTGGTGCAGGGAGGCAGGCAGGAAAACACAGACCTGCTTGAGCAAAAATTTGATTATATTTTCTTTACTGGCTCGGTTACGGTAGGCAAGGTGGTGATGACGGCAGCAGCCAAACATCTGACCCCAGTGACGCTGGAACTGGGCGGTAAAAGTCCGGCAATAGTGGATGCCAGTGTGGATTTGAAGCTGGCGGCCAAACGCATCGCCTTTGGCAAGCTGCTCAATGGCGGGCAAACTTGCGTGGCTCCGGATTATGTTCTGGTCGAAGAAAGCGCGCGGGATACGCTCATCCAGAATTTCAGGGAAGTTCTGGCAGAAAAATTTCCAGATGGTGACTACGCGGACCATGCACATATTGTCAATGACCGGCATTACCAGGAGAAAAAAGCACTGCTGAAAGGGCAAACAGTGGCGATCGGAGGCGGCTTTGACGATGCGCGCCGCAAGATCGAGCCGACAGTATTGATTGATGTCGATCCGGAATCAGCTGTAATGCAGGAGGAAATCTTCGGTCCGATTTTGCCGGTTTTGACCTGGACGAAACTGGATGAGGCCATCGAATTCGTTCGCAGCCGTCCGAAGCCATTGGCTCTTTATCTGTTTACCCAGGATCGTGCCGTGGAAGAAAAGGTCTTGAGAGAATGTTCGTTTGGTGGAGGCTGCATCAATGACACTGTTATCCACCTGGCCACGCCACACATGGCCTTTGGCGGGGTGGGGCAATCGGGTATGGGCAGTTACCATGGCAAGTTTAGTTTCGACACTTTTACGCATTATCGCAGCATTGTGCGTAAAGCGACCTGGCTGGATTTGCCCTTTCGATATTTTCCGTATACGGAGAGAAAGTTTAGGCTGATCCGACGATTTTTGAAATGAGCTCAATTGGGCTGGCTATTGCCCACGAGATATTCTTTTTTTACTGTAATGCATTTTTGAGAGGATTCAAAAAAAGGATCCAGTACCGACCTTCTCAATGATCTTGGATCGTGCCGGTCTCCCGACTCTGATCGTGCCGGTCTCCCAACTCTGATCGTGCCGGTCTTCCGACTCTGATCGTGCCGGTCTCCCAACTCTGATCGTGCCGGTCTCCCAACTCTGATCGTGCCGGTCTCCCAACTCTGATCGTGCCGGTCTCCTGACCGAGCACGGGTTTTGGCGGCAGGCATCCAAATCAAATTAAGACAATCCTTGATGTGTTCCTGTAATCAGTTAAAGCAAAATAGCCTTTCGGCTGTTCTTAGTGGACCCAGAGAGATTCGAACTGTGCGCAGCCTTCTGGCGACGCCAGAACCGACCTTCTCAATAATCAATTAAAGCTCACTGATCGTGCCGGTCTCCTGACCGAGCACGGGTTTTGGCCGCAGGCATCCAAATAAAATTAAGACAATCCTTGATGTGCTCCTGTAATCAGTTAAAGCAAAACAGCCTTTCGGCTGCTTTTAGTGGACCCAGAGAGATTCGAACTCTCGACCTTCTCAATGCCATTGAGACGCGCTCCCAACTGCGCTATGGGCCCTTATGTAAAATCTCCTTTTGTTTCCCAGGGCGCTCCCAACCCCCCGATGAGGGGACTGCGTGCGCTATGGGCCCTTATGTAAAATCTCCTTTTGTTTCCCAGGGCGCTCCCAACCCCCCGGTGAGGGGACTGCGTGCGCTATGGGCCCTTGTTATTCAAGTGGACCTGGAGGGATTCGAACCCTCGACCTCTTCAGTGCGATTGAAGCGCGCTCCCAACTGCGCTACAGGCCCGTACTCCATCCAGATTTCAAGAATAAACATTCTAACGGTTTGAGACAGGAATGTCAAGCATTTTTTGTATGCGCGTGTGAGCAGGCCAGTGGCTGAAAGAGGCGCCAGACGTCTATAGTCAAGAAAAGCCAGCTTCAAAAGCTGGCTTTTATCTGAAATTGAGTTGGTCTAAGCGCCGGTGTTGGTAACGGACGTGTTCTTTTTCTTGTCGTCTTTTACCTTACGCTTCTCTTTGATAGACAATTTGGGTTTTTTACGTTCTTCTTTTCCTGCTTTATCCTTAGTAGCCATAGTAGCCTCCTGTTTCGGATGAGTTACTCTCTTATTATAGCCCAATTCTGTTATTAGATTACCTGGCAATGGTATTATTATAAATTGATGCTATTTGAAAACCAATGCGATGGGGCTGTTCGCAAAAGTTAGGCTCGATTGCATCTAAAACTGGTGTAGCCATTAACACATAAGCTCATTATCGAGGAGGATGGTTTGGAAGAACTTTCAAGACAGACAAGGATTCGATACCTGTTAACCTTGTTAATTTTGATAACAATTCCTTGCTATCTACTGGGTTTTATTATGCTCAGACTGGATCGTGGTCCTCAACCTGCCAGACCAACCCCAACCGGAACTGCGACAATTACGCTGACCGCAACGATCACGCTGACACCTTACCTGACGCGAACCGCCTCGATTACTCCTACAGCCACCGCAACCTTTCCCCCCACAAACACAGCTGAGCCAAGCGCAACTCTTACGGAGACGCCAATCCCAACTGAAACACCAATACCGACAGACACACCCCCACCAGAACCAAGCGATACCCCTCCAGAAGGTCAAACAACCCCAAACCTTAATCCATGAAAGAGGCTTATGAATTTTGAACTCCTTCCTTTTGTAAAATCGATGATTTCTGTGGCCGGATTATCCGGCTACGAAGAACCGATTCGTGATGTCATCGCCCCCGTGTGGCAAGAACTGAGCGACCGCACCTGGGTGAGCAGCCATGGCAGTCTGCATGCCATGCGCTACGGTGAGGCACAAGAGCCGCGCCCCAAAGTAATGATCGCCGCTCACATGGACGCTATCGGGCTGATGGTCACCGGGATAGATAACGGGTTTCTGCGCATCACTCAAATAGGCGGCGTGGATCAACGCATCCTGCCCGGTCAGATGGTGACCGTGCATGCGAGCAACAGTGGTGAGGTGGTTGAATTACCAGCAATGGTGGTTATGCCACCTGCCTTCCTGCTGCCTAAAGATGGCAGTAAAGGCTCTCTGCCTCAAAAGTATCTGCTTGTTGATACCGGATTACGTCCAAAAGAAGTCGAAAAGTTAGTGCGCGTAGGCGACACGATTTCTTTTGCTACTGAGCCGCGTGAATTGAGCGGAGGGACGATCAGCGGGCACACACTGGATAACCGCGCGTCCGTTGCCGCGACCACGGTTGCGCTGGATATACTTTCCAGGCGTAAACATTTGTGGGATGTGATCGCGGTTGCCACCTCCCAGGAAGAAGTGGGCGGAATAGGCGCGACGGGCAGCGTGTTTGAAGTTACGCCAGATTTTGCCATTGTTATCGACGTTACTTTTGCTAACGGGCCAGGTGGTGGTGGAGTTGGCAGCTTCGACATGGGCAAAACTGTGGCGCTGACCTGGGGTTCCTGTGACCATCCCGCGCTTTACGAAGCCATGAAGGCAACTGCAGATGAGTATGAGATCCCGGTCTCGCGTGATTTTGCGCCACGTGGGTCTGGCACCGATGCCTATGACATGCAGATCGCGAAAGCTGGTATTCCGGTGGTAGAGTTGGGCATTCCCTTGCGATATATGCACACGCCGGTCGAAGTGGTCAGTGTCAGGGACATTAAAAGGGCGGGCAGGCTGATGGCGGAGTTTATCAGCGATCTCCCGCTTGATTTTATGAATAATGTAAAGTGGGAGTAAAAAAATGGCGAGAAAAGTTGAAAACGCGAAGAAATATTCTCCCAAACTGGGTAAAAAAGAACTGGAATTGCTTACACGTCTGAGCAACGCTCTGGCTGTTTCGGGCGACGAACAGGAAGTGCGCGAGATCGTTTATGAAGAACTGAAAGAGTTCAAAGATTGTATGCACACAGACGCGATGGGTAATGTGCTGGTGAACCGAGAGGGCACCGGCAATGACCGAGTGAGAGTGATGCTCGCGGCGCATATGGACGAAGTCGGCATGATGCTGACCAAGGAAGATGGCGATGGGCTGTTCGAGTTTGTCGTTGTTGGAGGGGTGGACCCCCGCCAGCTGGTCGGCAAACCGGTGATCATTGGTCGGAAGCACATCCCGGGTGTGATTGGGGCAAAAGCGATCCATTTGACCACCAAAGAAGAACGCGAACGCGAACTCAAGGTAGAAACCTTGCGCATAGATGTCGGTTTGAATGGCTCGAACCTGGTTGAAATTGGAGACCGGGCGACTTTTGCTACCAGCCTTGCAGTTTTAGGCCCGAGCCTGCGTGGCAAAGCGCTGGATGATCGCCTGGGGGTTTTCAATCTGATCCAATTGCTTAAGAACGCTCCCGAGAATATCGACCTGCTGGCAACCTTTACGGTTCAGGAAGAGTTAGGGCTCAGAGGCGCTAAAGTGGCAGCCTATCACTTTGACCCGGATATCGGTATCGCGATGGATTCGACCCCGGCAAACGACCTGCCCGATTTCGACGGAGAAGAAAACACGCGACACAACACCAAATTGGACGGGGGTCCGGCAATTTACCTGATGGACGGCGCAACGATTGGTGACCGCCGGCTGGTGAAGTGGCTGACCGAATCGGCTGAAAGTGAAAAGATCCCCTGGCAATACCGGCAACCAGGCAGAGGGGGAACCGACGCCGGCGCGATTCATACCGCCCGCGCAGGTGTGCCGAGCGTATCAGTTTCTGTGCCACAGCGCTATCTGCACTCAGCCGCAGGAATGGTCCGAATTGACGATGTGTTGAACACGTTGAAGTTAATGCATGCCGCACTTTTAAGGCTTGATAAAAACATCCTAAACCCGCAGGAGAGAAAATGATGGTAAATAAAAACAATGACTTATTAAACATCCTGGAGATGTTGGTTGAAACCCCTGGTCCCTCCGGTTCAGAGCATTTAATCCGCACTAAAATTGAGGAAGAGATCCGCGATTATGTTGATGAAGTCTATACCGACGCGCTTGGTAACCTGATTGCCAGAAAAGGCAAAAAAGCTGAAGGCGGAAAGCGCGTGATGGTTTCAGCTCATGTGGATGAGATCGGCTTGATGGTTACCCACGTGGATGAAAATGGCTTCGCCCGCTTCATTGCGATTGGCGGGGTCAGCCCGTTGACATGCGTGGGCGGCAGGATCTTGTTCATAAACGGCACCCCCGGAGTCATCGGCATGGAACGATTGGAAAAAGACGAACAACCCAGCCTTGCCAAACTATTTATCGATACAGGCGCGACCTCGAAAGAGGACAGCCGCATCGGTGTGGGCGATGTTGCCGGGTTTGAGAGACCATTTATGAACCTGGGCAAGCGGCTGGTGGCAAAATCGATGGATGACCGTGCGGCTGTCGCTGTGGCGATCGAAGCGTTGAAAACCCTCAAAGAAACTGTAAACGAAGTTTATTTTGTTTTCAGCGTTCAGGAAGAAGTCGGTCTGCGCGGCGCGATTACGGCGGCATATGGGGTGGACCCTGATGTGGGCATCGCTGTGGATGTAACCCGCACAGGTGATACACCCAAAGGTGTTAAGATGGACGTTTCTTTAGGTAAGGGTCCGGCAATTAAGGTGCGTGATTCCTCCTTTATCGCTGACCCACGCGTGGTGAGGTGGATGGTCGAGGAAGCTAAAGCGCAAGGTTTGCCTTACCAGATGGAAGTTCTGGAAGCCGGGGGCACAGATGGCGCGGCAATTCAACGGACTCGTGCTGGCGTGCCGGCGGGATGTCTGTCTATTCCCTGCCGCTACATCCATTCGCCTTCCGAGATGGTGGATTTTGATGACCTGCAACAATGTGTCAGCTTGCTGACGGGTATGCTGACCAAAGAAATCGAGCTATAAGCAAAAAGCAATCTTATTGAGATGCTTTACAATTAATTCTATGAAAACAAAGAAACTTGGGCAGAGACGAAATATCTGGATTCGCGGCTGGTTGGTAGGCATTCTCTTAATTATGCTGATGACAACAGCCTGCCAGGGTTTGCCGATTGAATTTGAGCTGCCCTGGCAAAACACCGGTATGCCTGTTAAAAAGACAGCCACACCGGCGGAGAGTGACAGCACAAACACACCGGGTTCTAATGAACCCGAGGTGACTCCTACTGCCGGGGGAGACCCTGACACGCTGATCATCTGGCTTCCACCAGAATTTAACCCTAATGACGAAAGCCTGGCTGGTCACCTTCTGCAAGAGAAACTGGACAGCTTTGCCCAGGAAAACCATATAGCGATCACTGTGCGAATTAAGTCCCGGACCGGCACTGGCAGTCTGACAGACGCGTTGACCGCAGCAAGTCTCGCTGCGGCAACAACTTTGCCTGACCTGATCGTTCTATCAGCAACGGATCTTGATATCGCCACACGCAGGGGCCTTATTTTTGCCCACCCACGTCTGGAAGAAATGATGAGCGATACCGATTGGTATCCATTTGGGCGGGAATTGAGCAAGACCAATGGCCAGATAAGAGCCATCCCGTTGCTGAGCAATCCGCTCAGCCTGGTCTACAACCAGGCTTCGTTGCTGAAACCCTCAGATAACTGGTTGGATATCAAGGATAATTACGGCTACTTCGGCTTCGCCGCCGATGATTCTCAGGCAAAATTTCTGCTTTTGCTTTATCTGGCAGCTGGCGGTGAAGTAATGGATGCTCAGGGAAGAGCCATTTTGGAGGAGGAAGCCCTGATTGAGGCTTTGACCGTCTTAAAAGAAGGGCAGCGCACCCTCCACATCAGCAATCTCTCGATTGGATTTCAGACCGAAGACCAGGCATGGAACGCGTTTCTAAATCGCAGCGTTGACACGGCGGTTGTTCCGGTTGGCAGCGTGTTGAATCACCAGGGGGAAACAGTTGATCAACCAAAGGCGGCCTTAACCTCCCCTGAAATCACACTGGCCTCAGGAATGGCCTGGGCTCTGGCTAATCCCAGTCCAAATAGGCAGGAACTGGCACTGGACCTGCTGGAAGAGTTAGTCGACACCGTTTTCATGGCAAGCTGGACCGAGGCATTGGGCCGGCTGCCTGCCCGACCTTCAGCATTGCAAGCCTGGACTGAAGCAGAAATGAAACCGGCTCTTGAACAAATTGCCCAGGCGACGCGGCTGTACCCACCTGAAGAAGTCGTCAATCGGCTTGGACCGGCGCTGCGCAATGCCACTCTGCTTATTTTGAGAGATGCTGCCGACCCGATCGAGACAGCTAAAACCACAATCGAGAGTATCAAATGAACCAGGAACCTGAAAGCAGTCATGAGCAGAAGACAAAACGACTGAATGGAACCATATGGAGCATCGTGGTACTTGCCGTGATGGTCCTGGCTCTGGTGGCATTTGTGATGGCTCAAGACCGAACTAAGACGATCACTGCCATCGCGTTGACACACACTGCAACTTATCTGCAGGCACAAGGCACAACCCCGGCACCAATGGAGACTGACATATCTGCGGATGTGCCAGTACCCCTGGCCAACGTCAATGGCATTTTGGTCGCGGGAGGACTTCTGGTTTTGGTTGTGCTTTTTGCAATAGTTCGTGAAGCCGTCCTCCACCGGAAAACTTAGGGATTCATATGAACAGAAGAATAGAAAAACTACGCAACGCGATAGCACGATTTGAGTTGGACGGGGTAGTTATGAACCCAGGTGCCAGCCTGCGCTGGTTGACGGGTTTGGGTTTTCATTTGATGGAGCGGCCCGTTATCCTGTTTGTTGGAAGAGAGGGGAAACCGCTGCTCGTCATGCCTGAGTTGGAAATAGCCAAACTGGAAGGGCTCAAAGATCAAATTGAGGTCTGGACCTTTGGGGACGATCCTTCGACCTGGCTCAACTTATATCAGAAGGCGATGAGTTTTGCTAAAGACAAGCAACTTAATGTGGGGGTAGAGCCTACCAGCCTGCGTTTCCTTGAACTTGATTTACTGGCTAAAGCGCTACCAGACGCAAGCTTTGTCGACGGCAGCGCGGTTTTTGCTGACTTGCGCCTGGTGAAGGATAAATCAGAAATTGCCCGGATGCGCAAAGCTGCCGAAATCGCCGAGGCAGCGCTGTTGGAGACCCTCAGAACCGTTCGAGTTGGTCAAACAGAAAAGCAGATTGCCGCGGAATTGCTGGTGCAGCTTTATCGGCATGGTTCCGAGCAGGAATTGCCTTTCGCGCCGATCGTTTCCACGGGGCCAAACACAGCCAACCCACACGCATCGCCAACTGAGCGCAGGCTGCAAGATGGTGATGTGCTTCTGTTGGATTGGGGAGCAAGCTTTGAAGGTTACTTCTCGGATATTACCCGCTGCTTTTTCTGCGGTCAGGTTGAAGAACGCATTGTAGAAATCGCTGAAACCGTCCAACGGGCCAACCACTATGCCGTCTCAGGAGTGCGGGCTGGTATGAAGGCGGGTGAGGTAGACGCGATTGCCCGACAGGAGATCGAAGAGAGTGGTTTCGGCCAATATTTTACTCACCGAACCGGTCATGGATTGGGAATGGAAGCTCATGAGGCGCCTTACATCTTTGGCGGCAATGAATTGGTGCTAAAAGGGGGGATGGTCTTCACAATCGAGCCGGGGATTTATATACCCGGTTTAGGGGGCATTCGCATCGAGGACGATGTCGTTGTTGAGGGGGATGGCTGTAGTTGTCTGACTTCCTTGCCCAGAGAAGTAATGACTATCGGACATTACCTGGAGCTGGTGGACTCTTTTGGAGGTTCAGTATGAGATTGACCTACGAAACCCTTACCATTGGTCCTATGGGCAATAACATTTACTTTTTGGTTGACGAGGACACGAAAGATTGTGTGGTGATCGACCCTGGTTTTCTGCCGAAGACACAGCTCGATTTCATTAACGAAAAAGGTTGGAAGTTGCGTCAGATTTGGGTCACCCATGGACACTTTGACCACATAGCCGGTGTAAAGTCGTTGAGTGAGGCTTTTGACCCGCCCGTCCCCATTGCGATGCATCCGGTTAGCTTTGAATGGGCGAAAGAAAACCCACCAGATGAAATTTACGGCGTCAGAGTGGACGAAGTGCCCCGTGTAGATATCCCGCTGGCGCATGGTATCTGGTTGGGAATCGACCCCCAAAGTGATGAAAAGGTCGTGGAAGTTCGGGATGTTTCTGGTCACAACCCGGGATCGGTGATATTTTACTGCCCGGATTTGAAGATAGCCTTTGTGGGAGACGCGATTTTTAAGGACAGCATTGGGAGGACAGATTTTGCGGGAAGCGATCACCAATTGTTGCTGAAAAACATTCGTGAGCAAATCTACACTTTGCCAGAGGAAACAGTTTTATTGCCCGGTCACATGGATACAACCACTGTAGGGCATGAAAAGCGTTTCAATCCGTTTGTGAGGGGCTGACAGCCTCAACTATATCGAGTAATCCGTTCCATCGTCAAACTCCCAGTAATCATCCTCGTGCAGATGTAACCTGGCAGAATGAGGGTCTTGCAGCTGCAGCTGCTCTTCAATTGTCGCCAGACGCTCCAAAATTTCTTTCAGATTGCTGGTAAGGGCGTCGGGCAGGCTGGTGTGATCCAGGTCAGCGACCCGACCGACCACTTGCTGCCTGCGCCGGATGATTTGACCAGGCACTCCCACCACTACCGATTGAGGTGGTACATCTTTGACAACCACCGAGTTGGCACCGATGCGGCTGTGCGCGCCTATGGTGATGTCCCCCAGAATCTTTGCACCAGCTCCTACCACCACGCAGGATTCCAGGGTTGGATGACGTTTGACTTTTTTGAGGCTGGTGCCTCCCAAGGTAACGCCATGGTATATGGTGACATCATCACCGACGATGGCTGTCTCGCCGATGACGATGCCCATGCCGTGGTCAATAAAGACCCTGCGGCCAATCACGGCGCCAGGATGGATCTCAACACCGGTTAAAAAGCGAGTGATCTGGGCAAAAAAGCGCGCCAGACCTTTCAGCCCTTTCCCCCAAAGCCAATGCTGAACGTGGTGCGCCCAAATCGCATGCAGGCCGGAGTAGGTGCTGAAGATGCTGAACTTGCTGGTGGCTGCCGGGTCACGCTCGAGCGCGCAGCGAATGTCTTCCGTAATTGTTCCGAAGAAACCGGGATTCTCAACCATTTCATTGCCAAGGTAAGGTGGACACTTTGAAGGGGTTCTTTCAGCTTCATCCATTTAGTTCCTCCCGTAAATTGGCGAATAGAGCAGTGGAAAGGTAACGTTCAGCAAAACTGGGCACGATCACGACAATGCGCTTGCCCTTATTTTGGGGACGACCAGCCAGTTGCAGTGCGGCCCAGACGGCCGCGCCGGAAGAAATGCCACCAGGGATACCCTCTGAAGCAGCCAACTGGCGGGCTGTTCGAAAGGCATCTTCCCCGCTGACCTGCACAACCTCATTTAAAAGCTCTTGGTTTAACACGGAGGGGATAAAGCCGGCTCCGAGCCCTTGCAGCTGGTGAGGACCTGGCTTGCCTCCGGAAAGGACCGGTGAATCGCTTGGCTCAACGGCCACGATCTCCAGCGAAGGGTTCTTTTGTCTTAACGCTTCGCCAGCTCCCGTTATAGTCCCCCCGGTTCCAACGCCTGCTACCAGGATATCGACCCTGCCGGAAGTGTCGTGCCAGATTTCTGGCCCGGTTGTCAGTCGGTGTATAGCCGGGTTGGCAGGGTTATTGAATTGGTCTGCCAGCCAGTAACGGCTGTCTTGCTGCTGCATTTGTCTGGCTCGCTCCATTGCGGCAGGCATGCCGCCATCAGCGGGGGTCAGGATCAATTCGGCACCTAAGAAGCGCAAGAGCAGTTTCCTCTCGAGGCTGACCGATTCTGGCATGACAATCACGCATCTATACTTTTTTGCGGCGGCGACAGCGGTAAGTCCGATGCCTGTGTTACCGCTGGTTGCTTCCACCAGGATGCTGTCAGGTGTAAGTTTGCCGTTGGCTTCTGCGTCAGCAACCATGCCCACCGCGATACGATCTTTGACGCTGTGAGTCGGGTTGTAAAATTCCAGCTTCGCCAGAAGCTCTACATCTTTATGCGGGTTGAGGTAATTGACACGTACCAGGGGGGTGTGCCCAACCAATTCCCCCAGGTTGTTATAAATTGCCATGAGATTCTCCAGATTTTCAGTGACCAAGTTGATAAAGACAGTGGTCCGCCTCACGTTGACCACCCAGCCAAAGACAGACTACTGCCGGCTGATATTATTAAAGGCTATACATGGTAGGAATTATAGAACAGCGACAGGCACTCAGCGAGGGGGTGTACAACAGGGCTGCGATCGAGTGGATCGGCGATCAGGGTGAGAAATAACACTGCTTAAATAAGAAGCCGGTTTCAAGATCTGAAACCGGCTTGGATTTTGGGTGAAATTTACTTCGCGTAGCTGACCGAGCGGGTTTCGCGGATAACAGTCACCTGGATTTGGCCAGGATACTGCATGGTCTGCTCGATCTCATTGGCAATGTCTTTGGCCAGCACATGCGCCTGATAGTCGTCGATATCTTCTGGTTTGACAATAATGCGTACTTCACGACCAGCCTGAATGGCATAGCTTTGTTCCACGCCCTCGTGATTATTAGCAATAGTTTCCAATGCCTTCAGACGCTTGATATATTGCTCAAGGTCTTCACGGCGCGCGCCAGGGCGGGCACCAGAAATGGCATCGGCGGATTCAACCAGGATTGCCTCGATGGTTTCCTGCTCAGTCTCATGGTGATGAGAGGCGATCGCGTTGACAACCTTAGGGTTGACACCGTGCCTGCGGGCGAATTCCGCGCCTAAAAGGGCGTGGGTGCCTTCAGAGTTGTGATCCATGGCTTTGCCGAGATCGTGCAACAGTGCCGCCGCCCGGGCGACTTCGACATCGGCTCCGAGTTCAGCTGCAAGGATGCTGGCAATTTTTGAGGTTTCCACGGAGTGGGCGAGTTGGTTTTGCCCATAGGATGTGCGGTACTTGAGACGCCCGAGTTTTTTGACGATTTCGGGGTGCAGACCGTGCACACCGGCTTCATAGACGGCGTCTTTACCGGCCTTGAAAATGTCCTCGTCCATTTCCTTGCGCTCTTCTTCGAGGATTTTCTCGATATAGGCGGGGTGGATGCGACCATCATTGACCAGGCGGGTGAGAGTGCGGCGGGCGATCTCGCGCCGGACGGAATCGAAGCACGAAACTGTAACGGCTTCGGGCGTATCGTCTACGATAACATCGACGCCGGTAGCCTGTTCGAACGCGCGGATGTTGCGACCGTTTCGACCCACGATGCGACCTTTCATCTCATCATTAGGCAGGGTCACCACCGAGGTGGTCACCTCAGCGACTTTATCGGAAGCAACGCGCTGGATGGCATCCGCGATTAATTCGCGGGCTTTTTCCATGCCAGTTTCGCGAGCTTCGGTCTCGATTTGTCGGATGATGCGCGCCATATCGGCATGTGATTCTTTTTCGACCTCTTCTAACAGAATCGAGCGGGCTTCGTCAACGGTCAGTTCACTCACCCGTTGCAATTCAGCAGCACGTTCCTCGTAGAGGACGTCAATTTCATTAGTGCGTTTATCGATGCGACTTTGGCGTTTATTGAGGTTGCTCTCTCGCAGCTGCATTTGATCAAAGCGGCTGTCCAATTCCTCGCGCCGTTTAGCCAGGCGATCTTCCTCTTTTGTCAGTTCGCTTCGGCGGTTTTTTATTTCGCCTTCGGCATCCCGAATAATTTTGAGTGCCTGGTCTTTGGCGTCGAGCATGGTTTGCTGCCCTTTTTCACGCGCCTCGGAGATGATGTCATTGCTGGTTTGCTTTAGTTTTTCATCTTTGTTTTTTCGGATCGTCGAAAAAACCAGGTAACTGATGATGGCGCCAGCCAGCAAAGCCAGGCCTATCCAGACAATAAGCATTAAATCTATTCCTTGTGGACTTTGTTGTAATATGTTTTTCATTTTGTCAGTTGCTCCATTTTTTATTTATCCAGACCCTATGGTTCTGACTTTTCTTTCCAAAGCAATGGAAGGCACTCCCGCACAACCGAATATGAGAACCCTCGCCTTTGAAGAGAGGCGGCGAGTTTGCGGTCATATTCCGGCTTGTCGAGAAGCTGATAACGGCGGCTCAATTTTTTGCCGGCTTTCATAGCCAGCGCAAAATCATCCAGGTCGGAGATTTGCAAGGCTTGCTCAATTTCCGATTCAGCCACGCCCTTCTGGCGCAGCTCGAGTCTCATGAGGCTCTGGCTGCGAGGGCGAAACCTTTCACGGTTGTCGACCCAGTTTTGGGCGAAATCGAGATCGTCAATCAGCCTTTCTTCAGTTAGCTTGGCAATGACGCGATCAATCAGACCGGTTTCATAGCCCTTGTTCTGAAGATACGTTTGCATCTCTTGACGAGAGCGCGCGCGGTAACTGAGGAAGTGCAATGCCCGGTTTAAGGCGGTCTGGAATTCGTCTTTTTCTTGAAGACGAGAAATATCCTCAACGCTAAGTTGACGACCGACTGTTAACCATGCTGCTGCCATCCTGTCGAGCGAGAAGGCATATTGACCGTCCAGGAAGATATTCACCCGGTTTCGATTGCGCTTCTGAGCCTGAATGTCCGTAATTACATTTTCCATTGTTATCAAAAAAAGCCAAGGTTCGTGACCATGGCTTTAGAATCTTTGCCTGCAAAGGGTAGATACGTTTTGGAATCGGTTCGGTGCCGAACACAATTAAGAAAACAGTATTAATCTAAATGAATGTCAACTATCAACTGTCGTCTTGCCTTTGTTTCACAGCTCCCAAGCGATAAGAGCAAAAAATTTCCAAAAGTCGGTGGGCGCTACCCAGCCGTTTCATAATCTAACCATTGTAAAGCGACTCA
>Ga0265293_10009123_pt1 | contig 14384 bp, 11 predicted proteins | sample Munlanlewell138R_FD_192505 | JGI IMG/M metagenome (GOLD analysis project Ga0265293, IMG submission 192505) | Leachate microbial communities from a municipal landfill in Southern Ontario, Canada - Leachate well 138R | ecosystem: Engineered > Solid waste > Landfill > Unclassified | place: Canada...
TTTAGTGGGCTGACCGTGCGCGGCCACACCAGCGATAGTGCCGGTCTCTTGCGTAAAACCCCTTTAGTGGGCTGACCGTGCTCGTTAGTCATCGGCGGCTTGCTGAGTTTTCAAAAAACAGATGGTAATGGAGACTTTCGGTCAAGATCACTCGCTGGTGAGGACACTAGCGAGAACAGAAAACCGGCGAGAACGGAGCTGATTTCGCACATGATTCCAATTTCTGTAAATCCTGTATAGGCGCGGCTGAAGCGTTTATAATAAATAGGGTTAAGAGTCATGAAAAAACAAACGCGAACTTATCTGTTGATCGCAGTGCTGGTTACACTGCTGCTTTCTGCCTGTAACCCTGATGTCCGGGCGGGAGATCCAACCGCGACACCAATGCCTTTTTTTCCGGCAACACCGGAAGTCACGCAAGAACCGCTCTTGCTGATTAACCCGACCCCCACTGCTAACCTGACTAATCCGAATCCCATCCGGATTACCGAATTGGAATACTTGCAGGAAGACACAGAGCTGCTAATCATGGCGAAGTTGTTCAACACGCTTGATGACGCCATTTTGCGTGATGTCCAGCTGGAGGTGTTGGCCCTGGACGCCTCCGGCAACCGCATCGCTCAACGGCGCACCTCTTTCCGTTATCTTTTCCCGGGAGAAACCACCGGTCTGGTGCAGGAATTTGAACTGAACAGCGGTCTGGTGATCACTGCCATTGAAGTGCGCGTAGTTGATGGGTTGATCGACCGCACCTTGAAGTATTCGCAGCCCCTGACCGTGTTCAATACGTCTGCATACCGATATGGAAATGAATCCAGGGTCACCGGTTGGCTCAAAAACACGGACGCATACACCTATACCCAGGTGGCGCTGAACGCGGTCGCCTATAATGAATTCGGACAGATTGTGGGTGGGGGTATTTCAACTTTCGATTTTGTGCCGGGCAAAGATGAAGTTGGGTTCAGCCTTTGGGTGAATAGCCGCCGAGGAGAAACGGTGGATCACGTCGATGTGCATCCCTGGCTGACGTCTTATTCCGCTTCGCTGGAAGATGGCAATTGGTGGAACTCTGTCAGCGTGGATGAATGGAATTTCGCCATCGATCAGTATAATCAAATTACCGGCGGAGCAGTCCTGACCAACAAAACCGATCAGATATTGACCGAAACGTTTGCCATTCTTACCGTTTCCGACGAAAACAACCGCGTCTGTTTTGCTAGCGCTGACTACTATGACGTCATCTGGCCCAAAGAGACGGTACTTTACGCTAACAGACTATCCAGATTGCCTGATTCGTGCCAGGGAAAGAATGTTGACCTCGTCATCGTGCCCGGAGAATTCGGACAATTTCCAGCTGATTTCAATCCGCTGCTAGCAACTCAGGCTGGCTTCTCAGAAAAAGAAAAGGTCAATGTCAGCGTGATTAACAACCTCAACGTCTCCGTCAGCCATGCCCACGTCTACGTGGTTTTGCGCAATAGCTCGGGTCAGATTGTAGGTGGTGGATATCAAACATCAGAACTCATACGCTCTGGCAGCTCGACAAGCGTTTCTGTACGCGTCGCTTATCTGGGCAACCAGGAAGAGCTGAGCGTTCAGGCTTTCGCCACGCTCCCGGCAGATGTTGAATTTGGACAATAGACAGGAGAAAAGAAGTCAATGAAATCCATTTCAGGTCAACGTACGTTTATTCCCACAGCACTTGAGCTTAAAAGTCCCGTCCCTTCAGATATCGATATTGCGCAGGCTGCAACTCTCAAGCCGATCACCCAGGTAGCGGAAGAGATGGGTTTGCTCCGAAGCGAGCTCGAGCTTTACGGTGATTACAAAGCAAAAATTAAGCTTGATGTGCTTGAGCGTCTGGCTGATATGCCGGATGGCAAGTACATTGACGTGACTGCAATCACCCCAACACCTCTTGGGGAGGGGAAAACTACCACAACCGTTGGCCTCAGCCAGGCGATGGGAGCTCACCTGGGGCGTAGCGTGATCACCTGTATTCGCCAGCCATCGCAAGGACCGACCTTTGGGATCAAAGGCGGAGCTGCCGGCGGCGGCTATTCCCAGGTGATTCCGATGGAAGACTTCAACCTGCATCTCACCGGAGATATCCACGCTATCACAGCCGCCAACAACCTGCTGGCTGCCGCAATCGACACACGTATGTTCCATGAATCGACCCAAAGCGACCAAGCTTTGTTCAATCGCCTATGCCCCAAAGACAAGAAGGGTAAGCGTCACTTTGCCCGCGGAATGCAGGGCAGACTGGCGAAATTGGGGATTACCGAAACGGACCCTGAGAAATTGACTGAAGAAGAAAAGGCTAGATTTGCCCGCCTGGATATCGACCCCGATACGGTTACCTGGCGGCGCGCTGTTGACGTAAACGACCGCATGTTGCGCGGCATCACCATCGGGCAAGGACCGCAGGAAAAGGGCTTTGAACTGAAAACCAACTACTACATCAGCGTTGCTTCTGAGTTGATGGCTATTCTGGCTCTCGCCACCAGCCTCGAAGATATGCGTGATCGTATTGCTAAAATTGTCATCGGGCAGAGCCGATCGAGTGAACCCGTTACCGCAGACGATCTCGGCATCGCCGGCGCCCTCACTGTGTTGATGAAAGACACGATCAAACCCAACCTAATGCAAACGCTGGAGGGCACGCCCGTGCTGGTGCATGCCGGTCCCTTTGCGAACATCGCCCATGGGAACAGCTCGATCATGGCAGATAAGATTGCATTAAAGTTGGCGGATTTTGTAATCACTGAGAGCGGTTTTGGCGCTGATATGGGCATGGAAAAGTTCTTTGATATCAAGTGCCGTTATTCCGGCAACCGACCTGACGTGGTGGTGCTGGTTGCCACCGTACGGGCCATTAAGATGCATGGCGGAGGTCCCAAAGTAGTCGCCGGCACGCCTTTGGCAGCAGAATATATTGATGAAAACCTGGAATTGGTTGAAAAGGGTGTTGACAATATGCTGGCACATGCCAGCATCGCCCAAAAGTTTGGCATCCCGGTGGTAGTGGCAGTCAACCGCTTCCCGACAGACTCAGATGCAGAGCTTGAGTTGGTTCGCAAGATCGCTTTGCAGCACGATGCAATTGTTGAAGCAGTCGTGGCCGATCACTTCAGCCAGGGGGGTAAGGGTGCGATTGAACTGGCAGAGGCTGTGGTCAGGGCGGCTGAATTGCCCTCGAATTTCAAATTCCTCTATCCATTAGAGATGTCCCTCAAGGACAAAATCGAGACGATTGCCAGAGAAATCTATGGAGCCGATGGCGTCGATTACAGCCCAATTGCCGAAGGAAGATTGGCGGAGTATGAACGCATGGGTTATGGCAACCTGCCGATCTGCATGGCCAAGACACATCTTTCGATCAGCCATGACCCGGAATTGAAGGGCGTGCCTAAGGGTTTCCGGATTCCAATCCGGGATGTGAGTGCGTCGGTTGGGGCGGGGTTTGTTTATCCGTTGCTGGGCACGATGAGCACCATGCCTGGGCTGCCAACCCGTCCAGCCTATTACGATATTGATATCGATTTCGAGACAGGCAAGATTTTGGGATTGAGTTAGACCATTACCAGTCATTGCAAGCCCTCGTTGGCGAAGGTCTCCTGACCGAGCCACGCACCTGACCGCAGGTCTCCTCACTTATGGAGACCAAATGGTCAAAACCCTTTCCTGGTCGCGAGACCAGGAAAGAACTGAGACTGAGTTAACATAGGGCGGGTCCCAGACCCAACCGTAGGTTATTTTTTTGAGGCGGGTGGAGCAAGCCCCATCCTCATGTCGGCGGTTTTTCTTTTGAAGCGGGTGGAGCAAGCCCCACCCGTACGGCGGCGGTTTTTTTGAGATCGGGTGGAGCAAGCCCCATCCTCATGTCGGCAGTTTTTCTTTTGAAGCGGGTGGAGCAAGCCCCACCCGTACGGCGGCGGTTTTTCTTTTGAAGCGGGTGGAGCAAGCCCCACCCTGACGACAGCGTCTTTCGCACGTCGGTTGTTCTTTTGCCTTAAAGCTGCCTGTACCTTTCAATTTGAGGAGCGATTTGTGCTAATGAGGCTGCCCAAAATTCCTTGCTGCGGATGTCGATCCCGAACTTGGCTGCCAGGTCTGCGGCTGAAGCTTCCCCTGTACTGGCAAGCAGTGCCTTATAATCCTGGACGAAGGCGTCGCCTTTTTCTTGATAAATCGCATACAGTCCTTTGGCGAAAAGATTGCCAAAAGCATAAGGATAGTTATAGAAGGACAAGCCGGTGCTGTAATAATGCGGCTTCCAGGTCCAGGCGAACTTATTCATCACTTCCGGGTCGATGCCGTCGCCATAAGAATCGCGCTGCGCTTGCAACATGATCTCACTGATTTCGTCGGCAGAGAGAGTGGATTTCTTGCGGCGTTCAAAGACTTCTTGCTCAAACAAATAACGGGAATAAATATCGACGATGGTCTGAGCGTCGCTGGAAATGGCAGTTTCGAGGATGGCTTGCTCAGCTTTGGGGTCGTCAATTTGCTCCAAAAGGGCGTTAAAAACGATGGTTTCACACATGATTGAGGCGGTTTCAGCCATCGTCATAGGTGTCTGCGTCTGCAGAGGGGTTTTATCGGCTTGAAAGGCACAATAATTATGAAAAGCATGTCCGAGCTCATGTGCCAGGGTCATCACCTGGTCAAACGAGCCGTCAAAATTGGACATAATGCGGCTTTCTTTGACGGCTTCAACACCCATACAATAAGCTCCACCGCGTTTTCCAGGCCTTTGAAGCGCGTCTATCCAATGGTTTTCAAAAGCATTGCGAGCAAAATCGGCCATTTCCGGGGAGAATTTAGCAAAATTGGTCAGGATGATCCCTTTGGCATCTTCGAAGGTATAGGTTTTATCCACGTTTCCGATGGGAGCAAACAAACTCCACCACGGCAGTTTTTCAAAACCGAGCAATTTTGCCTTTGCCTGGAAGTAGGAGCGGAACATGGGCAGGGCATCCTGGATGGCACCAATCATGGCATCCAGGGTCTGGCGATCGATGCGTGCCTTGTCCAGTGAAGAATGCAGGCTGTCTTCACGACCGCGCTTACGATCGAGCGTGTTTACAACGCCTTTAACACCGTTCAGGCAGGCTGCCAGTGCTTCTTTCATGTCTTCAAAGGTGGCTTGTTCCAGGTGATAGGCGCGTTCTCTTACTTCCGCGGATGGGTGAGAGCGCAGGTTGATCAGAGCCGGCAATGGCAAAGTCTCCGTTTTGCCGTCGAGATCGAATTCGACCTCTTTTTGAGATGTCAAAGTACCCTGCAAATCACCCCAGGCCGAACCACCAGAGAGCGAGAGTTCGTTGGCGAGTTCCTCTTCCGGTTCGCTCATCAGGTATTGGCTTTGCTGGGCTTCTTCCAAAAGGATGAAAGCATGCTCATGAGCGGAGCCTGGGATGGCAAGAGCTGCGGGAAGTTGATCGGCAACAGACCCAAGCCATGCCGCGATTCTGACGTTGAGGTTCCTGAGCGGCAGGAGACCAATCTCGAATTTTGATTGCAATTGCTCGGCTGCTTTGTCAAAAGAATCGGTGCTGGTTAATGCGTATAAGAAGGCACCAATTGTGCCAGCACGGGTATCGATGGTATTGGTGAGGTCCACCAGCTGGCTCAACCGGTTGCTTAAAATTTCAGGGTCTTGCTGGCCGTCTTTGAGAGCTAAAAGTTCAGTCTCAAAAAAGCTGGTCAGGGTGGTGATTTCGTCTTTCAAGGTTGCCAGGTCTGCGGCCAGTTTTGGATCATCCAGTCCAGTATAGATATTGCTGAGGTCCCAACGTGGGATATTTTCGGTCATATTTTCTCTCCGGTTTTCTTTAGTTTTTCTCATTATACACAGCCCAAAGTGAAAACTGGGCAGACTTGCACTTAATTATCAAATAGTCCATCAGCTCAAACTAAGGACGGCCGCACCTAACTGTTTAAAAAAAGCCGGGTTCGAGGAGTGAACCCGGCCTGCTCTCAATTACGGTGTTTTGAAGAACTCGATGGCGGCGTCGAGTTGGGGATCGCGACCTGTGTCGAGATCTTCTTCAGTAAACTGCACCTCAATGTCCGGGGTGAGACCAACATCATTGATCTGATTCCCATTAGGGGTCAGCCATCGCGCGATTGTGATGCGAACACCCCCCTCTTCAGTTCGCAGGGGGATCCAGTTTTGGACGGAACCCTTGCCATAACTGGTCACACCAATCAACGTTCCGCGGCCAAGGTCCTGGATCGCGCCCGCTGTGATCTCTGAGGCTGAGGCAGTACCCTCATTGATCAAGACTACCAATGGGATCTCAGTTGCCCGACCCCCAGGTTGAGCTTTGTATGATTCACGGGTGCCGTCGCCATATTCCTCATACATGACAATGCCGTTACTCACAAACTCCGAAGTCACTTCAATCGCGGTTACCAGGTAACCGCCGCCATTATTGCGCAGATCAAAAATGAGCCCCTTGGGGTTTTGTGCCAATAGTTCTTTAAGCGCATTTCTTAGCTGAACGGTTGAAAGCTCGTTGAAGGTATAGAGTGCCATATAGGCAATATCGCCTTCAAGCATTTCGTAATCAACAGCGGGAACCTGGATTATTTCGCGGACAATTCTGAAATCCAGGATCTCTTCACCACGTCTGATGGTCAGCGTGACTGCGTCGCCGGCAGGTCCGAGAATTTTTTGTAAAACCAGGTCTCCGGGAGTTCCGGTCATGTCTTCGCCATTGATTGCGATCACAATGTCTTTTGCTCTCAAACCAGCCTCATCCGCCGGAGAGCCTTTCATCGGGGATACGATTTCGACATACTCGCCAGTGATATTTACCCAGGCACCAATGCCGGTATATTCTTCCCCTTCCATTTCGGCATTGGCTTGCGCGAATTCATTGGGATCCATGTAGGAGGTGTGCTTGTCGCCAGTGGCGGCGAGCATACCCGAGATGGCCCCACGCATCAAGGCCAGATCATCCAGGGGTTGATCGACATAATTCTTGTGCAACAGGTCCCAACTCTCCCAGAAGGGTCGAAAAAGTTCTTCCAGTTCCTCAGGGCTGGTTGCCTGAACCACCTGGGTTGGTTCTCCAGGTAATGGGGTGGGCAGCGGTGTGGTTTGCGCGCTCGGTTTTGTGGCGATGCCGAGAGTCTGTTTAAATTGGTCAGCCGGGAATAAAGATCCGACTGCAAAGCCGCCCAAAAAAGTCAAGCCCAGCAAAGCGATTGCAACGATCACGATCATGCAAGAACGTAATACTTTGTTTTCCATTTTTTTCTCCAATTGCTGTTCTCGGTCAATGAGACCAGCGATCAATTAAATTCATTCAGGTCTGAGTCGTTCGACCTCAATAATTTCAAAATTCTATTTGAGCAAGCGCTTGTGGTAAATCGCTCAATTGTTTTATGGTTATATGTGTGTTCGACGTGCTGCCGGTGGGATCCACATGTACCGTATGCATTCCCAGTGCTTTGGCCGTATCCAGGTTGGGTGCGCGGTCATCGACAAAAAGACAGCAGGCCGGGTCGGGGTTGCTGGCCCTCTCAAGGGCATGCAAAAAAGCCAGGGGGTCAGGCTTGCAGTAGGGGTCAGTGTCCGCAACATCGATGATTTCAGTGAATAAATCGCGAATGCCTACTAATCGAAGAATCTGCTCAGCGTGGGCACGGCTGGCGTTGGTGAAAATCCATTTTTCAATTGGAATCTCAAGAAGGGCCCGCCGCAGCGCGGGATCTTCCGTAATTACACCCGATAGATCGACACTGTGAACATAATCGAGGTAACGATTGCTATCAGCACCGTATTCCAGGTGTAGACCTTTCATGGTGGTACCATGGAGGTGGAAAAGACGATCTCTCTCCTCATGAATTTTTTCGTGGGGAATGCCAACGTACATTTCCATAAATTGGTAAATGCGGTCAGCGAGGATGTCCCAAGCGCCAGTATCGGGTGGGTAGACTGTATCATCGAGGTCAATCAGAAGCAGTTGAATGGCGTTCACTGTCTGGTTATCCATCGGTTTATGTTTGGTGGAGGAACGAAGGAGTCCATGAATTCTAATAGTTCGCCCGGATCGCCCGACTCGACAAAGAGCCCGCGATGCTCGGAATAAATAAAGCCAGATTCAATAGCATAGTCGATCATACGAATGAGCAGGTCGTAGTAGCCATCGATATTCAGGAAGCCGATTGGTTTGTGATGCAGCCCTAATTGAGACCAGGTTAGTGCTTCCATCACTTCGTAGAAAGTGCCAAAACCGCCAGGTAAGGCGATAAAACCATCTGCCAGCGCACTCATCCTGGCTTGCCTGATCTGGATGTTAGGGACGGCCTCAATTTTGCTCAATTTATCGAAAACCAGGTGGGGCAGGTTGAGGTCGTCGTTGATAACCCCAATGATCTCACCTTTATGATCCAAAGATCCCCGGGCCACCGCCCCCATCAGACCAGTCTTGCCGGTGCCAAAGACCAGAGTGCGCCCCTGGCATGCCAACAGTTTTCCCAATTCGTAGGAAGTCTGGATGTATTTGTCTGCCAGATTGTCGGCAGAACCCGCGTATACGGTGATGGTCTCTAACTTTTTCTTCATAAATAACTCACCGGAATTATACACTTGCTTTGCCTCTAAAACCGGGATAGCACAAACTTACCCTTGTGTTTCCAAGTCTGGTTAATTTATTCAGATTTTTTGAGAAAACCGAAAATCACCACCAAAATGATCCCAACCAAACTGACGCCAGCCAAAGTCAGTCCAATGCGCTGACTGTCACCGAAGATCAACTGCGTGTTTGTCGGCGGTGGGGTTGGCGTGGAGCTGGGCAGTGGAGTTTTGCTGGGGATAGAAGTTCGGGTGGGCTCGAGCAGTGTGGGTTGGGGGGTATAGGGAGCAATGGTGGCGGTCGGCTCGAGCGTGGCTGTGGCGATGGTGCCCTGCCTGATCAACAGAAAGTCGCCGATATAAATTTCGATCGCTTCCGGGCTGTTGCCATTGAGGACCATTATTTCGCTGGTTGTCATCCCGTAAGCTTCGGCAATACCAAAAAGGGTGTCCCCGTCGACCACCTGGTGATAAATGCCTCCGTCGGCCTGGGGAGTTGAAACGATCACACCAGTTTGGGCAGGTTCGCTCTTGAGACCGCTTACACTTGCCGAAGGAAGCAGGAAGACCAGGAGGAGCAATAAAAGTGATCCTAACTTTTTCATGGGATTTATTATAGCCTTTTTGGCGTAAGTGGAGGTGGCGGATGGTGACAGGCCTGAACTCAACGGTTGCGGATGGAGCAAGCCCCATCCATACGCATAATGGAGACGAGCCCCATCCTTACGAACTCCTTTTGCGTTAATTACGGATGGAGCAAGCCCCATCCGTACGACGGGTCATTTTTTGTGTGATTGCGGATGGAGACAAGCACCAACCGTACGACGTTTTTGTATAAAGGCGGATGGAGCAAGCCCCATCCGTACGCATAATGGAGACGAGCCCCATCCTTACGAACTCCTTTTGCGTTAATGGCGGATGGAGACGAGCCCCATCCTTACGAACTCCTTTTGCGTTAATTGCGGATGGAGCAAGCCCCATCTGTACGCAAGACGAGCCCTATCCGAATGGGAATAGGTTTTGTTGAATAGCGGATGGAGACAAGCCCCGTCCACATGCTCAATGGAAGCAAGCCCCTTCCCTATATATGTGGGCGTGTGTGTGAAAGGAGGATTCTTCTCAAAAACTGTCCAATAATGAGTACAATTGGATAAGTTCAATTTGGGAGGTCGAGGTGCCCTGCACAGATGAATATATTGACTATGCCCTCAAACAGCTAAGACCGGCGGGGGATGTCGGCGCCCGGAAAATGTTTGGTGAGTACGGCCTGTATCTGGATGGGAAAATCATCGGGCTGATCTGTGACAACCAGGTTTTCATCAAGAAAACAGCGGCAGGCGCGAGACTCCTGGGTGAAGACGCGCTGGTAGGCAACGCCTATCCTGGCGCTAAACTCTCCTTTGTATTCGAGAGCCTGGACGACCAGGATTTAGTCTGCCAGGTCTTGAAGGAAACCTGGAAAGAACTGCCTTTACCAAAGAAAACTAAGAAGTAAACATCGATTTTACGGGAGTTGCTATGGCCGATAGCCTGAGAGAAACCATTTTACTGATTGTCCAGATTGCCAGCCTGGTCGCGCTGGTATTGTACGTATTTAAGACAGCCCAAATGGCGAGTGAGACCAAAAAATCAGCTGCCGCCATGGAAAAAAGCATCACTGAAATGATTGAAGACCGCGATCTCAATTTTGCTCCGTATATCGTGGTCTATTTCGATGCCCTGACTGATTCACCGATTTTTGATCTGGTCATCCGAAACACAGGGAAATCCGTGGCTTATGATGTAACTGTTCACTTTGATCCGCCTCTGCAGACTTCGCTGAAGAATTACGCGATCGAAGACCTGGCAATGATCCATAAACCCATTCCGGTCATTCCACCCGGCTACGAGTTGAGAACATCGATCGACCACCTGGAAAACCGTCTTTCTACAGATGAGCTTCCCCGTCAATATCGGGTGACTGTCATGTATACCGGCGGGATAAGAGATACCCTCAGAAAATTCGATTACATCCTGGACTTAAATGTTTTTCACGGCATTCTCGAAACGCATATCAGCAGCCTGAGCGATTTGACCCATGCGGTCGAGGATATTTCGGTGGAGTTAAATCGTGTCACAGACAAGGCTGATCAGATCCCTGGCCTGCTGACAAGTCAGGAAGGGAAATTTGCTGCTCTTGAGAGGTTGATTCAGGAGCAAAACAGTAGCCTGGGGAATCTGATTCACGCTGCGGAAGACGTCCCGTTCCGGCTAAACCAGCTGAGCGAACAGGTCAAACAGATTGCGAAGTTGAGAGGTGATCTGGGAGAGATCTCCAATGGGCTGAGAGGGCTGGACGAGACTCTAAAATCAAAAAATACTAAGATTTGGTGAAGCCGGTCAACACAGGCGGGCACCGGGTCCAGGGCTGGCTTTGAATATCTTTTGAACACCGGGCAGCGCCGCTAATCTTGCTTCTACGATGGCTGCGTATGCATCTAAGACCAATACGTGCACGTTAGGGCCGGCATCGACCGTGCTGCAGACCGGAATTCCCTGTCTGCGCCACTCGTTCACCTGCCAAAGGATGACTTCCGTCTCGGGCAGCCAATATCGCAGGGGAGGATGGCTGGTGCGCATGACCGCGTGCATCAGATGTGAATCTTCTTCCACGACTTGGGCAAAGCTATCAAAATCTTTTTCTAGAATCGACTTTCGGCAGAGGTCCAGCCTTTCCTGCAGGTGAGCAAGGCGCAGAGCTTGAATAGGGGAGCTTGCGGCCAAAGCATGCCCACCGGTCGAACCGACTTTTTTGTGGCCAGTGTCGACGACACAGATTAAATCAACTAAATCCCAATGGTTGGCAGGGGCAATCGACCGGGCGTAGGAGTCAGCATCGCTGCTACCGGCTTGCCACTCCACGAATCCGTCTGGAATCGAGCGAGAGGCAGAGCCCGACCCTCGCCGCGCCAAGCGGGAGAGCTGGGCCTCGTTTAGATTTAACCCCAGCGCGTGGCTGGCAGCCATGGCCAGGGCGGCGAAGGCGGATGCGGAAGAAGCAATGCCCGCGCCTGCTGGAAAATTGTTCTCACTCTCAACTTGCGCGTAGATATCTGAATTTGCGAAGGAACGAACGTGGTCGAGGAATTGAGCAACCCTGTTAAGGGCCGGGCCGGAAATTTGGCTTCCGGAGAGAGAAAAAGCGTCTTCTTGCAGGTCAGGGTCAAAGCGAACGGTGGTACGCGTTTCAAGCCCGGAAAGATTCATAGAGAGGGAACTGTTGCAGGGCAAACGCAGTTGCTCATCACGATTGCCCCAATACTTAATGAAGGCGATATTCGGATGCGCGACCGCGCTGACTGGACGGAAATCTGGACTTTTCATACTTGATTCGTTATGATTAATCTCTCGTTAGGATGGCAATTGGTTTGCTATTACATTAACCTAATAATAATACATATTGGCCTTTAGGTATAATGCTCTTACCGCCTTAGAGACTAATCTAAAATCAAATTGCGCCGAAAAAAGGAGAAAAAATGACTGAAAATGATAATGCCCCCCAAACATACGAACGGGTATCGACCTATAAAGATCAACAGGTAACCACTGTATTTGACAAAAAAGGACGGATTGTGAGGGTTTTGGCTGAATCCAGTGCGACTCAGCCGTGGGAAGTGAGTAAGCTCGCTGGAATGATCGATCATACACTTCTCAAGCCAGAAGCGACAGCAAGTCAGATCGACCAGCTTTGCCGTGAAGCCCTGGAATACGGGTTTGGTGCCGTTTGTGTGAACAGCTACTGGGTTAAACAATGCAAGAAAATGCTCGCTGGCAGTCCGGTCAAAATAGCGGCCACAATCGGTTTTCCTTTAGGCGCTGTGTCTACGAAGGCAAAAGTAAGTGAGGCGAAACGGGCGATTAAAGATGGCGCAGTCGAAATCGACATGGTGATGAACGTGGGAGAATTGAAATCCGGCAACCTTGTTGCTGTGGCACGGGATATCCGTGAGGTGGTAATCGAGGCCCAGAAGCGCCAGGCGCTGGTTAAGGTGATCATCGAGACCTGTTTGTTGACGGACGACGAAAAGGTAACTGCCTGTTTGATAGCCAAGGAAGCCGAAGCTGATTTCGTGAAGACCTCCACTGGATTTTCGACCGGTGGCGCGAACGTTGAAGATGTGGCGCTGATGCGCGATGTTGTTGGTGATGAGATGGGTGTCAAGTCTTCGGGCGGGATTCGCAGCTATGCCGACGCGATCCGCATGGTTGAGGCGGGTGCCACGCGCATTGGGGCCAGCAGCGGCATCAGGATTGTCGAAGAAGAGTTAGAGCTGGCAGGTTCGTAGACAGTTCTGCACTGATGGGGCAAGCCCCATCAGTGCGAAGGACATGTTTTGTTTGATGTCGGATGGAGCAAGCCCCATCCTTACAACGACCGTTTTATGTTTGCGGATGGAGCAAGCCCCATCCGTACGCTGAATGGAGACAAGCCACATCCGTACGACGGGTCATTTTATGTTTGATTGTGGATGGAGCAAGCCCCATCCTTACAACGTCCGTTTTATGTTTGCGGATGGAGCAAGCCCCATCCGTACGCTGAATGAATACAAGCCCCATCCGTACGAGGTGTCATTTTATGTTTGATTGTGGATGGAGACAAGCCCCATCCTTACAACGTCCGTTTTATGTTTGCGGATGGAGCAAGCCCCATCCGTACGCTGAATGAATACAAGCCCCATCCTTACGACAGGTCATTTTATGTTTGATTGCGGATGGAGCAAGCCCCATCCGCACGCTGAATGAATACAAGCCCCATCCTTACGAAGGACAAGACCCATCCGAACGAAATTCACCCCGCAAATCAATCTAAGCTACCTGGTTGGCGAACTGACTGTTATACAATTCAGCGTAGAAGCCGTCAGCCTCCAGCAGGCTATCGTGGGTTCCCTGTTCAACGATATCCCCATCGCGCAAGACCAAAATCCGGTCCGCGTTGCGGATGGTGGATAAGCGGTGAGCGATCACAAAAGAAGTTCTGCCCTTCATCAACTTGTCCATGGCTTTCTGGATCAGGACTTCAGTACGGGTGTCGACCGAGCTGGTAGCCTCATCCAGAATGAGGATGGCCGGGTCTGCAAGCACGGCGCGCGCAATCGTCAGCAGCTGCTTTTGACCGGAAGAGACGTTTGTACCTTCTTCGTTGAGCACCATGTCATAACCATCAGGGAGCGTGCGCGTGAAGTGATCTGCATAAGCCAGATCAGCCGCGCGAACGACCTCTTCGTCTGTTGCATCCTGACGACCATATCGGATATTCTCTTTGATCGTGCCATTAAACAACCAGGTATCCTGCAACACCATGGCGAATTTGCTGCGCAGATCAGCTCGGGTAAATTGATCGATGTTGACCCCATCGACCAGGATCTCGCCGCTGTCGACATCATAAAAGCGCATCAATAACTTTACTAAGGTGGTTTTACCGGCACCGGTGGGACCCACAATAGCGATTTGTTGACCGGGTTCGACCTTGAGCGAAAAGTCATTTATAACTGGGTTATTTGGGTCATAACCAAAGCGCACATTCCTAAATTCCACCGCACCTTTGACCGGGTCCAAAGTAACAGATTTTTCGATTTCCGCAGGTTCTTCTGTTTCATCCAGGAATTCAAACACGCGTTCAGAAGCCGCGGCGGTTTGCTGAAGGATGTTGGTAATGTTTGCAATCTGCATCAGTGGGTCTTGGAACGAGCGCAGGTATTGAATAAAGGCCTGGATCTCACCGACGTTTAGATCACCTTGAATTACGAGGTAA
>Ga0265293_10009124_pt1 | contig 14381 bp, 17 predicted proteins | sample Munlanlewell138R_FD_192505 | JGI IMG/M metagenome (GOLD analysis project Ga0265293, IMG submission 192505) | Leachate microbial communities from a municipal landfill in Southern Ontario, Canada - Leachate well 138R | ecosystem: Engineered > Solid waste > Landfill > Unclassified | place: Canada...
CATGACTTGGGAGTCGAGGTTCTCAACATCGTACCGCACCGCCAGGCCAGCCCACTCCAGCACAACGGAGACCGTCAGCCGAAAGTCAAAGGGGTAGACTGCCCTGGTTTGATCGTTGGCCTGGAGGGTGAGGACGGCGTGGGTGCTGTCACAGCTGACCACGGTAAACTCACTCTTGCGGGCAAAGCCGTGGGACCCGAGCTGGTAGGAGATCCCCTCATGGATGAACGAGCCTGACGCCAGGCCACCGATGATGGGAAAGAGGACCGGGGCGGTGCCCGCCCACCATTGGGGATCTCCGTTGAAGAGGTAGGAGACCGAATCAATCGTATCGGCAAAGCGCTTCAACTCCGCTCCCATCGTATCGATCGCGACTGCGTATCGCGCTGAGGCAAGGGAGATGATCATCGTCCGGCCTCCTTGCGAAAGCGTGGGATCATGGCGCCATAGTCGTCGCTGGAGAACAAAGCCGACCCAAGGGTGAAGACATCGACGCCGGCATCGGCAAGGGGAGCAATGGTGGTGAGGTTGACACCCCCATCCGCCTGGATGAGGATATCAGATCCGTGGTCTCTCACCATGGCGGCGACCATGCGGATCCGATCGTATGAGTGGGGGAGCAGCCGCTGGCCGCCAAAGCCCGGACTGACGGTCAACACGAGGATATGGCTGACGTAGTCGAGGACCCACTTCAGCTGTTCCGGTCCAATCGCCGGGCTGAGCACGACCCCAGCCTTGATATTGTGTGCCCTGATCATCTCCAGCACCCGGATGAGGTGTCGGGTCGTCTCAACGTGCACGCTGATCGAGTCCGCCCCGGCTCGGGCGAATGGTTTTATGAACCGCGCGGGGTCCTCAATCATCAGATGGACATCCAGAGCGAGCTTCGTGATGGGCCGAATCGCCTCCACGACAAGCGGTCCCATCGTCAGATTCTCGACGAAGTGGCCATCGGTGATATCAAAGTGGATCCAATCGGCCCCCGCCGACTCGACCGCCCGCACCTCCTCTCCCAAGTTGGTGAAATCGGCGGCCAACAGGGAAGCGGCGATCAAGGCCCGAGATCTTCCTGACACGTCCACACCTCGATCAGTAATTTGAGGTACCTCGCTTTCCCGTCACAATGGCAACGCTGGAGACCGCCCCGATCCGGGTTGCTCCGGCTCCGATCATCGCCATCGCCTTGTCGTAATCGCGTACGCCACCGCTTGCCTTCACCTCCATGCCCTCTCCGACAACGCTCTTCATCAGCGCGATGTCCTCCACCGTGGCACCACCACCGCCAAAGCCGGTGCTCGTCTTGACGAAGTTTGCACCGCTGCGTTTGGCAATCTGACAAGCCAGCACCTTCTCCTCCTGGGTCAGCATCGAGGTCTCGATGATCACCTTCAAGATCGTCGTACTGCGGGTCGCCCGCCGCACCGCGCGGATATCCTCCTCGACATAGTCATACTCGCCTGCCTTGAGCTTGCCGACGGCCAACACCATGTCGATTTCACTTGCACCGTGCTCAATCGCCCCACGCGTCTCGAATGCCTTGGACCGACTGTCCATCGCCCCGAGGGGGAATCCGACCACCGCACAGACCTTGACCCCACTCCCCTGTAGTTTCTTTGCCACGTACGACACCCAGGAGGAGTTCACACAGACCGACTTGAAGTTATATTGGATCGCTTCACTGCACAGTTGGTCATACGCTGATGTGGGGGCATCAGGTTTGAGCATCGTATGGTCGATGTACTGTGCCAACTGCCTGGGCTCCATCGGTGGGTGAAGGCTTGAAGCCAGCGCCTGCCCCACCTGGGCAGCACCATCACCCTGCAGTCGTTTCATCACCTCGCCCGCTATCCGTTCGATGAGCATCTTTTCATCCATTCAACTACTCTCCCCTCGCTCTATAGCCATTATTTTGTTAACCCGCACCAAGTGCCTTCCACCGGCAAACGCCGTCTCCAGCCAAAGGCTGACCATCTCGCTCAGCTCGACGGCGGCGTGGAGCGGCCCGCCCAGGACCAGCACATTGGCGTTGTTGTGCTCCCGGCTGTTGATCACGGTGCGCACGTCATAACAAAGCGCCGCCCTGATCCCCCGCACCTTATTGCATGCCATCGATGACCCGATGCCAGCCCCATCAAGGACAATGCCGCGATCGCAGGCTTCGGTCACCACCGTATGGCACACAGCCCGTGCAATGTCGGGATAATCCACCCGCTGGCCACCACTGCATCCTATATCGACGACCGTATAGCCCTGCCCCTTGAGGTATTGCTTGAGAAACTCCTTTTGGGACCAGGCGCTGTGATCGCTTCCGATGGCCACCCGTCTCACTGACATACCCTTCACTCCCCCCTATCCACGCTATCGACGATTGCGCCGATGACGGTCCTGACGGTGACGCAATCGTCGCAGTCAAGGATCAGCCGTGCCGATCCTCCCTCATCAAAGATGACGACCGTGTCGCCAACCCCCGCCTGCACTCCGTCAAGGGCAAGCATGCTTCTCCCCTTTGGATCTCCGGATGCGTCGATTGGCTGGACAACCATGATCCGTCGTCCCCGATAGTGGGGATTCTTGATGGTACAGGTCACCGTGCCACACACTTTTGCCAAGACCATCGCTCACCCCTCCACGTCCAGGCCATCGACAATCCCGATGACCGCAGCGTCACAGGGGTTGAACCAATTGGGCAACGTCTGTGCCGCTTCCTTGCTCCCCTCCCACATCACCAGATCCCCCTCCCCAGCCTGCACGGTATCGACTGCCACCAGCTCAGCGCCAACGCGCTGGCCATGCTCGTCCACCGGCTGCAGCAGCAGGAAACGCTGAGCCCAGAGGCTCTCCAGCTTATGGCTGCTCACCACTGTCCCGACGACCCGTGCCAATTTCATCCCATCCCCCCTAGACAATCCTGAGGTAGTCGACGAGCGTGCACCGCCGCTCCCGGGTGAAGGTGCGCGCCCTCGTCAACCCCTCTCCGGTGGGGCTTGCGATGGTCATGCTGGTAAACCCTGCACCCCCTTGGCCAAGCCCAGCATAACAGGGACCATTCTTGACGAAGATCGAACAGTTCATCGCCACGCCCATCCTCGTGAGGTTCTGTACGTCCATCGAGTGCATGATCGCCGTATGGCGGTAGCCATGCTCACACACCACAGCCAGGTCGATGCACTGCTGCACATCGCCAAGGCGCACCACCGGAATGAACGGCATCAGCTGTTCGGTGAACACCAGCGGGTCATCCGATGCAGCTTCGTAGATGAGAAGTTTGGTTGCAGCAGGTACCTGCACACCGATGAGGGTGGCCAGGGCACTGGCACTCTGGCCGACATGCGCCTTTGCGATCACCCCCTCCTTCTGTGGTCCTCCCGGCGATTCGATGACCACATCCTTCAGCTGTTGTGCCTGTGAAGGGGAGAGCAGAAAAGCCCCCGCCTGTTGCATCGAGTGCAGCAGCGCATCGGCGACCCGGTCGACGACCAATACCTCTTTTTCACAGATGCAGACCAAGTTGTTGTCAAAACTCGCCCCGGCGACGATATCGCGGCCCGCCTTTGCGATGTCGGCTGTCTCATCGACTACACAGGGAGGATTGCCAGGCCCCGCGGCGATCACCTTCTTTCCATTCTTCATCGCCACCTTGACGACTTGGGGTCCCCCGGTGACGGCCAGCAGCGCGATACTCGGGTGCTGCATCATCTGGGAGGCGGAGTGGACCGTCGGCTCGGCTATTGCCGTCAGGAGGTTTGCCGGGCCGCCTGCCTGCACGATGGCCCGGTTCAGCACTTGGATTGCGTGGATCGAGACGCGCTTTGCACCCGGATGGGGATTGAAGACCACGCTGTTGCCGCCAGCGACCATGCTGATGGCATTGTGGATGATTGTTGCCGTCGGATTCGTCACCGGTGTGATCGATCCGATCACCCCGTACGGCGCCCGCTCGACCACGACGAGCCCATGCTCGTCACTGTACGCCACGGTCTCGATGTCTTCGACCCCGGGTGTCTTGCGTGATGCCAAGAGGTTCTTGGCAATCTTATCACCCTCATTGCCCCGGCCGCTCTCCAGGACCGCCTGACGGGAGAACTCCTCGGCATGCTCCTCACCCGCCCTACGCATTGCTGCGATGATGGCGCGACGCCGCTCCAACGGCAACAGGGCCAGGTGCTGCTGCGCCGACAGTGAGGCGTTGACCGCACCCTCCATCTCTTCAAAGATCCCGAACTCCCCTGCCGATTGGGTCGGTCCTCCGGGGGTACGAATTCCCTGCTCCCTGATGAAGGATTGCACCAGGTCGGTGACCAGACTCTTGATGTACTCCTCGCTTGGCTTGTTCACATCACACTCCCGAACCATCAGAGCGGTAGACCTCTTTCCCGTGGCGATGGATCAAATCGATGATGCCGACGATCAGTGCATCCACTGGTTTTTCGTCGGTGTCGCTCGTCCATCGGCAGGAGCTTCCCTGGGCGACCAGTACAAGATCACCGTGTCTCGCTCCCACAGGGTCCAAGGCGATGGAGCAAGCGGATGTGAGGGGGTCGCTGCCGTAGGGAGAGAGGAGGCGGAATGGCCCGCTCATTGCACTCTTGCTTGCAACGACCGTTCCGATGACGTGGGCGATCATCATGACGATTCCTCGCTCTTGCGGTAGACCGGAGCGCCGTGGGCATCGATGCTGTCGACGATTGCGATGATCGTCAAGTCAGCAGGCTTGCCCTTGGTCACCTCGGTCATCCTGGCACTTGAACCCGATACACAGAAGACCACCTCCCCGATGTTCGCCCCCACCGCATCGAAGGAGACAACGTGCTCGCCCGTGCCCTGGAGCGCAGGGATGGTGACCTTCTCCACCAGGGAGAGCTTCATCCCCTCCAGTTGAGGTGCCTTTGCCGTCGAAACGACGGTTCCGATGACCCTTGCAAGTACCATAAGACTCCAATCTCCAGCATCCCTGCCCTCACCCTATGGATACGTGTGGGCAGCAGATTGCCTCCGCCCTCCAGGGACGGATTATTTCTTCTTCTTTTCCACTTGATGACCCAAGGGAAGCACTTCATCCACCATGGTATGCGGTCTGGGAATGATGTGTGTCGAGACAAGTTCCCCGACCTTCTGGGCGGCTACCGTACCGGCATCAAGGGCTGCGCGCACTGCCGCCACATCGCCTCTGACAATCGCCGTCACATACCCGCCACCGATCTCTTCATACCCGACCAGCTCCACCTTCGCTGCTTTGCACATCGCGTCAGAGGCTTCCACCATCGCTGCGAACCCTCGTGTCTCGATCATGCCCAATGCACTGCTGAATACGTCTGCCATCTCTCTTTCTCCTCTCACTCATACAGGGAAGCTGGACTATTCTGCTCCCTTGACACCCTGATCACGACCACCGATCGTCTTGAGACGATTCTCGACGATCTCCTTGCTGACCAACACCTCCGCCTCATCGCCGGCGATATAGACTCGACCGAAGCTGCCGTAGCCAACCACCTCGATGATGTTGATGTGCGAAGCCTTCTCCGCTTCATTGGCAGCGTAGTAGGCGTAGGCGGCCGGTTGCAGCTCCAGCACATAGAGCGTGTCGCCGCGCAGCACCATGTTGCCATGCCTGACCTTGTTGATCAGCTGGCAGTGGTGGTCACTCATGTTCTTCACCAGCTGGCTCGTCTGGATCACCGGTTTGTAGCGGTCGTTCTCTTCCAAGCCCAGATCATCCAGGATGGCTTTGCCAGCCTGGCGCACATCCCCTTGGCTCGGGGAGTGGACCTCCAGCAAGCCGAAGAGTCGTTCGACAATCTGAATCCCCGGCTTGACCCCGGTGGCCTTCAGTGCAACGTCGGTCAACCGGTTGATCTCGATCCCCGGAGAGATCTCAACGATCATGCAGGCCTCATCTGCCACGGGGAAATACCCCTTCGACACTGTCGAGATGAACGAAGCCATCTGCGGTTGAAGCGAATCCAGAAACACGTATGTTCTCAGATCTACACCCATGCCCTCTCCCTTTTGTTATGCAGGGTCACCCCTGATCAATGCGTCAGTGAACCTCTCGCCCACCAGTTATATTGAATGCCTGACCGGTGCAGTAGTCACCGCTTGTGGTGATGAACTGGACCAGCTCCACCACATCCTCGATCCTCGTCAATCTGCCGAGCGGGATCTTGGCCGTGAACTTCTTGACGACCTCCTCCTTGGGCAGATTCAGGTTCTTCGTATACCCTTCACTCACATTCGCCCACACACCCGTATCATCGGTGATGCCGGGGCAGATACAATTCACCTTGATGTTCGCCCCGGCATACTCGAAGGCCAGTGCATGGGTCAGTGAGATGATCGCCCCCTTGGCTGCCGAGTACGGCGCCATGAGCGCTGAGCCGGTCTTGCCCGATTTTGATGAGAAGTTGATGATCCGCCCGTCGCCCAGCTGCTTCATCGTCTTCAGCGCCGCCTGTGTGCAGTAGACGGTGCCGTAGACATTGACCTTGAAGATCTTGTCCATCTCGGCGGTGGTGACTTCGTCGAAGGGGCATTGTGAGACGACACCGGCGTTGTTGACCAGAGCGAACACCGGTCCGAACGTTGAGGCAATCGCATCAAAGCACTCGGCGACCTGTTGCTCGTCGGTGATGTCGATCACATACGCTTGGGCGGTGAAGCCGCGGTCCTTCAGCTGCTCGGCCGACTGGACGACGTCCTGGTTGATGTCGATCAAGGCGACCTTCGCCCCGGCTTCAGCATACGACGCTGCGATGCCGAATCCGATGCTCTTCGCCGCTCCTGTGACAACACATACCCTATCCTGCAGATGTATCATGTGCTCCTGCCCTCCATACTACTGTTCATACGCCGCTAGATCAGCATCCCACCGGTGCTGTCCAGGGTCGTGCCGGTGATGTTGCAAGCCTTGGATGAGGCGAGGAACGCGACCAGGTAGCCGATCTCGATGGGCTCTGCAAATCGTCCTACGGGGATCCGTTCCAAATACTCCTCCATCAAGCCGTCCTGCTTCCACTTGTCCTCATTGATCGGGGTCCTGACCATCCCGGGTGCGATGCCGACAACACGGATGCCGAGGTGTGAGATCTCCCGCGCCAACGACCTGGTCAGCATGTTCAACCCAGCCTTGGCCGTGGTGTAGTGGCCATGACCGCCGGTGCTGCACTGGATGCCCGACTTTGAGGACATGTTGATGACCACACCACCGATCTTGCGCTCGATCATCGATCGGACAACCCGTTTGCTGAGCATGTAGGCACCGTTGAGGTTGATGTCGATTACCCGTTGCCAATGCGCGTCGGGCATCTCGATCATATCTTCGGTCGGCCAGATGCCGGCGTTGTTGACCAGGATGTCGATCTTGGCGAACCGCTTGAGGGTACGGGCGACCATCTCATCGTTGTCTGCTGATTTTGACACATCACCATATACGGGAAGGGTCTCGACACCGTATTGGTCCTGCAATCGGTTGGTGAACGCGAGCACCTGTGGTTCATCGACAATGTAGTTGACGGCGACATTCACCCCTTCGGCAGCAAGGTATTCACTGATCCCTGCGCCAATGCCTGTGGCACCACCGGTGACCAACGCAACCTTTCCCTTCAATTCCAAATCCATACGCACATCCTCTTCGACTCTGCCCTGACTGTAACATTAGTTATAAATTATGTCAATCAAAAATTATAACAAATTCTTGCCTCCCATGGGCCTCAATCACCGAACTCGATCGGCACATATCGCGCACAAGTTGCAGGATGAAAGGCACTGGTTGGCAGCATGAGAGGGTCATGGCTGGAAAGAGAGGTCTGTGGGGGAGTCAGAAAGCAGCACGGAAAGCGGTGGTACGCCTGTCGATCACGTTTCCTTCTCAGCAGGCAGTGCATCATCATAGGTGATGTGGCAGAAGACCTGGTGACTCTCGCTGAAGGTGACCAGGGGCGGGTTGATCCTGGTGCAGATCGGACCGACCTGTTTGTGGCACCGACCGGCAAAGGGACAGCCTCGCACCTTCTTGCCGGGGTTGGGAAGGTTGCCTTCCAGCTTGATGGGCACCCGGCGCTGTCGGGGGTCGGTGTCCAGAATCGAGGAGAGGAGCACCTCGGTGTAGGGGTGGCGGGCACTCTGCATCACTTCGTCACGACTGCCCAACTCACAGACCCGTCCGCCGTACATCACCATGATGTGGTCGCTGATGTAGTTGATGACGTGCAAATCGTGGGAGATGAAGAGGTAGGAGACCTCGCTCTCACGCTGGAGCGCTCCAAGCAGGTTGAGCGTGGCAGCCTGCACCGAGACGTCGAGGGCACTCGTCGGCTCATCACAGACGATGAGCCGGGGGGAGATAGAGAGGGCACGTGCTATGGCGACACGCTGCTGCTCCCCGCCACTGAGCTGGACCGAACGCATCGACAGGTGCTGTGGGCCGAGGTCCACCGTCTCCAAGAGCTCGATGATCCGCTGTCGTCGCTCAGCTCTTGACCTCAGGCCGAGCAGCCGTTTCATCGGCCGGGCGATGATCTCTTCGACGGTGTGGGAGGGGTTGAGACTGTTGCCGGGGTTTTGGAAGATCAACTGGATCTGGGCGAGCATACCGGTATCCCGCTTGTTCCACGCCACGGCGATGTTTCGTCCGGAAAAGCGCATTGTTCCCGAGGAGGGGGTGATGAGACCGCTGACAAGGTGGGCGATGGTCGATTTGCCGCACCCCGACTCACCCACCACCCCGAGCACCGATCCCTGGTCGAGGGCCAGGCTCACCCCGTTGACCGCATAGACCTTGCGTCCGCTGCCGTAGTGCTTGAAGACTCGATTGAGCGTCAGCAGGTGCTCGCCCGTGTTGTTCACCACCGTCCGTCTGGCACGTCTCTTGCGCACGGGCTTTGTTTCCGCCACATCGGTGGCATAGGCGCGGTCGCAGGTGGCCCAGTGGTGCTCACCCACCTCCCGACGCCCGTATGCGGCGATACACGTATCAGTGCGCTTCTCGCACCGCTGGGCGAAGGGGCAGCCGCCGCTGTTGGGAGCGCGTCGTTCGACGTGCCCCTTGATGGTGTTGAGTGCCCGCTTCTCCTTGACCACCCCCATGCGGGGCATGCAGTTGATGAGGGCGCGGGTATAGGGATGGAAGGGGTGGGTGAAGATCTCTTCCTTGCTGCCGATCTCAACGATCTGACCGCTGTACATCACTGCGATCGTATCGGCGATCGTGTTGATGACCCCCATGTCGTGGGAGATGTAGATGAGGCTGAGCTTGAGCGTTTTGCGCAGTTGACTGAGCGAGTCGAGGATCACCGCCTCCGTGGTCACATCGAGCGCGGTGGTCGGCTCGTCGAGGATCATCACATCGGGGCGGCAGAGCAACGCCATCGCGATGCAGATGCGCTGTTGGATGCCACCGCTTATCTGATGGGGATAGCGGCGCACCACCTGCGCAGCACCTGCGATGTTGAGCAGATCCAGCACCTCAAGCGACGCAGCCCTCGCCTCGCTCCGGCTCGCCTTGCGGTGGATGATGGTGATCTCGTCGAGTTGCTCGCCGATCCTCATCGATGGATTGAGGCTGGTGTACGGGTCCTGGAAGACCATGGCGATGCGGTTGCCCCGGATCTTCTGCAACGCCTCCTCCCCCATGGTGAGGATGTCACCGCCTCTGAAGGCGATCGAGCCGGTGACCTCGGCATTTGGCGCAAGGTGCCCCATCATTGCATAGGCGAGGGTCGATTTGCCGCACCCCGACTCACCGATGATGCCCACCGCCTCATCGTAGCCAAGGGCGAGTGAGAGGTCATCGACGGCGCTGAAGGTTCCCGCCGGTGTCTTGAAGTTGATGGACAACCGATCGACAGTGAGGATCTTATCGTTCATGGATCAATACCTTTGATGCAAAGTCGCTGATGATCGAGATGGCGATGACCAGCGATGCGATGGCAAGTGCCGGGTAGAGCACCGCCCACGGTGCTTGGGTGATGATCTCCTTGTTCTCAATGACCATCATGCCCCAGTCGGGGTTGGGTGGTTGCAGACCGACACCAAGGAATCCCAGTGAAGCGATGGTCATGATCGAGTAGGCGAAGCGGGCGGTGGCCTCGACGATGATCGCTCCGGTCGTGTTGGGCAGGATCTCGACGAACATGATGTAGAGGTGGCTCTCGCCCCGGATCCTCGCGGCCATGACGTACTCCTTCTCCTTCTCCGAGAGTAGCACCGAACGGGCAACCCGGGCGGTGGCCGGCACGTATGCCACCGAGACGATGAGTGTCAACGAGAGGATCGTCGAACCGCCAAGGATGCCGAGCACCACCATCGCCAGTACCAGCGTCGGGATGGCCATGATGATATCCATCGCCGCTAAAAAGATGGTATCGACCGCCTTGGCGAAGTAGCCGGCACTGAAGCCCAGCACCACACCGGCGGTGGTGGAGAGCAGTGAGGTGAAGAGGGCGACGGTAAAGATCGAGCGACTGCCCCAGATGATCCGGCTGAGGATATCCCGCCCCAGGCTGTCGGTGCCCAAGATGTGGCCTGCCGTCCCCGGGGGGACCATGACGTGCTCGCTATCGATGGCGGTATATGAGAAGGGGATGAATGCAGAGCCAAAGAGGGCTGAGAAGAGCCAGAAGAGGAGGACCGCCAGGGCTATCCAGACAAGCGTCTGGCCTCTCAGCTGATGGATCAAGTTCTTCACTCCTGCCCTCCTTGGTACCGGATGCGCGGGTTGAGGACCGCATAGAGGATGTTGGTCAGGCGGGTGGAGAGGGTGTAGATGACGGTGATCAGGAGTACACACGCTTCGATGAGGGGGATATCACGTGTCTTGACGGCGGTGAGCAGGAGCGAGCCCATGCCGGGAAAGCCGAAGAGCGACTCGACGACGACCAAGCCACCGAAGAGCCAACCCATGTTCATCCCGATGACCGTGATGGTAGGAAGCAGCGCGTTGCGCAGCGCATGGCGGGTGATGATATACATCCTCGGCAGACCCTTGAGCTTGGCACTGCGGATGTAGAGGGAGTGGAGGACACCGATCATCGAGGAGCGCTGCATGCGCGACACGTACCCGAACATCACGAAGGTGATGGAGAGTGCCGGCAGGATCAAAATCCGAAGATTCGTCCACAGGGTCTGGCCGATGGGGATGATGGAGACGAGCGGCAGCCACTTCAGCGTGACAGCGAAGATCACGATCAAGAAGACGCCGCTGACGAACTCGGGCAGTGCCATTGTGGCCAGGCCGAAGAAGGAGATGATCGAATCGGCCACCCTCTTCTCCTTGACCGCCGCCACCACCCCAAAGAGAATCGACAGCGGCACGAAGAGGAGGAAGGCGGTGAGAGCCAAGGCCAGCGAGTGGGCCACGCGCCGCCAGAGGAGCGAGTTCACGCTCACCCCCTTCATGTAGATCGACTGGCCCAAGTCGCCTCTCAGCATGCCGCCCACCCACGAGAGGTAGCGCTCTAGGGCCGGCTTGTCCAACCCCCTGCTCACGCGCAGCGCTGCCACCGCCTCCTCGGTGGCGCTCTGGCCGAGGATGATCTGCGCCACATCGCCGGGCATGAGCTCGACAAGGAGGAAGATGATCGCCGACATCACTACAATGGTTGCCAAGAGGCGCAAGAGCTCGAGCGCGATGAAGGACCACAGCCGTTTCATGGTGCCCACCTGCTCAATCGATGTCGGCGTACTTGTACTGCACGATCATCGTCAACGGGTGTTGGTAGCCGGTCACATTGGTACGAAGAGCCACCAGCTTGGGCACCTGGATGTTGATGATCGCCCCCTCGTCGTAGAAGTACTGCTGCAGTTGCTGGTAGTAGCGGCTGCGCACAACTTCGTCAGCTTCGCTGGCGATGCGGTCGATCAACGAGTCGATCACCGGATCGGCGAGGTGTGGCTCATTCCACGGTCCGTCGGATCGGAAGGCAAGGCCCAACAGGATCGCCGGGTCGATGCGCCCGCCCCACCCGGTGATCGAGAAGCCGACCTTCAGCCAGTACTGGGTGAGGTAGATGTCACGGGGAAACCCCTTGAGGTTGATGGCAAAGCCAGCCGGGGCAGCGAGTTCGGCGACCGTTTGGCTGAGCTCCTTGCTATAGGGGTGGTCGTTGGCATAGTAGAGGTCGACGCTCACCCCATTCGGGTAGCCCGCCTCCTCAAGCAGCGAGCGCGCCTTTGCGATGTCACGCCCCCGCCGCCCCATCTCGTGGTACTCGACCAAGGTGTTCATGATCGGGGACTCGTTGTAGTAGAAGCCCTCCCCCACCGTGGTCTGTGCCACACTGCGGGCGAGGATATCGGGGTCCATCGTGTACTTGAAGGCGAGGCGCACCCGGTTGTCGTCAAAGGGCTTCTGGTCGACGGCCATGGCGATGAAGCGGTGCTCCTGGTAGGCTGCGATGACATTGATGTTTGGGTGAGCGTCGAGGCGCAGTCGGGTCACCGGGCTGACGAACGGCACCACATCCACCTGGTTGCCCTCCAGCATCGCCACCTTGGCATCCAAGTCGGTGACGAAGTAGATCTCCAGCCGGTCGACTTTTGGCAGTGCCGGATCCCAGTACTCCCGGTTACGTACCAACAGCGCATTCTCCTTGGGGACCATCTGGGAGAGGATGAAGGGCCCGGTGCCCATGGGGCTGCGCTCACCGAGGTTCTCGTAGTCGTAGTGGCGTGAGAGGATCGCCATGTTGTAGTCGGTCATCTGCATGACAAATGTCGGGCGCTTCTCCTTGAGCGTGATGACCACGGTATGGTCGTCGACCACATCAATCGCCTTGACCACGGCAAAGTCGGCGCGTTTGAGGTGCCCGACAGCTGGGTCTTGGGTACGCTCGATGGTGTACTTCACATCCCATGCATCAAAGGGGGTACCGTCATGGAACTTCACTCCCTCCCGCAGATGGAAGGTCCACACCGCTCCGTCGTCGGTGGACCAGTCGGTCGCCAAAATCGGCCTGAGGCTGTTGTCGACCGCATCAACCTCCACCAGGTACTCGTAGATCGAGGCATTGAGCGTGATGGCTTGCCCATCCCAGACACCGGGGGTAATGAGGCCGGGCACGTTTTCTGCGACCCGGATGGTCTTCTCGGTCTTGGCCGGCTCCTTGGCCCCTCCTGCTGTCAGCGAGAACGCCACCAAAATAATGACAAAAATCAGAATCGTCTTGCGTATCATCACACACCTCCTTTGGTGTAGGTCACCTCGCTCTCCAAGACGGTGCACATGGATGGCGCGCGTCGGCCAATGGGAGTGAAAAAAGTGACAACCTCATTAAATTATAGAGTATGGCAGTTGTCAAGTACGTGGAAACCCGCTAAAACGAATTGGTTTCTACCAAACGCCAGGAGCTGGACATAGGAACGCTGTGACGAAGAACCCACCGGTACCTGCGCCTGCGACAACACCACCACATCGCTCTCTCCTCCTGTTTCGCGCCGATGGACGAGGCACATGCAGCCCTGCGATTGAAGGATACATCAGGGGCCATGGACCTGATGACAGCACGGCGCACTGCGTCGATACCATCCCCTTGATCTGATGAATTGAAGTCAAAGCCAATGCGTATGAGAACGCTCGAATGGGAACTGGCAGATGGTATAAATAAATGACACCTCTGAATTCCAAGGCTAGAATTTCTTTAATGGACAAGCAATTATCGGTAATTTCCAAAGGACTCAAGAAGATAGGAAGAAGGTATGAGACACAGAATATTGACACTTCTCTCGTTGGTGGCGCTTGTGGGGATGCTTCTTGTTGGATGTGCGACTACGGGAGAGGGGTATATCTATCAATCAGTGGATAAGGCGGTAACCGTAGTATCGGCAAATCCGGTTCCTGCCGATATGAGCAAAGGATTCACCTTTAACGTTACCCTCAAGTTGCCAAGGGATATCCCTGGATAGAGGGTGTGGGTGTATCCCGAGGTGTTTTACAACGATGATGATGACGGGCCAGGAGACTACTTTGTGGGTGTTTGGTATTTACCCAGCGAGATTGTCGCTCCCGTTACCAGTACCATAAGACGTGGAGGGTGGATAAGCTATTACAGAGGCAGTTTCAAAACGGCTTTCTTGCCTAATCCATTGAATAAATATGCAGGATGAGGTCTGTCTGGGCATCAGGTCTTCATTGAAGGCTGAATCAGTGGTTATTCTTTGAGAAACTGTAGCTAATTTCATTTATTATATGGAAAAAAGAACCCTTTTCTGGTATAATGCTCTTAGCTTCAAGCAATACACAGAAAAGGAGTTCTTCTATGGAAGATCGTAGCAAATCGAACCCGAACCTTCAACCCCTGCTCTTCACGCCCGAGGACTTTGCCAATTGCTTCTTCCGCAAGCCCTCGCGGCGGGAGTACGAGTTCCTCACCTACATGACCATCTGCAGG
>Ga0265293_10009125_pt1 | contig 14380 bp, 9 predicted proteins | sample Munlanlewell138R_FD_192505 | JGI IMG/M metagenome (GOLD analysis project Ga0265293, IMG submission 192505) | Leachate microbial communities from a municipal landfill in Southern Ontario, Canada - Leachate well 138R | ecosystem: Engineered > Solid waste > Landfill > Unclassified | place: Canada...
CCTAGGCGTTCGACCCCGCGGTGCGGGAGCACTCGCTCCGGCTGCTCGCCGAGCACTGGTTCACCAGCTGACGCTCGGGCTCGGGCGCGGGCTCGGGGTGATGAAGCAGGTGGTGGCGGAGACCCAGCAAACCTAGGGGGAAGGCCTCCGCCACCATGCTTCTATGCCCCCCTCACGGGGCGGCATGAAATCGACCGGCAACACGTGAACGCCACGCGAAACAGCAGTCAAAACCTCAGCGTATTCCGGCAGGCATGAGGCCCCCGTCGTTCACGCCCAAAACCACCCTCGCGAGGGGCAAAACTCACCTCCCCTCCGACGCCGCTGCACTGAGAAACATCACTGCAAGCCCGGGGACCTCGCCCAACTGCGTCTGGGAGTACGCACCGATAGACTGAGATTTACACCTAGGGGATCTTCATACGCACGACTCTCGATGGGGAACAGACGTTGGAAGACAGGTCCATTACAATCACACACGCCGAAATATCGTCGCGCCCGCAGCGGGCGACGACGCCGCCCTCTGCATTCTCCGAGGGCATGGTGGTCGGTGGCGCACTGGCAGCACGTATCGACGAACTCCAGGGCGAGGGTGACTATTCAACTGCGCTGAGAATCATCGGCGAGAACGTGCTTCTCTCCTACTTCTCGCTGCAACCCGAAGCACTGCAGCAGGTGCTCGAGGCCGCCATCGCCGCGGGCGCAGACGACGAGGGCACCGCCAGGTCCCTACTGTTTCTCTTCCCCACACGCGGCGGAGGGCGGCAGGGGTTTCAGCCGCCGCATTCGTCCGCCTTCCCCGACCGTCTCTCAAACCTTTCGGTAATGGCGCGCATCACCGAGCACCGCTTGCGCGGCCACTCGCATCGCACACGAGCACTGCTGGATGAGCTGGATGCAAACCTTGCAGGCTCCCCCACACTGTTCTCGCACAACAGCGGCTGGGGGATCATGCTCCCCCTGCAAGCGGGCATCACGGCGATGCTCTCCGGAGACTTCAAACGCGCGCTGCGATACTTCACCGTGGCCCAAGCACAACCCGCAATTGCTGCTCTGTCATTCCTCACCCGTGACGCATACGTGAAGTCGGCGATCGTCCATGCACTCTTCGGTTGCACCGAAGACGCAAGAGCAGCGCTCGCACACGCAGCGAGAATAGAGCGCAGGGAAAGCTGGGTAGAGCCTCTCATCGACACCAACGTTGCACTTGTCGAGGCCGTTCTCGAGGTCGACGACCCGACAACGGCCCTCGAGAAGCTCGATGCGATCCCGCTGCAATACCTCGGCGAAATGCTACCGTTCTATGTCATTGCCGTGCACCGCATCCTGGCGCGAGCCGGGCGCTATCGTGACCTCATGAAACGAGCGATCGTGCTCGAGCAGCTCCCCTTCCCGAGAGTCGACGGTGAGGGGCTCACAGGCAGCATATTCCCGCTCATCCGTGTCGCAGTGAACCTGGCCCGGGGCGACACCGATGCCGCCGCGATTCACCTCCACGACGCCGACCCAGACTACGTCGGCACCCGGCATGCGCTGGGGCAGCTCGAGCTCGCCGCAAAACGGCCGCACTCGGCGATTAAGGAGACAAACAGCCTCGCCTCAGCCGAGTGGAACGGGCTCCGCCAGATCGAACTGTGGCGCTATGCAATCCTGAGTTCTGCTTTTCTGCAGCTCGGGCGCACAGACGACCTCGACACGGCACTCCGCGCCGCACTCGCAGATGGGCTGACACTCACTGACACCTCCGTATTCTCGCGGGCCGCGCTCGATTACGCCGCCAGGTCAATCGAATGCTGGCCGGTTGGCGAGCACGACCTGGCTGGGGAGGTCTCGCACACACCCGCGGCCTCCGCCGGCCTGACAAGCAGAGAGCTCGAGATCCTCATCCTGCTCCGCGATGCGGGCAGCACACAGCACATCGCCACTCGGCTCTTCCTCTCAGTCAACACAGTGAAGAGCCACATCAAAAGCATCTACCGGAAGCTTGGGGTGACGAGCCGCGCCTCTGCAGTTCTCCGAGCGGAGGCAGAGGGCCTCCTCTGAACGCCCGTTCCGCCATCAACGCCTCGGCCGACTGTCGCTGAAGTATCTCTGGCAGGAGGCCCCGAGCTTGGGGGAGGCTCCGGGACTCCTGCCAGAAGTTTGGTGTTGGGGTGCTGCTCAGCCCGCCGGGGCGAAGCGTTCGACGCGCAGCGCGCAGTCGATCCCTTCGCCAGCGACCTGGGCTTCCGCATCCCACGTCGCGCTTTCTCCCGCCGCAACCTCGGGCACGTCGACCTGCACGAGGCCGATCGTGTCCCGGTTCTCACTGAAAGCGACGTAGAGGCGGTAGCTCTGGGCGGTATCGGTCGGGTTCGTCACCGTTCCCGACGCGAACCAGCCCGCCCCCTGTGCTTCGCAGGTCTCGACGACAACGTCTTCGAGAGCTCCGGCGAAGCCGTCCACCGACCCGGGTTGGTCGGCGATGTCGACCAGGGATCGCTCCAGGTCAGGCGCGTCGGCGCTCCCGCCGGCCGCCCCTCCCGCGCACGAGGCGAGGGAGAGAGCGACCAGCGGTGCGACGAGCGGTGCGACGAGCAGTGCCCGGTAGCGACGCCTCACGCGACTCGCTTCCGCTGCCGCGCAGCAAGCACGAGGCCCGCTCCGAGCAGGAGCAGCGTAATGCCTGCCCCCAGCCCGATCAAGGGTGAGACGCCTCCGGTTTGAGCAAGCACACCCGTGGTGACGGTCGCCGAGTCCTCGTCGGTGACCTGCTCGCCACCGACCGGATCGCCATCGAGCGGAGCGAAACCGATCACGGTCGCGGTGTTGTCCACCTTGCCCGCGTCGACGTCGGCCTGCGTCAGCGTGTACAGCGCGGTCGCCGTCACCTGCTCGCCCGGCGCCAGCACGCCGGCTTCACCCGGCCACTGGTAGGTGAGCTTCGACAGGCCCGGGAGGGGGTCGTCGATGACCACGCCGTTGAGCGTGATGTTGCCGGTGTTCGTCGCGACGAAGGTGTATTCGACCTTGTCGCCCGCGAGCGCGTCTCCCGTGGCCTTGCCGGTCTTCACCAGCTCGATCGCGGGGGCCGGCGGCAGCGGCGTAACCGTGCGGTCCTCATCGGTTACCGGCTCGCGCGGCACCCCGGGGCCATCCGGGTCCTCGGGATCGTACGCGTTCGGCGGCGTTCCCGTGGTGGAGGCGAGGTTGTCCACGTGGCCCGCATCAACGTCGGCCTGCGTCAGCGTGTACTGCGCGGTCGCCGTCACCTGCTCACCGGGTGCGAGCACACCCTCGGCGGTCGCGGCGCTCCAGTCGTAGACCAGAGCCGACAGGCCCACCATCGGGTCGCTGATCGAGACCTCGGTCAGCGTGAGGTTGCCGGTGTTCGTGGCCACGAAGGTGTATTCCACCCGGTCACCCGCACGCGATCCGTCGGCCAGCGCGCCCGTCTTTACCAGCGTGATCACCGGTGTCGCAGGCGTCGGCAGATCCACATCGTCTTCAACCGGGGGCAGCGGCGGCGGCACGTCGCCACCGGGAGTGGTCGGCGGCACACCGGTCGCCGAGGCGAGGTTGTAGACGTGGCCCGCATCGATGTCGGCCTGGGTCAGCGTGTAAAGAGCTTCCCCGACAACGGACTCACCGGGAGCGAGCACGCCGACGGCAGCCGGCCACGCGTTCGTAGCGAACGTGATGTCCACGCCGGCGTCGGCCAGCATCTCATCCGTGACCTGCACGCTCTCGAGCGTCTGGTTGCCGGTGTTGGTGACGGTGAACCCGTAGGTGATCGTGTCCCCGACAACGGCCTTATCGGTGAACTCACCGGTCTTCACGAGCGCCAGAGCCGGGTTCGTGTTGACCGGAATGGTCACGTCGTCCTCGTCGGTCGGGCTGATCTTCTCGCCCGGGTTCTCGGGGTCGTCGATCGGTGAGACACCGGTCGCAACGGCGACGTTGTCCACCGCACCCGCGTCGATGTCGGCCTGCGTGAGCGGGTAGCTCGCGCTGCCCACGACGCTCTCGGTCGGGTTCAGAACGCCGATCGCACCCGGCCAGGCCGAATCCTCGATGGTGATCGCGACGCCCGCATCAGCGAGCATCTCATCGGTCACCTGCACGTCGTCGAGCACCACGTTACCGGTGTTCGTGATGGTGAACGTGTACTCGATCAGATCGCCGACCTCGGACGAAGCGCTGGTGTCCAGCGTGCCGTCTTTCACCAGCGCGATTGCCGTGGTTTGCTCGAGACTTACGACTGCGGGATCCTCGTCGGTGACCGGCTCCTGCGGAGTTCCGGGTCCGTCGGGATCTTCGGGGTCGATCAGGTTCGGCGGGGTACCGACGGTCTTGGCAAGGTTCACGACGGCGCCGGCGTTTCGGTCCGTCTGCGTCACCGCGTAGGTGGCCGTGCCGGTGACCTGCTCAGTCGGTTCGAGCACACCCTCTGCTGTCGCAGCGCTCCAGTCGTAACTGATGGCTGAAAGCCCCGCGAGCGGGTCGGAAATGGAGACGCTCGTGAGCGTCACGTTGCCGATATTCGTGGCAACGAAGGTGTAGGTCACGGTGGTCTCGTCTGCGGAGAGCACGCCCGTCTTTTCGAGCGCGATCGAGGGATCCTGCTCATCACCCTCCACCGTAACCTCGGCTGGAGGTGTGGTGACCGGCGGAGGCACGGGACCGCCCGGCGGGGTCGGGGTCACACCAGTCGCGGTCGCGGCGTTGTGCACGAATCCGCGGTCAACATCCGCCTGCGTGGCCGTGTACGTCGCGGTTGCGGCGGCGGTCTGACCTGGCTCGAGCACGCCGGCGGAGTTGCCGGTCGGCCACGTGTAGGTCAGGTCGGACAGACCCGCGAGCGGATCGGCGACCGTCACGCCGGTGAGCGTGGTGTTGCCCGTGTTCTCCATCGTGAAGGTGTAGGTGATGGTGTCGCCGGCCACATAGGTGTCCACATCCGCAGACTTTACGAGCGTGAGTGCCGGGTTGTGCGCGGGGCCGGTCAGGGTGACGTCGTCGGTGTCGGAGACGTCGTCACCGCTCGGAGGCGTGCCCACGACCTGCGCTGCGTTCAGAATGGTTCCGGCATCGACATCTGCCTGCGTCGCAGTGTATTTTGCGGTTGCCTGAGCGGTTTCGCCGACCTGCAGAGTGAGCGAGTTGTTGGAGTCATTCGGGTCGTTGTTCGGTGCGCCCGGCCAAGCGACGTACGTCAGGTCGGTGAGACCTACGAGCGCATCGGTGAGCGTGACGTCGTTGAGTGCGACCTCGCCGTTGTTGACGATGTCGAAGGTGTAGGTGACCTCCTGGCCCGCAACGAAGGTCTCGGTGTCGGCCGTCTTCACCAGCGAGATGCTGGGATCCGGGCATACCGTCCACTCGAACTCCACCATGCCGGCCGCGCCTGCGCCACTGTGGTCGACAGAGAGCTTCGGCCCGGGGGTCGCCGAGTTCAGCACCGGAGTTCCGGCGTTGCCGTACGGCATGTTGCTGGTGACGAGCGAGGATCCACCGCCGCCGCCGCCGCCTGCGTTGCCACCCATGGTCGGGTCGCCGCTGCCGTTGTTCGTCGTCGATGCGCCGCCACCGCCGCCGGTGTAGCCACCGCCGCCACCGCCGCCCGAATCGAAGTTCGTGTCGTTGCCGCCGTTGCCGCCGTTCTGGCCATTGCCCGCAAAGCCGTTGAGGGTACTCGTGCCGGTGTGCACGCCTCCGGCGCCAGCCACGGTGGCTTGTCCGCCCTGGCCGCCACCCGGGGTACCACTGCCCGGCGTGTTGAATCCGGCGAGGCCGTTTGAGCCTGACGCGACCTCACCGATACTCCCCGGCAAGCCAGCGTTCCCGCCGAAACCGCCGTTCATGGCGTGGCCACCGGAGGCTGCGCCGCCACCGCCGGCGTAGATCAGGTCAGCGCCGCCGGCCTGCACCAGTGTGCCACCGCCGCCGCCGGCACCGGTGTGGCCGGTGCCCGTGCCGCCTCGGCCGCCGCTGCCGACGCCAGAGCCACCGACGCCGGGGGTCGGGCCGCCGTTGCCGGCGTAGCCACCGCCGCCAGTGCTCGGCTTGCCGCCGTCACCGACCGTGCCAGTGAAGACCTGGCCTTCAACGACGGGATAGGTCACCGAGATCACGGCGCCGGCTCCGTTGGTGTCGGCGATCTGGGAGACCACTGATCCGCCGGCTCCGCCGCGGGCGGTGATCGTCACCGCGCACACGCCTTCGGGTGCCGTTACGCTGAATCCGCCCGGGGTCGTGAACACGTCGGCATCGGCCGCTGCGGCGGGGGCCGCAGTCAGCGTTCCGACTCCGACCACGAGCGAGGAGGCGACCACTGTCGCGGCCGTCATCCCCCCGAGGATCTTCTTGAAACTCCGTTTCAGGCGGCCTGGCGACCGCCGGTCAACGGAATCGTGTGATTCCTTCACTGGTGGAACTTCCCTTCATTGTGACGCACGCGAACGCAGTGGATTCACCACAGCGTTTTTCACACGGCGGCGCAGTAAACACGGTGACTCAGGGTGTGGCCCCGAACACGGTATAACTGCCCCACACCCAGCCGACTATAGCCAGCCCGTCACCCACGATCCATTTTGACTTTATTGCTTCTGATCTGGTCTTTTTGGTGATTCAATTCCGATCAACGCTTTGCGACCTCATCCTTTTCACCCATAGAAATCACCCCTCCTGCGCAACGTTCAGTCGCCGTGCGACGCTTCTGCCCGGGTACCCATCGCAGTGGCACGCCTGGAGGTGCGACCGGCCGGTACTGGGGCACGCCTGGAGCGCACATAAAGAGCCCCTCACCGGGGTAGCAAATTGTGGGGAGCTACTCCCGATGAGGGGCGGGGCACCCACCCGCCCAGGGCGACTGTTTTGGGGGAAGTCGCGTGAGGCGAGAGGGTGGTCTGGGGCCCGCGACTATGCGGGCGGAGGAGTGGGCGGCGACTCGCCGACCGTGGAAGTGCGTGAAGGTGGTCGCGAGCTCGGCTGTGGTCGTGCGCTCGGCTGTGCTTGTGCGCTCGGCTGTGGTTGCGCGCCCCGTGCAGCGCGGCGGGGTTTCTTCCGCGCCGGCGTGAAGAGCATCCAGGCGACCGCGCCGGACCCTGCGGTGAACCACACGGCCCACCAGGGGAAGCCGAGTTCCATGCCGTCGCCGGCGATCGCTTCTCGGGCTGCCGCTTCTGGCCCCGCGATGCGCACGGCGTGCACGAGCAGCCGGTGACTGTTCACCCCGGTGGGGGTGCAGGTGAAGAGCGTCACCCAGTCTTCACCCTCGATGATGCGGAACGATTCCGTCTGGCCGGGCTCCACGACCTCGGTCGATTCGACGCGGTAGTAGTGGTCTTCGCCGAGCACGCTGATCCAGAACTCGTCGCCGTCGCGGGCGTCGTGCAGCGGGGTGAAGAGTTCGGATTGGGGCAGGCCCGAGTGGGCGGTGAGCACCGAGCGGGTGGAGGGGCCACCGACCGGCAGCGAGGTACCGTACATGTGGCCGGCGCCCTTCGAGATGACCTCGTCGCTCGTGCCGTGGTAGATCGGCAGGCCGATGTCGACGGCGGGGTAGCTGAGGGTGCCGATCGCGTCGGTGCCGCTGACCCGCAGCATTTCCTCGTACGCTTCGTAGAGGCCGCTGCGCTGCACCGCGTCCTCGGTCATGGAGATATAGGGATCGGTGAGCGGGCCCGGCTCGAGCTCGTCGTTGTACGCGTAGGCGGCGTCGAGGATCCGCTGCCGCTCTGCGGAGGGGGTCTGGTCGACCCGGTCGATGTAGCCGGAGATCTCCGAGTTGTGTCCGATGCGGGCGACCCAGCTCGCGGCCTCCGGGTAGACGAGGAGGCCGATCGCGATCATCGCCGCGGCCTGGAGCACGATGTTCCAGGCGAGGCGTTTTCGGCGCCGCTGCGTGGTGCGCGGGGCGGGTGCGGGCTGGTGCGGCGCCGTCGTCTCGGGGCGCGCGGGGTCGACCATCTGCAGTGTCATGATCCCTCCCCCGCGTTTGCGTCTGTGTTTTCGTGCGCGTCTGCGGGCGTGTGCCTGCGGCGGCGTGCGACGACAGTGAGGCCCGCGGCGACGAGGATGCCGCCAAGCAGCCCGATCCCGGCGAGCTGCCCGCCGGTCACGGGGAGGCCCGGGATGGGGCGCTGGGGATCCACCGGGATCACCGACTTCCAGACCCTGAACACGAGGGTCTGCGCGTCTGCGACAAGGACCTCGTTAACGATTCCCGGAAGCGGTTCCCACTCCCCGATCCAGCCCGGCGGGTACGAAATAGGTTGCGCGAAGTAGGGTCGGTAGAGCGGATCCGTGGGGTCGCGGTCGAGCCCGTTCACGAAGTCCGAGAACCGCAGGCAATCGATGGTGAGGTATCCGTCGGCGTCGGTGACCCAACGGTCGGTCGACCCGACGGTGATCGGGTTGCGGCCGTCACGCGCGTCTTCGGCGCTGAGGTAGAGCTGGAATTCCGCGCCCTCGATCACGTTTTCGGGGTTGCCGCGCTCATGCACGAGGATCTTCAGCGGACCGAACTTGGTCACGGTCTGGTCGAGCACCGGCTTTGCATCGTCGACGGTGAGTTCGACGTCGTTCACGTGTACGCCCGGTTCCAGTACGCGAGTGGGGTAGGTGACGACGACCTCGGCTGCGGGGTTCGCGGTGCGGGCCTCGACGAGCTTCGCACGGCCCGCTTCGGTGAACTCCACGTCGAAGCCATGACGGCCGTCGACGGTGACCGCGGTGACCGTGTAGTCGCGGCCGAGTTCGAGTGCCGGCGCGCCCTCACCCGAGAGCGTCACCCCCACGTCAGAGAGTCGGTCGAGTGAGACGCCGGGTGAGAGGAGGTTCCGGGTGACGTACTTGGCAATCGTGCGCTGCTGCGGGATGACGTTGTGCGTCGTCCAATACACGGAGTGTCCGCAGGAGATTGCGGCTTCGTCGTTCACCGAAATGCCGACGTCGACGACGGCGTTCTTCGGGTAGACGTAGACGGTGGTGAGCCAGTCGTCGCCCGCCGGGTTTGCGAGCGGGAGCGCGACGAGGAAGGGTGCGGAGGCGACGACGCCGGCCGGCGCGTCGGTCTCTTCGACGAGGTAGAGGCCGACCGATCCCTGCAGCGTGACGACCCCGTCCACGGTAGTCGTTCCGGTTGCGGCGATCGGCTGGTCTGAGGTGAGGGATCGCGCCTGCGCGACCGTCATTTCGGCTGCCTGCCGCTGCCCTGCCCAAGTGGTGAGGTCGACCCCTGGCACGCGCGTGGCGGTGAAGGTGACGTTGCTGACCGGTGTCAGATTGCCGATGATGTCGGGCCCGAGGGGCAGCCCGGTCGCCGGCTCACCGTACTGCACCGGCTGCTCGAGCTTCGTGATCACGAGTTCGGTGGCCGTCTGAGGGTCGATGTCGGCGGGGTTCGCGGCCGCAGCGGGTGCGGCAGGCAGCACAGCGAAAAGGATCGCGGCAATGATCGCGAGGCAGACTCCTGCGACGACCCCGGCCCGGTGGGGCTGCGCCGATCGAAGAGGGATCTCGAGGTTCATTCTTTCTCCTCCCACACTCGCGTCGTTTCGGTAGGTTCGGCCACTTCGGTAGATTCGGTCACGCTGACCGCTCCGGTCACACCAGCAACTCCGGTCGCACCGGCTGCTCCGGTGTTCGTTGCCTGCATCAGGCGCGCCTTCGGCGGAGTGAACAGGAGCGCTGCGGTACCGCCGGATCCCGCGAGGAAGATGAGGGCCCACCAGGGAAAGCCGGCCGTTCTTCCGTCGCCGCCAATCGCTCGCTCGCCCTCCCCTGCTGGGGGAGGTATGCGCTCTGCCTGAACGAGCAGTCGGTGGCTGTTGACACCGATGGGGGTACACGTGATGAGGGTGACCCAGTCTTCTCCGTCGATGATGCGGAGCGACTCGGTCTGCTCGGGGAGCACGTTCTCGGTGCTGCGCACCTCGTAGAAGTGCTTCTCTCCGAGCACGGTCACGGTGAACACGTCGCCGATCTCGGCGTCGGGGAGTTGTGTAAAGAGCGATGCGTTCAGCAGGCCGGAGTGGCTCGTCATCACGGAGTGCGTGGAGGGTCCGCCGACGGGAAGTGAACTGCCGAAGAGGTGGCCGGCGCCTTTGCGCAGCACCTCGTCGCTCGTGCCATGGTAAACGGGTAGTGAGATGCCGAGTCGCGGGTAGCTGACCTCGCCGATCACACCGTGATCGCTCACCCTCAGCACGTCGAGATACGACTGGTACGCAGCATCGTCGATGAGGTCGTCGTTCAGAGCCGTATTTGAATAGGGGTCACGCAGCACTCCCGCGGGCATGTGAGCGTTGTAGTCGCGCCCGACCTGCAGCATCTCCTCACGCACCTCTGCAGGGATCTGCTCAACCTCTCGCACATAGCCTGAGACTTCGGCGTTGTGCCCGAGTGTGGAGAACCAGTCGGCGGCGCTCGAGTAGAGGAGCGCCCCGATCCCGATCATTGCCGCGATCTGCAGCAGGATCGGTGCGCGCAGGTTCCGGGCGGTCTGCGGCGTCTGTCTGCGTGCAGGGCTGGAGGTGCCCGCACGGTCTTTCTCGAGGGTCTGACTCATGTCGAGCACCTCCTTTCCTGTTCCTCAGAAGGGGGTGGTTCGCCCGCCTACTGCGCATCGCTCAGGATGCGGGCGAACCGTTTCGTGTGCGCGGATTACTCCGCGGCGACCTCGCTCGCGCGACGACGACGCGCGACGAGCAGCACGATCGCGAGGATCGCGATGCCGACGATCGTGAGGATCGCGGTGCCCATGCCACCGGTGAGCGGCAGCTCGAAGCCAGCGTTCGTCGGCACGTTCTCGATCTCCGTTACGTCAACTTCCTGCTGCGCAGCGGTGACAGCGACTCGGATCGGCTCTGCCAGCAATTCGAATCCTTCTGGCGACTTCGTCTCAACGATCCAGTAATACTGCCACTCGTCGCCTTCTTCCTCACCAAGCGAAACACCATCCGCCCAGTTTGAGTAGCGAAGACCAGAGATCGTAACTTGACCACCGGCTTCGGTCACAAAAGTGCTGTCACCATTGATCGTGATCGGTTCAATGCCAGCTTCTGCCGCTTCCTGGGAAGCAAACACCTGGAACTCCGCCCCCGCAAGCAGGTTCTCGCTATCCGTCGCATCGACCTTTCTGATGATGATGTCGCCCCAGCGGCTCTCGGGCTCATTCGAGAGCACTGGAGTGTCACTGTCCACGGCACTCTGATTCGGGAAGAGTTCTGCCTGGTTCCGAATGATTCCGTCGCCAATCGTCCCGTTGGTGGGGTCATCGACATCGTCGGGGTTATTCAGGCTCGTAACTACAGTGTTGAGTACGACCTGAACCTTGACATTTCCCGGGTTCGCTGCGCTGGAGACCGCAAGTCCGAGCTTGTTCAGACCGGCTGTGGTGAAGGTAAGCGTCAGCTCAGAACCGGCGCCTACGGGGTTCGGGTCAGCCCAGGCAATGGTGTAGTCAGCCGCATCGAGCGAGACTGACCCGCCATCCATGAGCGTCACAACGACCGGGTTAGACGAAGCGGGTGTCAGACGAACATCGAGATCATCCTTGACAACATATGCCGTCGGCGCAAAGAACTTCAGATTGCCTGCGCTGACGTCTTCATCGCTGTTGAACTCGGGGTTCGCGACGAGAGGAATATCACCCGTGACCGTCCATGCCACCGGGTCTCCGACCTTGACCGCGATTGCGTCGGCCACCGACTTTGTGACACCGGTGATGGAGTTCTTCGGGTACACGTGGATGTTGTAGTTCCAGCGCTCATTCGGGCCGATATCTCCAGCGGAGTCACCGATTGGATCGGTCAACGGCACGGTCATCACCCACGGCGCAGACTTGGTGACGTTCGCAGGGGCCGCGGTCTCCTGGAAAAGGTAGAGGCCAACTGGCAGGTCCGCGAAAACTGCGTCTTCGTAGGTGCCGTCTGCTGGCCCGGTGTCTTCCGTATGAGTCTCAGCAGCGAAGTTCGGGGTCGCAGGCTGGCCATCAAAGGTCCAGTCACCGTCGCTGTCGCGAACGAGCAGGGCGGCGTTCAGCCACCCCTGGTTCGTAGTGAGGTCGATGTTGTGCGTGCCTGAAACGTCCGTTACGCTCACAATCTGCCGTGCGGTAAACGTCACACCCGGAATGGGGTCGGAAGTGACATCCTGTGGAAGGCCGTTCGCAGGGCTTCCAGCACTCGAGCCTTGCTCGTGCTTGTGCACGGTGACGGTGCCGGTGATGGGCTCAGTTGCCTCACCAGGCAGGATGAGCGGACTGTCGGGGTCGCCAGGTGCAGCGCTTGCTACGGCAGCCCCTCCAAGAGCCAGCGCAATTGCGGCGACCCCGGCCACGAGCGTGGCTAGGGCGCCCCGCCCTCGTTTCTTATGTGTATTCATTGTTTCCCTTTCTGAGGAGGACTGTGGCGAAAAACTATTGGGGCTGAGTAGCAGTCCGCGTCGTATTCCGACGACGAATCTGTAGCGCTCCTACAAGGCTTACGAGCAGCAACACGACCGCTCCCGCAACGATGTATGCGATGAGGTTCATACCACCCGCGACAGGCAGCGGCGGCAATTTGGAGTCGTACACTTGCATGAGCCATCCGGTCTGCATTACACAGGCAGACGTACCGTTGCTTGGCAGCTGATTTGGGTCATCGCACCGATCGAGGTACGTTCCAGAGCTGCTCGGATTAGGCAGTCGGAGCTGGTAATCAGCGCCGAACACTTCAAACGCAATCGGTTCTGCAAACAGTTGATGCCCGTCGGGGGCTTTCGTCTCAACCAACTCATACGCACCGGCCGTGAGGTCGCGGACGTGCCATGTGCCTGCAGCCTGCCCGTAGCTCGCGTCCTCGAGAGGATAGGAGAGTCCGCACTGCGGAACCGTAGGCAGACCATTGGTGCTGAGATAATTGTTGTAGGCGATCAGTGACTGATACGTCGTCGACTCTGCGTCCTGCCAGTCTGGCTGTGCACCCGCGCGGTAGGCCCCGACGGTATCGAGTGGAGCAGTCCAGGTATCTGTGTCAGCGTCGTAGTTTGCAGCGTAGTTGGTCCAGCAAAGATTCGCTGAGGGCGAGCCCGCCGGCCATCCAGCCGCAAGCGTTGCATCGTAAATTTCGAATTCGACACCGGCCAAGTTCCAGACCGTGTTCCCCTTGGCGTCTCGCTCGGTGGAGTTCTTCTGAATATGGAAGTAGTTATCCGAGACCTGGTGCGTCACCTGACACATCTCACCCACTGGAGTATCACCCAGCACGCACTCATTTGGAGGCATCGTGGTTGATGTCGCTCCCACAGAGTTGATAAAAGGTTGTTGCATCGGTGGTGGGTACAACGGGTTACCCGCACCGTCCTCCTGGAATGCCGCCGGGTCAGCAGGGTCAGCGGCTCCACCGACCTTGACGATATACACAATCTGTGCACGCACCTCGTTCGCGTTCAAGGTGAAGGTTGGCAGTTCAGTCATCCACTCCCAGCTCGGATCGGCGGGGTTAGCGCTTCCAGAATGAACCGGATACAACTGGCTTTGCTGATAAACGATGCCAGCGTCCCACGAGTCGTTTGGCGTCGCAGCGAAACTGCGCTCCAAAGAACCGTCTGCCGCATATGTCTTCACATCGAAGCGGTATTGAGGCCCGTAGTTGGGGGCAGTGGGGTCCATCCGGGCCACAGCCATCACCTGCGACATGTCGTCGACAACCTTTATGCCTTCGATCGTTGAATCCTGTGCACCGACCTTGGTCACGTCGATCATGTAGTAGACGTTGCCCCCAGAGTGCAACCACGCTCCGTTCGGCGGCTGCGACTGCTTTGAAACGGTCCAAGCTTGAATTGGGTGGGTCGTGCAGTCCGTGTCTTCGGGCTCACACTCATCGGGCGGGTTCTCGCCGAACGGACGCAGATAGTTGTTCAGCACAAAGTCAGTACCAGCATTCGGTGCGGGTCGTTCCGTATCATTCGCACTGACTTTAACTTCGAACCAGACCGTTCGAATGGCGCCTGCCGGCACGCTTCCTGCGATCGACATTTGATCCGCAGCGCTTGGATCAGAGGCAAGGACCCCGGGAGATATCGGCAAAGATGCTGAAGACGGGTAATCGCTCTCTGTCCCATCACCGTAGCGAATACTATTCGCCACGAACTCGGCATCATCAAGTACGTCACCCAGATAGTCGATGTGATCAACATCGGCAGCAGCGAGCCCAGTGCTGTTATTGAACTCGAGCTTGTACTGCACAATCTGTTCGGGCAAGAGAGAAGTTGTACTCGCGGGAGTTGGCGAGTCGCCTCATCGGGTAGCGCTGTTCTGACGACCCGGTAGCGCTCTTCTGTGGAAGTGGTAGCGGCCCGGACTGTTTGCCCGGGCCGCTGCGGTTTCACTCCCAGTAGGTGTCGTGGCTGC
>Ga0265293_10009126_pt1 | contig 14380 bp, 15 predicted proteins | sample Munlanlewell138R_FD_192505 | JGI IMG/M metagenome (GOLD analysis project Ga0265293, IMG submission 192505) | Leachate microbial communities from a municipal landfill in Southern Ontario, Canada - Leachate well 138R | ecosystem: Engineered > Solid waste > Landfill > Unclassified | place: Canada...
CAAACCCATCCGCCCGCCTCGTCGTCACGGGCTGCGCGGCGGAAGTGGAGCGCGCCGCCCTTGCCGCCATGCCGGAAGTCGACGGGTTCGTCGCCAATGCCGTCAAGCTCGACCCTCGCGCATGGAACGCGCCGGAAGCGCCCCCCGCCCCGCACGCGCGGCATACCCGCGCCTTCGTGCAGGTGCAGAACGGCTGTGATCATGCCTGCACTTTCTGCGTCATCCCGCAGGGGCGCGGCACCGGCCGCTCGCGCGCAACGGCGGACGTTCTCGCCGAAGTCGCCCGGCACCTCGACGGGGGAACCCGCGAAGTGGTGCTGACCGGCGTGGACCTGACATCGTGGGGCAACGATTTCACCACGCCCCTGCCCTTGGGCGCGCTGGTCGAAGCGATCCTGCGCGCCTTTCCCGAACTGGAACGGCTGCGCCTCTCCTCGCTCGACGGGCCAGAGATCGACTCGCTGCTGCTGGAGCTTCTTTCCGGCGAGTCGCGCGTGATGCCGCATGTCCACCTGTCGCTCCAGTCCGGCAACGACCTGATCCTGAAGCGCATGAAGCGCCGCCACAGCCGCGCCGACGCCGAACGGCTGGTGAGCGCCTTGCGCGCCGCGCGCCCCGGCATCGCGCTCGGCGCCGACCTGATCGCCGGTTTCCCGACCGAGGATGCGGCGGCCCATGCCGACAATCTTTCCGCGATAGAGAAGCTGGGCGTGGTCCACGGCCACGTCTTTCCCTATTCGCCAAGGCCGGGCACGCCCGCCGCGCGGATGCCGCAAGTGCCGCCGACGATTGTCAAAGCCCGCGCCGCCGAACTGCGCGAACACGTGGCCGCCCAGCGCTCCCGCTGGCTCGCGGGCCTTGTCGGCAAGCCGCTGGCGGTGCTGGCCGAACGCGACGGGACCGGCCATTCGCCGGAGTTCGCCCGCGTCAGGCTGCCGCAGGGAACGCAACCCGGCACCGTGGTTTCCATCACTGCCAACCGGATCGAGCGGGGAATGCTGGCATGAGCAGCGAAACATGGTCGGACCGCCTGCTGGGCGGCTTGCGCAAGACATCCGAGCGTCTGTCGGACAACCTTTCCGGCATCGTCTCGAAAACGCGGCTGGACGACGCGCAGCTCGACGATATCGAGGATGCGCTGATCCTGTCGGACCTCGGCCCGCGCGCCGCGGCCCGCATCCGCGAGCGGCTGGCGGACGAACGGTTCGAGCGCGGAGCGGACGAGCATGCGATCCGGCTCGCCGTGGCGGAGGAAATCGCCGCCATCCTGCGCTCCGTGGCGAAGCCGCTGGACATCGTGGCGTTCCCGCGCCCGCAAGTGATCCTCGTCATCGGGGTCAACGGATCAGGCAAGACGACGACCATCGCCAAGCTGGCGCATCTGTTCCAGGAGCAGGACTACGGCGTGATGCTGGCGGCGGGCGACACGTTCCGCGCCGCCGCCATCGGCCAGCTCGGCGTCTGGGCGGAGCGTCTGGGCGTTCCCATCGTCAAGGGGCCGGAAGGCGGCGATCCCGCCAGCGTGGTGTTCGACGCCGTGAAGGCCGCGACCGAGCAGGGCATCGACGCGCTGATCGTGGACACCGCGGGGCGCCTCCACAACAAGCGCGAACTGATGGACGAACTGGCCAAGATCCGCCGCGTGCTGGGCCGCCTCAACCCCGAAGCGCCGCACGACGTGGTGCTGGTGCTCGACGCAACCAACGGCCAGAACGCGCTCCAGCAGATCGAGATGTTCCGCGACGTGGCGGGTGTGACGGGCCTCGTCATGACCAAGCTGGACGGCACCGCGCGCGGCGGCGTGCTGGTGGCGGCGGCGGAGCAATACGACCTGCCGATCCATGCCATCGGCGTGGGCGAGAAAATCGACGACTTGCGGCCCTTCGATCCCGATCTTGTGGCGCGCGTCATCGCGGGAGTGGCATGATGGCACAGGAACAGGCGCCGCGCAAATCGGGCTGGCTCAACCTGCTGATAGATTTCGGCCCGGTGCTGATTTATTTCATCGCCTACCGGCTGCTCCGCCCCGACGATGCCAGCCAGACGCTGGGCGAAATCATGGCCGTGACTAAGAGCACGCTGGCCTTCGTCGTCGCCACGGTCGTGGCGCTGGTCGTGTCGAAATGGCGGCTCGGCAGGATTTCACCGATGTTATGGCTGACGACGATCCTGGTCGTCGGCTTCGGCCTGCTGACGGTGTGGAGCCAGGACGAGTTCTGGATCAGGCACAAGCCCACGGCGGTCTATATCCTGTTTGCCGCGATGCTGTTCGGCGGGTTGCTGCGCGGCAAGGCCGTGCTGCGCTATCTGCTGGAAAGCGCGTTCGAGGGGTTGAGCGACGAAGGCTGGCGCAAGCTTTCGCGCAACTGGGCCTTCTTTTTCCTGTTCCTCGCGGGCGTGAACGAAGCGTTCGCCAATCCGGCATGGTTCACGTTCGAGCAGTGGCTGAAAGCCAAGCTGTTCGTGTTCCTGCCGCTGTCGTTCCTGTTCACGTTCGCGCAGATTCCGATGCTGCTGCGCCATGGGTTGAGCGCCGGAGACAAGGACGAGGTCGTCAACAACCCGCCTCACGAATGAGTGGATAACCTGCAAAATCATGTGACAATCGCGTCCATTCTGGCAATGATGTTGCGCTGGAAGGGGGCACGCCCCATCACGACAACAAAACAAACCAACGTGTTCTGATTGGAAGGGGGAAGTCATGGCCAAGTTTTTCGGAAATCTGCATCTCGTGCTGGCGACAGGACTGATTCTGGCAATTATCGTGATTGCCTGCTTCACGGGCTGGACCGGCGAGTCCGCCAGGGACATCACCGACGATGTGCTCCGCTGGCTGCATCTGTTTTTCGGCGTTCTGTGGATCGGTCTGCTCTATTACCTGAACTTCGTGCAAGTGCCGACCATGCCGGCGATCCCGGCGGAACTGAAACCGGCCATCAACGGACATATCGCGCCCAAGGTTCTCTTCTTCTTCCGCTACGGCGCGCTGCTGACGGTGCTGACCGGCCTTATCATCGCGTTCCACAACGGCTACGGCGCGCAGGCGTTGACGTTCAAGGGCAATGGCGCCGACGGCATCAACCTGATCGGCCTCGGTATGTGGCTGGCGCTCATCATGGCGTTCAACGTGTGGTTCATCATCTGGCCCGCGCAGAAGAAAATCCTCGGCATCGTGGAGGCGAGCGCGGAGGAAAAGGCCGCCGTCGCGCCGCGCGCCCTGATCGCCAGCCGCACCAACGTGCTGCTTTCGCTGCCGATGTTCTATTGCATGGTCAGCGCCAACCTGGGCTGATCGCCCGGCAGGATTGCCACGGAGGCGGGGCCTGCACGCGCGGGCTCCGCTTTTTTTCATGCCTGCCGTCATTGCGAGGGCGCAGTTGCGGCGGAAACGATTTTCCTAACCCGGTGAAATCTGCCTTAACCTGCTGGGTGACAGTCAAACCCCGCCAGCGCGCCGCTGCCCCCACACCGCCGTTCCGCCCGCAAATCGCACGTGGAGTGTCAACTGTCACTTTCACCGGGAAAGTGCGGAAATCCGGGGCTTTCCGGCCCATTTCAAAGTTTACGCCCTATCGCCTTTGTCAACTTCGGCGGCAACGTCAGCGCTGGCATTTCGCCCGCAATGACAAACAGGATGGCAACGCCTCAGATTTCCAACTGGCTGCCCAGTTCCACCACGCGGTTGCTGGGCAGGCGGAAGAACTCCATGGCGCTGGCCGCGTTGCGCAACATCCACGCGAACAGCTTTTCCCGCCAGATCGCCATGCCCGGCCGGGCGGAGGCCAGCAGCGTCTGGCGCGACAGGAAGAAGCTGGTCTTCATCATCTCGAACGGCCCGCCGCACAGGCTGACGGACTTGAGCGCGGCCGGAACGTCCGTTTCCTCAAGGAAGCCATAGCGCAGCACCAGACGGTAGAACCCGTTGCCCAGATCCTTGACTTCGTGCCGCTCGCCGGGATCGACATAAGGCACGTCCTGAATGGCGACGGTCAGGATCACGACGCGTTCGTGCAGCACCTTGTTGTGCTTGATGTTGTGCAGCAGCGCCGACGGCACGCCCTCGCTGGTCGCGGCCATGAACACCGCCGTGCCCGGCACGCGGTGAGCGCTGGAATGCGCGCTCTTGGCAAAGACTTCGATGGGGATCGTGCCTTCCGCCATGTTCTGCCGCATCAGCTTGCGGCCCTTGGACCAGGTGGTGAGCAGCGTGAAGATGGCCACGCCCATCACCAGAGGCACCCAGCCGCCATCGGGAATCTTGGTGAGATTGGCCGAAAGGTAAGCGGCTTCCAGCAGGAAGAACAGCGCCAGCAACGGCACGACGAACAGCGGCCGCCACTTCCAGATCTGGAACAGCAGTACCGAAAGCAGGCAGGTTTCGATCAGCATCGCGCCCGTCACCGCGATGCCATAGGCCGCCGTGAGGTTCGAGGAGCGCTGGAACAGGAACACCAGCAGGATCACCGCGATCATCAGGCCGAAATTGATGACGGGAATATAGATCTGGCCCGCCTGAAGGCTGGTGTGCTTGATCGTCATGCGCGGCATGAAACCCAGTTGGATCGCCTGATGCGTCACTGAAAACGCGCCCGTGATGACGGCCTGCGAGGCAATGACCGCCGCCATGCTGGCAATGACGAGCAGCGGCCACTGGAACCATTCGGGCGCCAGCAGGTAGAACGGGCTTTCCAGCGCCTGCGGATCGCGCATCAGCAGCGACGCCTGCCCCAGATAATTGAGCACCAGCGCGGGGAGCACGAACACCATCCAGGAAACGCGGATCGGATTACGGCCGAAGTGGCCCATGTCCGCATAGAGCGCCGCCGCGCCGGTGATCGCGAGCACGGCGGACCCCATGGCCAGGAATCCCCGGAACGGATCTACCACGAAAAGCTCCACCGCGTGATGCGGGCTGAGCGACAGGAGAACGCCCGGCATGGCCGCGATGCTGACCACGCCCAGAGTGGATATCACCGCGAAATAGGCCAGCATGACCGGCCCGAACAGGCTCGCCATCCGGGCGGTCCCCCGGCTCTGGATCATGAACAGGGGGATGAGGATGCCGACCACCAGGGGCACGACGAGCCGTTCCAGAGACGGTTCGTAGACCGCCAGCCCCTCGATCGCGCTCAGCACCGAGATCGCGGGCGTTATCATGCTGTCGCCATAGAACAGGGCCGTCGCGAAGACGCCCAGCAGCACGATGCCGCCGGTCCAGCTCTTGCCCGGCAGATTCTGGTTGATGAGCGCCAGCAGGGCAAGGCTGCCCCCTTCGCCCTTGTTGTCCGCGCGCATGACGATCATCACGTATTTGAACGTCACGATCATCATCATCGACCAGAACATCAGGCTGACGATGCCGAAGACGTGCAACTGATCGAGCGGCAGGGGATGGTGGCCGGCAAACGTATCGCGCATGGCGTAGAGCGGGCTGGTCCCGATATCGCCGAATACGACGCCAATGGCGCCCACCGCCAGTTTCAGGATGTTTCCGTGGTTCTCGTGGCCCTGATTTCCGTGAAGGGCGGATGACGCATCGCCGGTCAGGGCCGCGTCTCCGGCGGCCAGCGCCGCACCTTGCTCAGCATCGCTCATTCACGAGCCTCATACAGCCACCGACTCGCCGCGCCGGAGCGACGGGCTTTCCGGCAAGGCGGCGGCGCTTAGCAGCAAGCCCACCGGGGAGCAATGGCGGTTACCGGGGCGGTTACTGATTGGCCCCCCGCGCCGCGATCACGGCATCGAGCGCCGCCAGCCGCCGCGTCAGATCCTCTCGCCACGGCGCGTCGGCGGGAGATGCCGCCAGCAGGCGCGACCAGACCTCTCGCGCTTCGTCCAGCCGCCCGGAATTGGCCAGCGCCGCCCCCAGGAAGAAGGGCGGCCCCGGATGATCGGGCGCCGCCAGCGAGGCATGCTGATAGGCATAGAGCGCGGCGGGCGTCAGCGTGCCTTCCGCATGACCGGTCAACGCATTGGCCAGCGCCAGCCAGGCTTCGGCATTGCCGGGGCGTTTCTCCACCGCGCCGAGCAGGACACCGGCCGCCTCGCCATACTGGCCGTGGCGGGCAAGCGCATCGGCAATCACCACCCAGTTGTCGTCGGGCAACGTATCGCGGCCCGACAGCGCCTGGCGCGCCGCGACGACGGCGGCGGCGGCGGCATCCCCGGACGCTTTTTCCGCCGCTTCCCGGGGCACGCCCGGCAAGCCCGGACTGGCCTGCATGGCATAGCCCGCCATGCCGAGCAGCAGCGCCGCGCCGATCGCCTCCCAGCCCCGCCGGGGCGCTTTCAACAGCAGCATCAGCCCGAAGGCGGCGAGAGCCAGAACGAAGGCGGCGATCCAGGTCGTCATGCGCGCGGCCTTCCGAAGCGCCGCCGCAACAGCAACGCCGCGATGACGATCAGGATGATCGGCAGGACGAACAGCGGCCATGTCAACGCCGTGACTCGCGGCGCATAGCTGACGTAATCGCCATAGCGCTCGATCAGCCATTGCCGGATCGCTTCCGGCTCCTCACCCGCCGCGATACGCCGGCGCACTTCGCTGCGCATGTCGCCCGCCATCGGCGCGTCCGAATCGGCGATGGACTGCCCCTGGCACCTGAGGCAGCGCAGCGTTTCCATCAGCGCCCGCGCCTTCGCTTCCTGCACCGGATCGTCAAGCTGGCGATAGGCATAGGGCGCGGGCGGCAGCGAATCCTGCGCCGAAAGCGGCATCGCCGTGGCTATTGCGAGCAGGAAGAGAAAGAACCGGATCATTCCGCTTGCCTGAGTTTTTCGAGCAGAAGGGGCACATGCTCCTTCCTGATCTCGCCGATGTGCTGATAGCGGATCACGCCCTTGCCATCGACCACGAAGGTTTCGGGCACGCCGGACGATCCGATTCCCATCTGCACCGAGCTGACGTCATCCGCCCCGATCCGGTCAAAGGGATTGCCATGGCGCGCAAGGAAGGCTTCAACATCTGCCTTCCGGTCACGGATGGCGACGCCGTCGATCGGCACGCCCCGCCTCGCAAGCTCGGCCAGTTGCGGAGCTTCCACCGCACAAGGCACACACCAGCTTGCGAACACGTTGAGCAGGCGCGGCCTGCCCTGCCGGAAATCCGCCGTTTCCAGGCCGGGACGAATGTCCGTCGCCGGGCGCAGCGCGAATTGGGGGAGCGGCTTGCCGATCATCGCGCTTTCCACTTCGCGCGGCGCGGGGCGGAACAGGCCGACCAGCACCAGCGCGACGAAGGCCGCGAACAGGATCAGCGGCAGCCAGATGACCCATCGGCGCGGCGGTGGCGCGGGAGCATTCATCGTCCCTGCCTCATCCGCCGCCACGCGATCTTGTCCTTTGCCACCAGGCGGCGCACATCCGCCGCCACCCGGCCGATCAGCGCCAGCAGACCGCCCAGCGCGATCAGCCCGCCGCCCAGCCAGATCAACGGCGCGAAGGGCTTCCACCACAGACGCAACTGCCAGCGCGCATCTCCGGGTTTCGCGCCGGACGCAAGGGGCGCTTCCCCCCCCAGCACGGCATAGAGCTGCCCGTTCCAGCGCGTGTGCAGCGCCGCTTCGCTGGTCTGTTGCGGCGGGGCCCAGAAGTTGCGCGACTGCGGACGGACGGTTTGCGCCGCGTTGCCTGCATAACGCGCATCGAGCACGGCTTCGAGCGCCGTCCAGTTCGGCCCGGCGACGGGCTGGACGGCGCGCAACGTCACGTGCCAGGGGCCGATTTCCACGCTATCCCCCACCCGCGCCGCCACCAGCTTTTCCTGTGAGAACGCGCTTTCGCTGGCCATGCCGAACAGCGAGACGGCAATGCCGAAGTGCGCCACGACCATGCCCCAGACGGCAAACGGCGTGCGGCGCGGGTTGCGGCCCCTGAGCGGCAGCACACTCGCCACCGCCAGCATCGGAGCCAGCGCAAGGCCGATCCACGGCAGCACGTTGATCCGGGCAAAGGCCGCCACGCCGATCGCCGCCGCGATGCCGATCAGCACGGGCACCACGATTTCCCAGCGGATGCGCGCAAGCCGGTCCGTTTTCCAGCGCAGCAGCGGCCCCACCGCTAGCACCAGCAGCATCGGCACCGCAAACAGCGCGCTCATCGGGTTGAAATAGGGCGGACCCACCGAGACCTTGGCCCCCATCGCCTCGGCCAGCAGCGGATAGAGCGTGCCAAACAGCACGATCCCCAGGATCGCGGACAGCGCCACATTGTTCAGCACCAGCGCGCCTTCGCGGCTGACGGCGGCGAAGCGCTTGCCTTCCGTCACGCTCGACGCGCGCAGGCCGAACAACGCCAGCGCGCCACCGATGTTGATCGCCAGCAGCGCGAGGATGAAAGTGCCGCGTTCCGGGTCCACCGCGAAGGCGTGGACGCTGGTGAGGATGCCGGAGCGCACGAGAAACGTGCCGACCATCGACATGGAAAAGGCGACCACGCCCAGCATCACGGTCCACGCCCGCAACGCGTCGCGCGCCGCGAGGACGCTGACCGAATGGAGCAGCGCGGTCGCCGCCAGCCACGGCATGAGCGAGGCGTTCTCCACCGGATCCCAGAACCACCAGCCGCCCCAGCCCAGTTCGTAATAGGCCCAGTAGGAACCCGCGGTGATGCCGATGGTCAGGAATATCCATGCACCCAGCACCCATGGCCGCATGGCGCGGGCAAAGGCCGGGCCGACCTCGCGCGTGACGAGCGCGCCGATGGCGAAGCTGAACGCCACCGACAGCCCGACATAGCCGAGGTAGAGCGTCGGCGGATGAAAGGCGAGGCCGATGTCCTGCAACAGCGGGTTGAGGCCCTGCCCTTCCGGCGGGGCGGAGTCCAGCCGCTCGAACGGATTGGAGGAAAACAGCAGGAAGGCGTAGAATCCCAGGCTGACGAACGCCTGCCAGCCCAGCGTCGCGGCCAGCATCCGGTCCGACAGCCGCCGTTCGACAAGCGCCACGAAACCCCCGGCCAGTCCCATGACCATGACCCACAGCAGCATCGAGCCTTCGTGATTGCCCCATGTCCCGGCCAGCTTGTAGATGAAAGGCTTGGCCGAATGGGAATTGAGCGCGACCAGTTTCACGGACAGATCGGTCCGGCAGAACAGGAGGACAAGCGCGGCGAACGCCAGCAGCGCCAGCAATCCTTGCGTCACGGCGACGGGGCGGATCACACCGCCCAGCGCCTCGCTCTTCCCGCGCAGCCACAGCCCCGCCGCGACCAGTTGCAGCACCGCCAGCGCCGCCGCCAGCCAGAGCGAAGCAAGGCCGAGTTCCGCGATCATCGCACCGGTCCTTTATCGAGAACTGCCTTCACCGGGTTTCCGCCACCACCTGCTGCGCCTGATGCTCCGTCATGTCCTTGATTTCGCGGGGCACATAGTTCTCGTCATGCTTGGCGAGCAGATTTTCGGCCCGGAACGTGCCGTCCGCCGCCAGCTTGCCTTCGGCCACGACGCCGGAGCCCTCCACGAACAGCGAAGGCACGATGCCCCGAAAGCGCACCGGCACGCGCGCCTTGCCGTCGCCTACTACGAAGCCGATCGTCACGCCGTCCGCCTCGGTGCGGAGCGAGCCTTTCTCCACCATGCCGCCCAGCCGCACCGCCTGATCGGGCGCGGGCGGGTCGGCGGCGATTTCGCTCGGCACATAGAAATAGGACGCCTGGTTGCGCAGCGCCCAGATGGCGGCGAGCGCGGCGGCCAGCAGCACCAGAATCGCGATCACCAGCAGGACGAGCCGCTGGTGCTTGGCCTTCATCGCGGGCGAAGCGGCGGGAGTATCGTTCATCGTCCGCGCACCTCGTCCCGGCGGCGCTCGGCGCGCTTCATCGAAAGCCAGCTCCAGCCCACCAGCAGCGCCACCGCGCCCAGCCCGACGCCATAGGACGCCCAGATGAATATCCAGGGGTCGAGAACTTCGCGCATCAGAATGCGTCCCCATCGCGCGCGGAATCACCGCTTGCGGAATCATCGCTTGCGGACAGGGCCTTGCGCCGCAGCCGCGCTTCGGTCTGCGCGTTGGCGAGGATCGCCCGCATCCGCATCAGCACGACGCCGGCGAAAACCAGCGTGAAGCCCAGTGTCGCCACCAGCAGCGGATAAAGGAACGCGGGCGCCATCGCCGAATTGCCCAGCGTGATGCTGGGCGGCTGGTGCAGTGAGTTCCACCACAGCACCGAATAGTGGATGATCGGAATGTTGATCGCGCCCACCAGCCCGAACACCGCCGGGATGCGCGATTGCCCTTCGCCTGCCCGCACCGCGGCATCCGCCAGCGCCATATAGGCCAGGAACAGGAACAGGAGAACGAGCATGCTCGTCAGCCTGCCGTCCCATACCCACCACACGCCCCAGGCGGGCCGCCCCCACAGTGATCCGGTGACGAGACAGACGAACGTGAACACTGCCCCCGGCGCGGCGGCGGCGCGGGCCGCGATGGCCGCCAGCGGATGGCGCCAGACGATTTCGGTGAAGCTTGCCGCCGCGATCGTCATCCAGCCCGCCATGCCCAGCCACGCGGCGGGCACATGCAGGAACAGGATACGCACGGTCTCTCCCTGAAGGCGCTCCGCGGGCGCCGCGGTCAGCCCCCAGGCGAGCGCACCGGCCGCCAGCCCCAGCCCCGCAACGAGGCAGAGCGGCGTCAGCCAGCGCGCCAGACGCAGGAAGCGGGCAGGATTGGCGAAGCCGTGCATGGAGGCCGCTTTGGCAAAGCCCTTCCCGGTGAGCAAGCAAATCCGTCCCCGGCTTGCGCCAAGCCGCCAAAGGCATGAAACGGGAAAGCAGATGGGGCGACCGACGGGGTTCGAACCCGTGACCTCCGGTACCACAAACCGGCGCTCTAACCAACTGAGCTACGATCGCCATATGCCGCCGCCAAGTGCGCGGAAACGCTTCACGGCGCGGGAGCGCGCTCTTGCACAGCCGGGGCGGAAAGCAAAGCAAAAAAGGCTTCGCCGCGTTGCACCTGCGATTTATCGTCACATCCCGGTAAGGATCGGCCGCAACCGGATATTAACTTCGCGCCGCAACACTGCGAAGATGGCGCAACGAGAACCGGAACCGGAATGAACCGGCGCCGCTTCCACCGCCAGGACCGCACATACGGGGTTTCACGAATGACTGGCAGGCTGGCGCGTCTGGTTTCCACGGAAGCTTCCGCCCCCCAAGCTTCAGCTACTGACCGCCGCCGCGAGCCGCGTCATATGGCGGGGGCCATGGTCAACGTCCGTTCGCCGCGCGGAGATGTGGGCGTTGCGCGGCTGGCGGACGTGTCGCTCCACGGCTGCTCCCTTCATATCGCCGATTCGCTGTTGCGCGTGGGCGGCTTCGTCTCGATCGGGATCGGCGGCCAGCCGCAGTTGCAGGCCATCGTACGCTGGATACGCGACGGAATGGCGGGCATGGAATTCCTGGCCCCCATCCCCGCCGAACGCACCGAATGGCACGAGTTGATGAACCGGATGCCGCTCTGAATTCGGCACGAATGCGAAAAGGGCGAGCCCTGCGGCCCGCCCCTTCGTCATACGCCTGAAAAAAGAACGATCAGTTCTTCTTCAGCGTAAGCCCGCCGAAACGCTTGTTGAATTGCGCCACGCGGCCGCCTTCATTGAGCAGGCGCTGGTTGCCGCCCGTCCATGCCGGGTGCGACGTCGGGTCGATTTCGAGCGCCAGCGTATCGCCTTCCTTGCCCCAGGTGGAACGCGTCTCGAACACGGTGCCGTCAGTCATCTGCACCTTGATCATGTGGTAGTCGGGATGGATATCGGACTTCATGGCGTGATCTTCCTGTGGCGGCCGGTTCCGACCGGCCCTTGCAAAGAAGGCGCGCGCATAGCTTCGCGCGCGCCGAATGTCCAGAGGCAGCGGCGGTTACGCAGGCGCATCCGCGATCATGGCGGTGAATTCCACTTCGCAGGTCACTTTGCCGGAAACGCTTGCCTTGCCCCGGAACTTGCAGACCCGCGCCCGCTTCTGGACGAACTCCGCTTCGAGATCGAGCAGGACGCCCGGCTCCACCGGATTGCGGAACTTGGCCGCCTCGATCGCCATGAAATAGACCAGCTTGCCCGATCCGGCGAGATCGAGCGTCTCCACCGCGAGGATGCCCGCGGCCTGCGCCAGCGCCTCGATCTGGAGCACGCCGGGCATGATCGGACGACCGGGGAAATGGCCCTGGAAAAACGCTTCGTTGAAGCTGACGGCCTTGATCGCGTGAATCCGCTCGCCCACCTCCAGGCTGGCCACTCGGTCCACCAGCAGCATCGGATAACGATGCGGCAGGGCGGCCAATATCCTGGGTATGTCATAGGCGGGCGCGCCGTTCGCCGCGCCCGCGCCTGCCTCGTCGTTCATGCGGCAGCCCCCCTTTCCCGAAGCGCTATCAGCGGCCCTGCTGCTGCGTGCTGGACGGCTGCTGACCGGCCTGCTGCTGTTGCGCTTCGCGAGCCTCGCGCACTTCGCGCGGCTCCCAGCCCTGCGGCGGGACGAGCTGGGCCGAAGGCAGCAGTGTGTTCAGCTCGTTCAGGATCGCCTGATTGAGATTGTAGGCGTTGTTGTTCAGCGCCACGATGGCCTGCGGGTTGAGCAGCAGCGAGACCTTGTTCTTGGTCATCGCCGTCTTCACGGCCTGATCCAGCTTGTCGCTGATCTGTTCCTGCACATAGGCTTCCGACAGCGCGACCGGCTCCAGAATCCTTTCCAGTTCGGCCTGGCCGGACTGTTGCAGGCGCTGGATCGATTCCGCCTGCTGGCCCAGCGACGCCTGGTTGGGATTGGCGGCCTGACGATCGGTATTGAACTTGTTGACCAGCGGCTGAAGCTGGGTGGTCAGGGCCTTGCGGCGCGCTTCGGCCTGATCGATCTGCGCCTTGTAGGTCGTCGGACGCTGCTGCTGCGCGGTGCGGAACGCGTTGGAATTGGCGATTACGGCATCGAGATTGGCGACCGCGATGCCAGTGATGGCGGGCGCGTTCGCCGCCTGCGCATAAGCGGCCGGAGCGCCGGAGACCATCAGCAGGCCAGCGGCGAGAGCGGACATGACGATGGTCTTCGTCAGGATCGGGTTCTTCATCAGAATTGGGTTCCCACGTTGAAAGTGAAGGCCTTGGTGTCATCGCCCTTCCGCTTGAGCAACACCTTGGCGAAATCGATGCGGAACGGTCCGAAAGGCGAATTCCAGTTCACGCCGATACCTATGGAGACACGCGGCTTGATGCTGTCGCCATAGAAGAATTCCTGGAAGGCGTATGTCGTGCCGAGCGCGGTTATGGCGTCGTTTTCGCCAGTGCATTCGGCGGGCAGGGTCGGCGTACTCGATCCGGTCTGCGGAACCGTGGTCGTCGTGCCGTTGCAAACTTGCGCGAACAGCGGCTGCCCGGCAGAGTTTCGTGTCGGCAGGAACGCGCCGTCCGGCCCGGTGCTGTCCAGTTGGGGCCGCCGGATGCCCCACACGGCACCGGCATCGAGGAAGATCGACGGCCGCAGGCCCAGTTCGCGCGCGCCGGACCCCAGCGGAATTTCCAGTTCCGCCCGGCCGAGGTAGTAATACTTGCCGCCGATGGCGTCGTCCGTCCAGTTCTTGCGGTCGGGCGACAATACAGACGGAGTCGCGGGATCGCCATCATCGTCGATATAAGGCTTGCGGATGACGCGCGGACCGAGGCCGCGAATATCGAAACCCCGAATCTGCGGTTCGCCGAGATAGAAACGATCCGTCAGGCGCACATCGTCGATGCCGTTCGCCTTGTTTCCACTGTTGTCGAACGACTTGATGAGGCCGCCTTCCGCCCGCAGCGAGAAAACGAAGCCGCCGCCCACCGGGAAATACTGCGCCGCATTGCCGCGCAGACGCCCATATTTCACGGACCCGCCAAGGCCCGCGTAATCTCCGCTAAGCGACGCCGAAAAGCCGCGCGTCGGCCGCACCCGGCTGTCCAACGTATCATAAAGCAGCGAGACGCCGACGATCGAACTTGTCCGCGATCCGATCGCCTCGCACAGATAGCGCCCGGCCAGCAGTGGGTCGCACTGCCTTATGCCCGGTATCAGACGGTCGGTATAGAACAGATCCTTGTCGAGCGTGATCTTGTCGTAATTGAGCGTGTAGCGCCCGACGATGGTCATGTATTCGGTCAGCGGCACGCCGGCGCGGACCTGGAAGCCGGTCGTGGTCTGCGTGTAAGTGTCGTTGCGGTCGTCGTTGTAGTAGTTGAAGCTGTTGTAATCGCGCCGGTAGACATCGACGCCCATCGACACGTTGCGATCGAACACGTAAGGTTCGGTGAAGCTGGCCTCGATACTCTTGGAATATTTGGAATAGCTGCCGGAAAGGCCAATGGTCTGCCCCCGGCCCCGGAAATTGCGCTGTTCGATGGAGGCCGAGAAGATCAT
>Ga0265293_10009128_pt1 | contig 14377 bp, 8 predicted proteins | sample Munlanlewell138R_FD_192505 | JGI IMG/M metagenome (GOLD analysis project Ga0265293, IMG submission 192505) | Leachate microbial communities from a municipal landfill in Southern Ontario, Canada - Leachate well 138R | ecosystem: Engineered > Solid waste > Landfill > Unclassified | place: Canada...
TTAATCCTCATCCCGATTACCGAGTTCCGAGTTCTTTTGCATTTAAAAAACCTTATTTGGATTTCTGGTTAGACCTTAGTAACCGGCGAATCTATCCATACCTCAACCTTATTACCTTAGTAATCGGAGAATTAAGAATTAAGAGTGAAGAATTAAAAGAGTGCTCGCACGCTTTTGCACATTTCGACTTCGCTCAATGCGGGAATTTCGACTGCGCTCAATGCAGGATCGTGTGCTGCAAAGCAGAGAGTATTGAAATATCTTTTTATGAAACACGAAATCACGAAAATCCAAAAACACGAAATCACAAAATACAACGGTAAAATATTCCACCCTAATTCCGATTTTTGAACACCGAATACCGAATGTCGAAATCTTTGGCAAACAATTTGCAGTAACAATTGAGGTTATGAAAGAAAATAATCAGATGATTATGTTGTGAGCTGTTTTGTGTATAAGCATTTCACTCTAATGTAATTGCATGATTAAACAAATATAGTATGAAAAAAGAAGATAAAAATAAAAAACCGACCGATAAAGTATCAGAGGAGGATGAGCTGACTTTAGGTCACAACAATCCCGAGGAAGAAGTTCATTCGAGCGACAATTTGTCAGAGAAAGATGAACTTATAACAGAGCAAGTGATTGATGAAGTTGAAACCCTCGAAAAAAAATATGAAGAGTTAAATAATAATCATTTACGTCTTCATGCCGAATTTGATAACTACCGTAAGCGCACCTTGAAGGAAAAGATGGAAATTATTAAAGCTGGAGGAGAAAGAGTTCTAACCGACATGATTCCTCTAATTGATGATTTCGAAAGAGCTTTGGAAACAGTGCAAGAAGCTGATGATAAAGAAGCTATTATTCAGGGATTAGAGCTCATTTATAACAAATTTATTAATTTTCTAAATCAAAACGGAGTTAAAGAAATTCAGGCTATTGGAGAAAAATTTGATGCCGAGAAGTTTGAAGCGGTTACAACTATACCCGTTCAAGATGACTCTCATAAAGATGTTGTGGTAGATTGCATCCAAAAAGGATATGTTCTAAATGACAAGGTGCTCCGCTTCCCCAAAGTAATTGTAGGTAAATAAAAGATGTCAAAGAAAAGAGATTATTACGAAGTTTTAGGTGTTGCGAAAAATGCGAGCGCTGAAGAGATAAAGAAAGCATATCGGAAGAAAGCAATTGAACATCACCCTGACAGAAATCAAGGCGACAAAAAGGCAGAAGAGAGATTTAAAGAAGCTGCCGAAGCTTACGAGATTTTAAGTGACGAGAACAAACGCTCACGTTATGATCGGTTTGGTCATGCCGGTGTTGGAGGTGCTGCCGGAGGTGGTTTTGGAGGAGGTATGTCAATGGACGATATCTTTTCACAATTTGGAGACATCTTTGGCGGATTCGGAGGTTTTGGAGGCTTTGGCGGAGGAGGGCGAGGTGGACGCAGAACAAATCGAGGTTCCGATTTAAGGGTAAAAGTAAAATTAAACCTAAAAGAGATACTCAACGGTGTTGACAAAAAGATTAAAGTTAAGAAGTACGTTTCTTGTAGCCATTGCAATGGCAATGGATCGGAAGGAGGAGATTCTTACACAACTTGCGACACTTGTAGAGGTTCGGGTGTGGTGACACGCGTAACAAATACAATTTTAGGACAGATGCAAACATCCAGCACCTGTCCGTCGTGTGATGGCGAAGGAAAAACTATCACCAAAAAATGTACGTACTGTACCGGAGAAGGAGTAATTCGCGACGATGAAATTATTACTATTCAAATTCCTGCCGGCGTAGCCGAAGGGATGCAACTTTCAATGGCAGGCAAAGGGAATGCTGCACGTCGTGGAGGAATAAATGGTGATTTATTGATTGTTATAGAAGAAGAGAAACATCCGGATTTAATCAGGGATGAAAATGATTTGATTTACAATCTGTTTTTAAGTTTCCCAACTGCTACGCTGGGTGGTTCTGTTGAGGTGCCCACTATTGACGGCGTAGCCAAAGTGAAAATTGAACCGGGCACACAACCGGGCAAAGTGTTGCGTTTGCGCAACAAAGGTTTACCGTCGGTACACGGTTATGGTACCGGAGACTTATTGGTAAATGTGAACGTATATGTTCCTGAGTCGGTTTCCGACAAAGAGCGCAAGGTTCTTGAAGATTGGGAGACATCTTCCAGTTTTGAACCTTCAAAAACTGCTAAAAAAACAGTATTCAGTAAATTTAGAAAAATGTTTGACTGAGTTTTATCTCAAAAAAATATAAGAATAAAGGCTTAATTAAGTTGTGGCAAAATGCTGCGAAATCACGCAAAGGGATTATTTTCTTTTGCGTGTTTCTTTTTTTTTGGTAAGACAAGGATGGATAACACATTGAGAGCTCTTTCTTACGTGATCAATAGAAATATGAAGAGGCGGTTGGGATAATATTTATAAAGAACTAATCTAAATCAATCCGTCTTCTTTATCCATGGATGTAGCATCTCATCAACCATTCCCAACTCTTTAGCCTTTTTGAAATCACTTAACGCAGCAAGTTTATCAAACTGCTTCAATCGTAATTGTCCTCGCAAAAAATAATACATTGGGTTGTCAAACTCGATGGATGCAGCAGCTTGTAAATCTGCAGACAGCTTCGAAAGTTGATCTAAATTCAGATAACATTCTGCACGTTTAAGATATAAACTAGTCATATCGGGATGTGAATTTAATACAGATGTGTAAATTCTTTCAGCCTCTTCCCAGTTTTCATCCAAACGATATATCAAAGCTTTGCCTAACAATCCATAAGGAGAAAATTCTCCATGACGTTCTGCAACAGCGAAATCTTTCTCTGCTCCCACTCTGTCTTTTGCCTCAAGTTTAAGAACTCCTCTGTTATAAAGCGCATCAACATCCAGAGAATCTACTGTAAGAATGGTATTGTAATCGGATTTTGCCTCTTCCCATTTTTCCATTTCTTTCAACAATGCAGCTCGCTGGTGTAAAATAAAAACTGAACGCGGGTGTTTATTTAATGCTGCCGTTAAGGACATATAAGCTTCATCCAATTTTCCCAGATGCTGTTGTATTGTGCCCAAACTTGTCATCAACCAGGTGTTGTTATCATTATCGAGGTCACTATTAATTGCCTGCTTTAGGGCATATTCCGCACTATCCAGAAGGTTTAACTCCATATAATCGGCTGATTTTGTAACCCATTGCGTATACGTTTTGGGTTTAAGTGCTTGAGCAAATCCCAACGTTGTGAAACAGAGCAGAAAAAGCAATACTTTAGATTTATAATTCATATCAAAAATTTATTTTCAAAATATCGTTTACTTGATATTTCAGGTTGTTAGTTTTGTAAGTAAACAAAAGTAACTATGATTTGGTTGTTTTTTTTGATTGAATATTCTTAAAAAAACTTGAATTTGAGAATCGAAGTTCGCATTACTCCCTTTTGCTGCTATTAAATTTCCCACAAATTTCAACTGAATATTATTAAAAGGAATGACCGTTAAAACGAATGAAAAAGAGAATGCTCGATCTATAAAAATAAAGGTAAAGAGGCATTTTGATTATATAGTCATATCTTCCGGCTTATTTCAAATTATCAACAAGTTTCAACATGGATATCACAAAATAAAAAGTTGCAATTTTATGTTAAAAATCAGAGATCATGTAAATGCAAAAAAACCATTTGAGTTAGCAGAAGTAATATTGAACGTTATGCTGTAGTAATACGAAAGCATGGAGCAGAACATTATCTTAACAAAACAAAAAAGGCATACAAGGGTCGATGTCATAAAATGACAGAGAGATTTTAGTAAAAGTCCAAGTACTACTCGTTTCAGGGTTGACAACGGATAGAAAAAGATTAATAATCAGCAATTGAGGGTTTTCAGAGTGGACTCAACAATAGTAAATAGCACCATTACGGTAAAATTTTATACAATGAGTAGACCACGAAAAATCTGGCAACGTAAGAGATATGCAATACGTTCAACAACACTCAAACACTATTTCCCGGTACTAATATGAGGCTAATCTATAAATTTGCGACATGCAGGTCTGAATTTATCTTTATAATCTGTGAATAGGATTGGTGGTATCGCAAGAATAGTTAAGGAATGGAATAATCGAAAAGAATAAAAATGGAATATAGAATAAGATTAAAAAAAAAGGACTCCATACTTCTCTCTTAGGCTAATAATGGCTTTTGATAGTAGCTTACGACATCCGTGGACGCTGATTTGAAGAAGTTCGGCAATCTCAGGATATTCATATTCCTGAGCATAACGGAGATAAATGATTTCTCGTTGACGGTCAGTGAGTGAATCCAGCATTTGTTCTATTTCTCTTTTTATTTGTACTCGTTCCTCCTCCTCTATAAGGATATCTTCCATATTCACATACATATTGAACGGCATCTCTTGGAACAGATCTATATTTTCTAAACTGATTTGTCTTTTTTGATGCTTATGGATATCGAGTAGCCTGTTTTTTAGTGATCGAAAAAGGTAAAATTTAATGTTTGAGACATCGTTCAGTATATTTCTATCGACTGCAATTTTCACAAAAACATCATGTATGGCATCTTTAACAATATCCTCATTAAAGCCCAAATAGCAACCATATGTGAATAAATCATCCACATATTGGTTATATACCAACACAATCTCTTTTTCTGTTTCCATTTATTTTATAAGATCTCTGTAAAAATCTGAATGCAAATTTAGTGAAAAAGAATTGAAAACAAAAATTAAATAATTATTCGTAGATATCCAGAAACAAGAAATTATATAAAAACGATAACTGGCTGATTACCAAACAGCGAACAGTGTTTCCATAAAGAATGAATAATATATATATGGTTATTCGCGTAAATTATTGTTTTTATTTGTTAAACTTATGATATTTCAAAAAAACAGGGGATATTTCTTTTTCAAAATCGTCTTACATATACAGACTTCTGTTTTTGACTGGTCTGATTTGATACAAAGTATGATTACTGTAATAGCTTAAATTAAAAATATGGGAATAAGGGAGTATGATTATGATTCTGTATGTTACACTAATCTTACAACCTTTAACTGATAACATTAAGAATTACACAATAATAAGATAAGCGGGATGCAGGAATATTCTAAATATACAGATTTTCTAAAGGACAGGCAATTTATCCGTTGGCAATTGTTACCTGATGATGCCTTAAATAAATATTGGCAGGATTTTATAAAGCACCATCCGGAATCAGAAAAAGAGATACAACGAGCCATTACTTTTTTAAAGAATGAGGGATTGAATAAATGTAGCCTTAATGAAACAGGGCGTGCACTATTATTCGATAAAATTCAGACAACCATCCAAAAACGACGTAAAGTGAAACACCTCAGACTCTTTTGGTACTCTGCGGCAGCAGTTGCGTTACTTTTGATCGGACTCACTCAGTTTAATTCCCAACGGGAAGATGCGATTATTACAGCCAACAAGGAGCTCATTATGGGTGAATTCCTAAATAGTGAAGACATTCAACTCATTACTAGTGAAGAATCAATCTCGTTTCAAAATGATATAGATGTGAAGCTCGGTAAGGAGGGGAAAGCTGAAATCATGCAAAAAAATAAAGAGGTACAGAAAATTGAAATCAAACAGGAACAATTAAACACGTTGATCATCCCCTATGGAAAACGTTCCACTATCACGCTTGCAGACGGCAGCAGAGTGTGGCTTAACTCCGGGTCGGTTCTCGAATTCCCTGTACAATTTGACAGAAAAAAAAGAGAAATACGACTTACATCGGGTGAAATGTACATCGAAGTAACACCCGATCAAAACAAGCCATTCTTCGTACACACTTCCAATTTCAATGTAAGAGTATATGGTACAAAATTCAATATCTCAAATTATACAGGTTCTTTGCAGACCATTGTTTTAGTGGAAGGAAGTGTTAGCCTGAAATCAAATGACCCAAATTATCAAAAGGAGTTGTTTATAACACCCAGTGAAAAGGCCATTTATTCAGAGAACGGCACCTTTAACACGCAAAAAGTTGATGTGAATCAATTTATCAGTTGGAAGGACGGACATCTCTCTTTTGACAAAACACCGATAACTGAAGTGTTACAACAGATCGGCAGATATTACAACCTCTCGTTCGATTATGAACAGGATGTAAATCTTCAAAAACGTACCTGTAGTGGCAAAATATATCTGTCTGACAACCTGGATAATGTGATGACTACTATAGGTTTATTATCTTCTACAGCTTATTCAAGAGTAGATAATCAGATATTTATTACTCACAAACCTCTTTAAGATTTTTATGCCTATGAATAGATAAAAATAAGACTTACAAACAAAAAAAGCCGAACGATACCGCAAATATCGTCCGACCAGTGACAATTTAATTTTCTTAGTTCAATAATAATTAAATCATACAAATATATGAATAAACATTCTATTGGGAAGAAAAAAAAGACCAATAATTTCAAACAGGTGCTAAAGATCATGAAAGCAACACTGTTTTTACTGTTATGTAGCATAATGTTTTCTCAAGCTGCAACAAGCTATTCTCAAACTTTCACTCTCAACATAAAGTCTTCATCAATAAGAGAAGTGTGCAGAGAAATTGAGGAAAATAGTGACTATATCTTTGTTTTTTCAGATAATAGCGAAATATTGTTAGATAAAAGAATAAACGTTGAAATAGATTCAAAGAATGTAACAGAAATATTGAATGCAGTTCTATCTAAAACTGGACTTACCTACAGAATATTAGACAATCAGATAGTTATTTATCGTGATGAGGCGAAAATTATTCCGAAAGAGGTTAGGGCAATTATTTCAGAACTTATAGTCCAACAACAAAAGAAATTGATCACAGGATTAATTACCGATAAGGACGGTGAATCAATTATTGGAGCAAATATTGTCGAAATAGGCACAACTAACGGTACCGTAACAGATGTAAACGGAAACTTCACTTTAAGGGTTGAACAAAATGCCGTACTGCATATTTCATATATCGGATATCTGTCTCTGGATATCAAAACATCAGGAAAAAACACTTTTGAGATTGTTTTAGAAGAAGATACAAAAGCGCTGGAAGAGGTAGTCGTGGTAGGGTATGGTACACAAAATAAAGTAACCATCACCGGATCAATTTCCACAATTTCCACAGCAGAACTAACACAGAGTCCTGTATCTAATATAAGCAATGCGTTGGCTGGCCGTTTACCAGGCCTTTTATCGGTTCAACGAAGCGGGCAACCCGGAGCAGACCAATCGACCATCAGAATCAGAGGTGTTAGCAGTTTTTCCGGCACACAAGATCCTCTCGTTATAGTAGATGGCATTGAAGGTGTAAATTACAACGTGATTGATCCGAATGAGATTGAAAGTGTCTCCATCTTGAAAGATGCCTCTGCAACGGCAGTTTATGGTGTGAGAGGGGCTAACGGTGTCATGATCATTACTACTAAGAGGGGGCAATCAGGCGCTCCTAAAGTCAGTTACTCATATGAGTATGCAGTGCAGGAGTTTAGCGATGTAAGACATAGCATGAACGCGGTGGATTATGCGACACATTACAACCTTGCCCAATCATACGATGGCTACATTACAGGCGCTTATAATCCCCATTTTTCTAATGAAGCTATTGAAAAATTCAGAACTCACGAGGATCCCGTTTTTTATCCCGATGTAGACTGGTTCGCGTATATGTTTGACAAAACCAGCGGCCAACAACGGCATAATTTTAACATCAACGGCGGTACCGATAAAATCAAGTATTTTGTTTCTTTGGGTTATTTCACGCAGGAAGGACTAATTAAACATACACAAACGATTACTGATTATGATGCGGGAATCAAGTTTGAAAGATACAATATTCGCTCTAACTTCGATTTTAACATCACAAATCGACTCTCGTTGAATGCCGACATTTCTACTCAGATTGAGGACAGGTCGGGCACCAATACTCCCGTCACAAGATTATTTGAACAAGTTTGGAGATCTAACCCGATGGATGCCCCTAAACTCAAAGATACAGGTGGAAGATATGTGGTATTGGATACTAAAATGGATCCCGGCAACCCCATAGACTATTTGATAAGTTACGGTTATAAAAGAGACTACAGCAATTATTTGAACGCATCAATACGGTTAAATTATGAATTAGATCAAATTACCAAAGGGTTATCAATACGGGGTCTAATTTCATATAATAATTATTATCAACAAGCCCAATATTATTCAAAAAACAAAGAATCCTATTCGGCGATAAGATTGAATGACGGGACAATTAATTACATTCCGATAACAGAACCATCTCCTTATGGATTCAGTGAATCAATGGGTAAAAACAGGAAAATTTATTTTGAAACAGCTCTTGATTACAATCGTAAATTTGGACTTCATAATGTAGCCGGGCTACTACTTTATAATCAAAGCAAATATCATTCACCTAACCTTGCCTATCTCATTCCCAACGGGTACCAAGGTTTGGTAGGCAGGATAACCTATGACTATGCAAACCGCTACATGTTGGATGTCAATTTCGGATATAATGGAACTGAAAACTTTGCAGAGGGTAAACGATTTGGATTCTTTCCTGCAGTTTCGTTAGGATGGGCAGCCTCAGAAGAATCATTCTTCCCTGAAAACGATTTCCTGACATTCTTAAAGCTGAGGGCTTCCTACGGAGAAGTGGGTAACGACAGAGTTGGCGGAGCCAGATTTTTGTACAGACCTTCATCATGGGTATATGTGGATAACGATTACAGGTTTGGAATGGGAGCAGATGTTCAGGGACATAGAGGAGCCAAGGAGGCAGCACTCGGTAATCCGGACCTGACATGGGAACGCGCAAAGAAAACAAATATTGGTGCTGATGCTGCCTTCTTACAGGACAGGTTAAAAGTAACAATTGATTATTTCACAGAAAAAAGAGACAATATACTCACCACGTTTAATACGATTCCATTCGTTGTAGGGGCACAACTTCCTCCTTATAATTTCGGTAAAATGAACAATGAAGGATGGGATGGAGAAATCTCCTATAATAACAAGGTTAACCTGTTTAATTATTGGATAAAAGGAAATCTCACCTATGCCCGCAATACAATTATTGAAATGGATGAAATAACAAGACTTTATCCATATCTTATGAGAACAGGCCAATCATATGGGCAAATGTACGGACTTAGAGATGATGGTCTATATAATTCCTGGGAAGAAATTAACAGGGCAAACAGGCCACTATACCAGATGCAAAATGATAAAATTCAGCCGGGTGATATTAAATACTATGATATAAACGGCGATGGAGTAATTGATGGTGACGATCAAATACCGATTGGCTATTCAAATTTTCCTGAAGTGATATTTGGTACTTCCATTGGAGGAAATTTCAAGGGATTCGATTTTTCAATCTTATTCCAAGGAGCCTCAAATGTAAGTCATAGATACCATAGACGAGAAATCAGAGGGTTCGAGGAGGGTTCCAATGCTCCGGATTACATGATTGCAAGCTGGACACATGAACGGTATCAGCAAGGTTTACCAATCAATTTCCCCAGGTATAATTTGGGAATAACTTACGCGAATGCAAATCATCAAAGCTCCACGTTTAACACAGTAGATGCCTCGTATGTACGATTAAAAAATATCGAGTTTGGTTATACCTTATCGAGAAAAATTTTAAAAAATATAGGCTTGAATTCGATACGGATTTATATTAACGGGGATAACCTCTATACATGGGATTCATTGTTACCGGGAACAGATCCTGAATCAACCGGTGCCGGTTTAGATGAAAATAACAGGCCTTATCCTGTCACCCGAAGGCTGAATTTTGGTTTAAACGTTAAATTTTAAAACTATTGAAAATGAAAAAGATATTTTTACTATTAATTGGCTTTACTATATTATCGGGTGTTTTGACCTCTTGTGAGGATATTTTCGGAGATTTTCTTGATAAAGCACCGGGTATAGACGTTACAATTGATACCATATACAGTTCGCCTACCCAAGTTGAAACCGCAATTGTTCATTTATACAATTATGATGCCGGTGGATTTTCAATATTTCCAATAAATGGTGGTGCCATGCAATGGGAATATAACACGGCTTATACCGATGAAGGCCAGTCAGGACAAACCTGGACTTTCTCTAACACCTATAATTCCGGTGCACTGACTGCAGCAGGGATGTTTCCTATAGATAGGGCCTTCAATTCACGTTGGGTGGGTATCCGCCATGCCAATATACTCCTTCAGCAAGTTGATGATGTTCCGGGAATGACGAGCCAACAGATCAATGAAGCAAAAGGGCAGGCCAGATTTATACGTGCACTGCGCTACTTTGAAATGTTTAAGCGTTACGGCTCTGTTCCTATTGTTGAAACTCCCTTTGAATTAAGTGATAATTTTTTTGTTGGGAGAAACACGTTGCAGGAGGTGGTAGATTTTATAGTGGCGGACTGTGACGCGGCAGCATCACTATTGCCTGAAAAACAACCGGTTGATATGTTCGGAAGAGCCTCGAAAGGCGCGGCATTAATGCTGAAAGCGAGAACATTGCTTTATGCAGCCAGTCCGCTCTTCAACACCGGAACTCCTTATCTGGATATGGAAAATAAAGAACATAACAATTATATCTGTTTAGGAAATTATGATGTGAATAGATGGCAGGTTGCAGCTGATGCAGCCAAGGCATGTATCGATTGGGCTCAATCGAACGGCTATCATTTGATCACTGATAAAGGAGTGGATGAGAACTACAGATACATGCATGAGAATGACGGGAATGCAGAGATCATATTAGCATCTCGCGTCTATGGACCCGGGGCAGCCTGGACCTGGCCATGGATTGGCTTTATCATCTGGTCTCATTCACACGGTTCAAGTATGACTTACAATTTTTTACAGTTATATGAAAAACAGGACGGAACACAGCAAGATTGGAATCCTATCGGGGGTGACGACCTGACTGAAAAACTTTCGGAGCTTGACAGGCGATTTCATCAATCTACAGCTCCGGTTGGATCATATTGGAATGCCGATATTCCGATGGTAAATTCATTTGTCGGTGGAGATCTCAATGCAGGTTGTTTTGGTGGTACATGGATTACAAAATTCTGTCCGCAAGGGATGAGAAAAAGTGGGGGTAGTTACGTACCCAACGATGTGATTTTTCGGCTTGCGGAAGCATACCTCAATTATGCGGAAGCATTGAACGAAGCACAAGGCCCGGTAAATGAGGCATATAATTATGTCAACATGATCCGATCCCGGTCAGGTCAACCTGATTTACCCCCTGATCTCACTCAAGACCAGTTTAGGAAACGTGTTAGAAATGAACGTGCTATTGAACTTTTCGGAGAATTCCATCGTCAGTGGGATCTCAATAGGTGGCTTATAGCCGAAGAAGTTTTCAACAAAGATTTCCAGGGGTTCAAAGCTTATAGAAACCCGGCTCCGCCCAATTTCAGATATGAAGTGTATAATATTGGAACCAGAATTTTTCCACGCAGACAATATCTTTTACCATTTCTCCGCGATGAGGTTTTGAAAAAAGACTATTTAGTTCAAAATCCGGGATGGGATTGAGAGAATTATTTAACAGAAAAACAAGCTTAAAAAAGCGTATTGTAATCTTAATTTAAATAGAATATGACTTTAAAATATATTATTCAACGACTGAATATATTTTCTATTTCAGTTATCTTTTTTACTTTTCTCTTCGTTGAACCTGCATTTACCCAAGCAGGAGATACCATAAAGTATAATCAGGAAAAAGAAAATATAGCGTATGGGATACAACCAGACTGGATGGTGACAGGTGCAATATCAAAGATTTCAGGCAATGAACTCAGATCATCTTTCGTGACTAATTTCGCAAGTACTTTACCGGGAAGTTTATCCGGGTTGACGGCAATTCCTGGCAACAATGAACCCGGTTATGAAACATTCAATATGGTCAGCCGGGGAATCAATACATTTGGGATAGGTGAAACCGACATGTTGATCCTGGTAGATGGATTCGTGGATGTCAATTTTCATAGCCTGACACCTGATGAAATTGAATCTGTTGCATTACTTAAAGATGCGGCTGCTACCGCTATGTATGGGAGCAGAGCTGCAAACGGGGTATTGTTGATAACAACAAAAAGAGGGAAAGAGGGGCCTTTATCTATAAACTTCAGCATGCAACATGGTTTGCAAAAGCCCACCAATCTGCCAAAGTTTTTAGGAGCATATGATTACGCTAAGCTTTATAACGAAGCCAGAATAAATAATGGAATGGCGGAACTCTATACGGAGACTGATTTGAATTCGTATCAGAAAGGGGATGATCCTTACCTGCATCCCGATGTAAACTGGTATAATGAGTTGCTGAGAAACTCATCTCCCTTATCGAATTATAATCTCAATTTTTCGGGTTCATTTTCCGAAGTCCGCTATTTCGTATCGTTAAATCATTTGAGAAATGATCTTTTGTATAAAAAGACCGGTGATTTGTCTGAATTCAGTGTCAATTCAAATTATTCACGTACCAATTTTCGTACAAATGTAGATATTGATCTTGGAAGCAGATTCAGTGCTAAAGTGTCGTTGGGCGGAAGTATCGAAGACAAAGAAAATCCGGTTAACAACAACACAAGTAGCATATTTTCACTTCTGTCTCAAATTCCACCCAATGCATTTCCAGTCTATAATCCAAATGGAACATGGAGCCGCAATGAGTTATATTCAAATCCATTGGGGGATATGATGGAGATAGGTTTTTTCACATCCAATTCCAGGACTATGCAGGCTGGTTTTTCCCTTAACTATAAGCTTGATATGATTACACGGGGTTTAAGTATTACTGGGCTGGCTTCGATGAATAATTGGTTTAGAAGCTATTCTAGTAAATCAAGAACTTATCAGAGTTTTGGCATTTCAGAAACAGGGGGTGAGATAACGTATATACCTTTTGGCGTGGAAACATCTTTAACAGGAGCTGAGGGTAGTTCATCACAGTATCGGAATAATGCTTACCAAGTTTGGTTGAATTACGATCGTAATTTCGGAATTCATGATATAAGCGGAATAGTATTAGCAAATGCAGATGAAGAAGTATTTGGCGGTGATGAATTTCCTTATAGACATCTTAATCTTAGTGGTCGAGCAACCTATACCAGCAGGAAGACTTATATCAGTGAGTTTAGTTTCAGTTATATGGGATCCGAAAATTTCTCAAGTGATAAACGATTTGGGTTTTTTCCTGCTCTTTCGTTGGGCTGGATAGTTTCGAATGAGCCATTTTTAAAAGACAATAATTTTTTAACGTTCTTAAAACTCAAGGGATCTTACGGAATGGTTGGAAATGATAAAATTGGGGGTACCCGCTTCATGTTTCAACAATATTATCCATTTACTTCAAATTATTATTTTGGGACTGAGAACTCAACTGCATCTGGAATCGTTCAGGGATCACCAGCAAATACGTCGGTAACATGGGAAAAGGAGCGGATATTGAATATTGGCATCGAGACAACTATCCGAAATAATTTAGATATAGCATTCGATATTTTCAACCGTGACAGGAATAATATTCTTGTCACACCAAATAGAACATTACCTGATTTTATGGGATTTTCAAATCCATACATCAACGACGGAAAAACGAATAGTAAGGGCTTTGAGGCAAAAATACGCTACTCAGACAATATATGGAGAGATTTTGATTTCTTTATTGAAAGTAATGTATGGTATCACCAAAACAAACTTGTTTTTAGTTCTGAGAATCTTCAGTTACATGATTATTTGTACCGAGATGGCCTTTCTATTAATCAACCTTTTGGACTTGTAGCTAATGGATTCTTTAAAGATGAAAATGATATAGGAAACAGTCCCCTACAGGGATGGACAGATGTTAAGCCGGGAGATGTAAAATATGTTGATCAAAATGGAGACAACGTTATTGATGAAAGAGACCTGTACCCTATTGGTCATACTTTAATACCTACACTTACCGGTAATTTAAATGCAGGTCTTCAATATAAAGGCGTTGATTTTAATCTCTTTTTCCAAGGAGTAACAAATCGAACGGTATCTTTTAGTGGATCTCTATTTCATGCTTTTCAGAGTGAAGGGAAAATTAGTGAAATTGCTCTTGAAAGATGGACACCGCAAACAGCAGAAACAGCTACCTATCCAAGATTAACAGCAATGGATAATGACAATAATTACAGATATTCAACATTATGGCAACGTGACGGAAGTTTTATAAAATTGCGGAGTATAGAAGTTGGATATACTTTCCCATCTAAAATCATTGAATCAATTGGTTTAGGAGATGTGAGAATATTTGTTAACGGAACTAATCTGTTTTCATGGGATTAT
>Ga0265293_10009129_pt1 | contig 14377 bp, 13 predicted proteins | sample Munlanlewell138R_FD_192505 | JGI IMG/M metagenome (GOLD analysis project Ga0265293, IMG submission 192505) | Leachate microbial communities from a municipal landfill in Southern Ontario, Canada - Leachate well 138R | ecosystem: Engineered > Solid waste > Landfill > Unclassified | place: Canada...
TTTTATTCGGTGTAGGTGGATATTTTGGTCCTTGGCTAATGATGCATAATATTAATATTATATTTGCTGTTCCAGGAATAATATTAGCAACAATGTTTGTTACTTTTCCTTTTGTAGCGAGAGAATTGATTCCGTTAATGCAATCGCAAGGAATCCAAGAGGAAGAAGCAGCTATATGTATGGGAGCATCGGGTTGGCAAACTTTTTGGAAGATAACATTACCTAATATTAAATGGGGATTATTATATGGCGTTATACTCTGTAATGCTAGAGCAATGGGTGAGTTCGGGGCGGTTTCTGTAGTATCTGGGCATATTAGAGGTATGACTAATACGTTACCTTTGCATGTTGAAATTCTTTATAATGAGTACCAGTTTGCAGCATCGTTTGCAGTTGCTTCAATATTGGTAATGTTGGCCATTTTAACTTTAGTTATTAAAGGATTTATTGAATGGAAACATGAACAAGAACAACGAAGATGTGGGGAGTGACAATATGCATGTAACAGTTCGTAATTTAAATAAAAAATTTGGTTCATTTCAAGCTGCCAAGGACATCAACTTTGATATACAAAAGGGAAAACTAATTGGCTTATTAGGGCCGAGTGGTGGTGGTAAAACAACAATATTACGTATGCTTGCTGGATTAGAGACACCATCGTCGGGAGATATTTATTTTCATGGGAAAAAGGTCAATAATCAAGCACCTCAAGAACGGAAAATTGGATTTGTATTTCAAAATTATGCATTATTTAGACATATGACTGTGTCGGAAAATATAGCATTTGGATTAACTATTCAAAAACAGCCTAAAAGTTATATCGAGACTAAGGTGAGCCAACTTATAGATTTAACAGGTTTAACAGGTTTAGAAAAAAGATATCCACATCAATTATCTGGTGGACAGCGTCAACGAGTTGCATTTGCCCGTGCCTTAGCACCTGAACCACAGCTATTGCTATTAGATGAACCATTCGCTGCGATAGATGCTAAGGTTCGAAAGGAATTACGTGCATGGCTGAAAGAAATGATTCAAAGACTTGACGTTACGAGCATTTTCGTTACGCATGATCAGGAAGAGGCAATTGAAATTGCTGATGAAATAATAATTATTAATTCTGGTCAAGTAGAGCAGGTAGGTACACCTATGGAAATCTATAAGCATCCAAAATCGTCTTTTGTAGCTAATTTCATAGGTGAATCTAATACCATCAAAGAAATTTCTAAATTACAGGGCTTCGAAAAATACGAAAATTCAGGCGAAGCTATGATTAGACCAGAATTTATAGAAATATTTCGAGGGAATGAAGTGATAAATAGGTCGACATCGCAATTGGGTGTTGTCAATAATGTGGTATTTAGAGGTAACAACTGGCAGGTGGAAGTCGGAGTTGGTGATTTAAATTTAGTTGCTTACCGTCCGCTTGAGAAGGATGAACTGACAATAGGAGAAGAAGTATGGATATATATCCATCAAGTTCATTTCTTTCAACAAGGGCAAAGTAATGTCATAAAAAATAGAAACATATTAAAAAGGCAATATCAGCAGCAAATATATAGTAGCAATAATTACATGTTTAACTAGGAAGAATTAAGGAATAAAACTAATTCGAATACAAAAAATAAGTACATGAAAAAATTTAAAAAACTACTTATAAAAACATGTCTAATCGTCACTTTATTGCTTCCATCTTTTGCTGGAGCAGCTGATACTTATATTGTACAGAAAGGAGATTCTCTTTGGAAAATAGCAGTTCGATATCAAATTGGTTTATCAGAGATAATTGGATCTAATCCGCAATTTAAAGATCCTCATTGGATTTATCCAGGAGATAAGGTATATGTTCCGAATATTGACCAAGTAAAAAGTATCGAGCAACAGGTGATAGATCTTACGAATCAAGAACGACAAAAGAGAGGTCTCAATCCATTACATTTAGATTGGGAAGTCGCAAGAGTTGCCCGTTATAAATCTACGGAAATGCGTGATAAGAATTATTTTGCGCATGAATCACCAACTTATGGCTCACCATTTCAAATGTTAACTGCTTTTGATGTTAATTACCGCGGAGCAGGTGAAAATATTGCTGCTGGACAAACAACGCCACAAGAAGTAGTTAATAGCTGGATGAATTCAGAAGGACATCGAAGAAATATTCTTGATCCAAATTTCACGCATATTGGTGTTGGGTATGCTACGGGCGGTAGTTACGGTTTTTATTGGACGCAAATGTTTATCACTAAGTAATACCTCGAGATGAATTAAGTAATACCTCGAGATGAATTAAGTAATACTATAAGTACTACTTAATTAAATAACATTAATCAATGTAAATAATTTATAGAATAAAGGTGGATCTCAAATTTCAATTAGATATTCACCTTTATCCTATTGTATAGTTAATGATCAACATAAGCAGAAATCCGATAATGAATGACATTGTTGCTGTTCTTTCATAGCCATGACCATGGGTTTCTGGCATCAATTCAGACGATACAACAAACAGCATAGCTCCTGCAGCAAATGCTAAAGCAAATGGCAATAAGCTAGCAGCAATATTTACAATCATAAAACCAAGCAATGCACCAATAGGTTCTACTAATCCGGTGGCTGTAACAATAAGGAGAATTTTCCATGGTTTAACGCCTTGCTCGCGAAGTGGTGCAGCAACGACTAAGCCTTCAGGAGCATTCTGCGCTGCAATTGCAATAGCTATTACAAGGCCAAGTCCAACTTGCTCTGCGCCATATCCAACACCCACTGATAATCCCTCAGGAATATTATGTAACGTTATTGCTACAATCATCAATATAGCTCTTCGCCAAACATTTTTATTGATTTGTTCTGTATCCGAATTACCAGGATGTGTATGCGGAAGTACAGAATCAACAAAAGCAAGCACGAGAACACCAGCGAGAACGCCTATTACAACACTCCAAATAGATCCAAATTCTAATGCAGGTAAGATTAAGCTAAAGCAGCTAGCAGCTATCATTACCCCTGCAGCAAACCCTAGCATTCCGTCATTAACTCTATGAGAGATTTTTTTGATAAATAGAACTGGTATGGCACCTATACCTGTTGCTAAACCGGCTAACGTACTAGCTATTAGCATCTCGAACATATAAGCATTCCTTTCTCAGTGTAAGTATAGTTATATCAAGCTTATAGCTATTGTAAGTTACATCTATTTAAGTTGTATCTATGCTGTACAATATTATACCATATTGTAGTAAGGATAATAGTTAGTTAAATAGAAAACTGCTCCTTACAATTAGTAAAGAGCAGTAAATTTATTGATGAATAAGATGCTATATTAAGTTGTTATATGGAATTTGTTTTGCCACTTTTTGAAATTATATTTAACCTGTCTGCTAAACCTAGTCCCAACGAGCTTAAGTTATTTGAATAAGCTGTTGATCCATGTTCAGAGAAATCTAGACCTTGGATTTCTGCTTCTGGTGATATCCTGATAGAGGTAATACTCTTTAGTAGCAAAATAAATATTGACATCGCAGCTATTACCCATACAAGTACTGCAATCACTCCAATTATTTGTGCTATTAGTTGACTAAATCCACCGCCGTAGAATAGACCAGTCTCTACAGAAAATAATCCGACTGCGATAGTTCCCCAAACGCCATTTACTCCGTGAACGGCAATTGCACCGACTGGATCATCTAGTTTAAGGCTGCGATCGATGAAAGATACAGCTACAACTAATAGTACCCCTGCTATTAAACCGACAATAATTGCTCCAATTGGTGAGATAACATTTGGACCTGCTGTAATTCCTACAAGACCAGCTAGTGCGCCGTTAAATGTTAAAGATGCATCTACTTTTTTATATTTAATTAAGGTGAATATAGCAGCACCTATAACGCCTGCAGATCCTGATAACAGCGTTGTGACAGCAACGTGAATCATTTCATCAATAGCGAACGCTAGGGCACTACCAGTATTAAATCCAAACCATCCAAACCATAGGATAAATACGCCTAAAGCGCCAAGCGGTAGATTGTGTCCAGGGATTGCCTTTATTCTATTGCCATCATATTTACCGATGCGAGCACCTAAAAAATATACTGCTACGACAGCTCCCCATGCTCCGACGGAATGGACTACTGTGGATCCTGCGTAATCAATAAAGCCGAGCTTTACTAGCCATCCATCATCTGACCACATCCAATGACCTGCAACTGGATATATAATTACTGACATAAATACTACAATTGCTAAATAACTACTTAATTTAATTCGTTCGGCAACTGCTCCAGATATTATTGTTGCTGATGTAGCGGCAAATACAGCATCAAACAAAAAATCGCCAATTGATTCATAATTGCCTATCATAAACAGATTATCAAATCCAGCAATACCGGAAAATGATGTACCGTACATAATGCTAAACCCTACAGCAAAGTAACTGATTGTACCGACAGATATTGTTAAGAAGTTTTTTAGCAGAATATTTAAAGCGTTCTTACTTTGCGTGAAGCCAATCTCTACCATCGAAAAACCGGCATGCATGAAAAAGACCAGAAAAGCGCTAACAAGTATTACGTACATATCTAATTGACTAATAAGATTTTCGATTGTCATTCAACCCATTCCCCTCCATTTAAATTGCTTCCATACCTTCGTCGCCGGTGCGGATACGAATTACATTTTCTAATGGATAAACAAATATCTTTCCATCACCAGCTTTGCCTGTAGAACAAGTATCTTTAATGATAGCAATGATACTGTTGTAATCTTTGTCGCTAACAACTAGTTCGACCTTAATTTTAGGCAATAAAGTGACATCATAGATGTTGCCGCGATAAATGCCTGTCATTCCTTTCTGAGATCCGTAACCAGCTACTTCGCTGACAGTCAAACCATTGATTCCGACGTTGAGAAGCTCTTTGTGTAGTTCTGAAAACTGTTCTGTGCGGATTATCGCTTCGATTTTTTTCATTAGCCCAACCTCCTTAAGTGATAATATCTTACATAACGTGTTAACTACATTTGAATAATTGCATTATAATGGATAACGAATAGAAAATCAATACTTATATCATAAAAATTTTATAAAAAATATAAGCTTGCGTTATAAAAGCTAACATAAAATATTTGTTTTCAATTGATTAGGCGAACTGTTATGAATTATGGTAGAATTTGTGGTAGAGTACTTAATTATATTTGTATTGAGGTGGTTGTATTGGAACCTATCGAAATTAAGAGTTTATGTGACGAAGATATTTCGAGATTAAGGGAATTGTTTTTTGAGTGTGATGATTATTTTCAACTAATAGATGGCGTTTCTGTGTGTGGGTGTAGAGCAGAAACAGAGTATAATATAACTCGTAACGGGAAACAACAATTACGTTATGGTATTTACATTGAAGCTAAGCTTGTGGGTTGTATGTTTGTAATTGAGCAATATATAGAAGTGGAAGATATTACAATTAATTTATTATTATTAACTCCAAGCTTCAGAGGAAAAGGAATCGGTACAAAAGTTGTTGGGCAAATAGTTGAGAATGCTAAACAATCAGGATTTAAAAGAGTGTTAATAGGAGTTGACGAAATTAATAAAGCAGCTATGTCGTTTTGGAAGTCGATTGGATTTATTGATAATGGACATCGACAAAGATTGAAGCATACTAATCGCACTGGTGATATTATATATTTAGAAAAGGCGTTGAAATAATGGATTGGTCTGAGATTATAGCTTGGGCATTTTCTGCTATTTTCACATTATCAATTATCTTAATAGCTATTGTAATTGTTTTGGAAAATAGAAATCCGACTAAAACGGTAACATGGCTAACTGTGTTGTATTTATTGCCGATTGTTGGTTTTATTTTTTATATTTTTTTCGGGCGCAATTATCGACGCAAACGTCGTGTTAAAAGTAAATACAACAATAACCTTTTGGGAGATATTGATGTTATTGTAGAAATGCAGAAACAAATGCTCAACCATAAAGAAACTTTTAATGAAGAGCGATTTTATTCGAAAAAGCGGCTGATAAATTTATTGCTAAAAAGTAACAGAGCACCGTTTACCTTTAATAATGAAGCAGTAATTCTCACTAATGCTGATCAGAAATTCAGAGCAGTATTTAAGGCGATTAATGAGGCGAAAAGTCATATACATGTAGAATATTTTATAATTAAAGATGACAAGATAGGACGTGCGTTTTGTCGGAGGCTAGCAGAGAAGGCTAGACAAGGTATTGAAGTTCGTATTATTTATGATGGCGTTGGCAGCTGGAAGGTAGATTTTAATCGCGAGTTTTTTGAAGAGTTGATTCAAGCAGGCGCTGAAGTTCAATGCTTTGTTCCAATAAAGATTCCATTTCTTAATAGTAAAATAAATTATCGTAATCATCGTAAAATTATTGTGATAGATGGTCGCGTCGGATTTGTTGGTGGTATAAATATTGGAGATGAGTACTTAGGTCAGCACGTCAAACATGGATTCTGGAGAGATACCCACCTGGAATTAAGGGGTGATGCTGTATATACTTTACAGAGAATCTTCTTGGAAGATTGGTATTTTGTTAGCAAACAGAAACTAATGGAGAAATGTTACTTTACTAATCATAATATCAAAGGCAATAAGTTAATACAGATTGCTGCTAGTGGACCTGACTCGGATTGGGACAGTATTATGCAATTATATTATTCAGCAATGGCATCTGCTCAGGAGAAAGTTTATATTATCACACCATATTTTATTCCTGATGACAGTATTATTATGGCTTTGAAAACAGCTGCACTTAGTGGAGTTGATGTTCGAATAATTTTGCCTAGTCGTCCAGATCATCATATAGTGTATTGGGCTACTCACTCATATCTAGGGGAGTTACTTGAGGCAGGCGTCAAAATATATAAATATAAAAAAGGTTTTGTGCATGCGAAGGTGCTATTAGTCGACGGTGTGGTAGGGTCGGTAGGGACAGCGAATATGGACATCCGAAGTTTTCAACTAAATTATGAAGTAAATGCATTTATATATGATGATATAACAGCAAAAAGATTAGAGAAAGATTTCATGCAGGATATTAGTGATAGCCGATTAATAAGCTTAGAAGAGTATAATAGTCGTCCTTTTTTTAGTAAAATTAAAGAATCAGGTGCTAGATTATTGTCGCCACTATTATAATAATAAAGATAACTTATAAAGGATACTTCAGGAGGTGTAACAGATGGGAAGAGCAGAATTAACACGCCCAATTAGTGCTGATGATGTTGAGGAAATCTGTGGAATAGAGATTGATTTGCGAGATTTTGATATAGCAGATGATTTAGAGGTTTTAGATATTGGTGCAGGTGGAGATGCAGTAATATTTCAGAGTATTCAACGTGATATTTATGGGTTAGAAGCTGCTGAAGAAGAAATTTATGTAACTAAGGAGAAGGGAATCGAAGAACGGATAGGAGCGATAATTCATTGGATACAAGGTGATGCAAGAGAGATGCCTGTGGAAGATGCGCAATTTGATGTTGTTACTAGCTTCTTCACTTGTATGTATATACGTGACCCAGAAAGTAAGCAGAAGTTGTTTGATGAATGTTATCGAGTTTTAAAAAACGATGGTACATTTTACATGTGGGACTTTTCAATAACGACTAATAAGCAGGTGTTTGTTGGTAAATTAAATATTATTTTACCGAATGATCGGACTGTATCGGCATCATATGGTATTGGTGGAGAACAGAAAGATCAGACTTTACAATCAATTATAGAATATGCTAATGAAGCTGGTTTTCATTGTGTCAATCAAGAACAGCATAACCCTTATTTCTATCTTGAATTCAAAAAACGCTAATTGATATTATATAGTAAAACACCTCATGGGTATCCGCCTAAATGAAAAGTAGGATGACTATGAGGTGTTTTTTTTGTTGTTATCAAGAGAACTTGGTATGTTTACGGCGTATATTCGAATTGTGTTATTCCTTTACTTTTATACATCTCTTTATCTGCTTCATCAATCATTTTTAGCAAATCTAAATTATCAGATGTAAATATACCTATAGTTAATTCTAATGGTTCTATGGATGTGTTTTTTTGATTATATAAATCTAATTCTTCATTGATAATATCATTGATTTTTTTAGCTTCCGCTTCATCGGTATCTGGCAATAAGATTAAGAACTCATCGCCGCCATAACGAATTGTGTAATGCTCTATACTTATAACGGTTTCGATTAAATATACTACTGTTTTTAGTCGCTCGTCTCCGGCTAGATGTCCATATTTATCGTTAAAGTTTTTGAACCGAACTAAATCTATAAATAGCATACTTATAGTCGAATTATCAGGTTGTTCTCTAAATTGAATAATATATTGATCTAAAAAATGTCGATTATATATTCCTGTAAGTGCATCAGTAGAAGATAGCTTTTCAAGCCTTAACAATAATTGACGGTTTCTGTATAACATTACTAATTGCTTTATAATTGTGAAGAATATCAAAGCAACACCTGTATCGTATAGAATCATATCCCAGATTTCATTATTTCCGTGTAGTTTAGCGTAAATATATAGTATAAGCCACACACCAATAATCATATAAGGTACTATCGTTTTACGAATCGCTGGGATAGTATCACCTATATTAATTGCACAATAGTTAGATGGCTTATAACTAAAAAATGCATAAGACAAAGTAGTGATAGCGACTAAGAATAGTAAGTCAATATAGCTGCCTATTGTGTATGTTTGGTTAATTATTTGATGTCCGAATAATGTTGAAGAAATAACTAATGTCAGAAGTCCTAATGTAGTTGCGTAGAATGTTTTGTTATGACCAACTGTTTGTTCGTGAGACCATATCATAATGATTGCGAATAATACCATTACTCCTAGTATTGGATACATAAGTACAATGCTATTGGCAGAATCTAATGAAGCAATGCTAGGTGCTATTGGCTTAATTGTAGTATATATTGCCACTGAAAAAGAAACTGTAATTACAATGATGGTATCTATGAAAAACTCTAGTCGATCTATATTTGAATTAAATGTGACCTTTGCCTTCTGAAAAAAGGCCCAGAATATAGAAGCATAAGCAGCTATGAATAATAGAGAATATGCTAAGTTGAAATATATATTATTATAGTAGTTATAGTAAATATTCCACAGCATTATATTGATAATAAATAGTAGTATGGAAATTAAGCCAAAAAGAAGAAAAGAATCTAGCGTTTTTTTATAGAGATGATATGTTTTATACGTAAAAAATAAGCTTAAACATAAAGATCCTAGCAATAAAAGATATAATCCGATATTCGACATGTTGATTCTTCTTTCCTTATTTAATGAGTATCTTTCTATTTTATGTGAAATTTAAAATAAAATGATATAAGATTACTCGCAAAATAATTTATGTTGATTTAGGTAAACATTTCTAGCAAATATCCGATAATTATTATATAGAGCCAAATAATTTATGAAAAGGAGCGATCATGGATGAATATAACTCCAATGCAAGCATCAAATCAATATAGAGCTAATGACAAGGAAGTTAAAGCTGGTAAACCTGAAGCAACATCAATAGAAAATAGTACAAAAGGTGAAAATGTCAAGCAAGGTAAGTATGATGAAGTTATTATTACCAATAATCAAGCCGACAAGAAAGTGACGTATGATAAGCCTAATTATAATAACACTGTCAAGTCAGATACAGCAACTATTGATGTGCTACGAGAAGAAAGTAATCGAGCGTATAGTCAACTACGCGAACTGGTAGAAAGACTACTAGCTGATCAAGGACATACATTTAATCAATTGCTTAATGGTGAAATTTCAACAGATAAGATTGAAATAGATTCTGCTACTCAAAGTGAAGCCGCTAGCTTAATAGCTGATGATGGACCGTTAGGTGCAGAAGCAGTAAGTAATAGAATAGTAGATTTTGCAATTGCAATATCTGGTGGAGATAAAACACAGCTAGACAAATTAAAAGGTGCTATTGAAAAAGGTTTTGGCGAAGCCAAGAGCGCATTAGGCGGTCAATTACCTGATGTATCAATGAAAACTCATGATTTAGTAATGGAGAAATTACAGCGCTGGTCTGAGGAAGAATAAGATAGTATTATAAATGAGAAGCATTTTATAGATGTTGTAAATGTCATTAGCTAATAAATTGGGTATGAATCCGGTAATGTGTAGGGTTCATACCTTTTTTTTATGCTTAATGATATCGTTCAAGTAATGGTTTGATTATATATTAGTTAGCGGTTAGATCTTATAAGGTGGTTATATACTTGAAAATTTGTAAAAAAATAAGTTAAGAATAATCTTGTATGCTACAATATGGGCATATTGAAAGTGAAATAGAGGTGTTGTTAATTGTGAGGAAAATTATAATTATGGTTTTTATTTCGATATTTCTAGTTTCCTGTTCAAGTCAGCAGGATGGTGGGATTACGTTAAGGGCAACAGAAAATGAAATGGTAGTGCCTGATCATTTAGAAGAAAATGCACTTAGGGTCGCATTTGCATCGGTTGTATCACCTCAACAAACTCGAAAGAAATATAATTTATTAATAGATTATCTTGAAGATAAGCTTGATAAGCCAATTGTCATTGTCCAAAAGCAAACATATGACGAAGTTAATCAAATGATTAAATTAGGTGAAGTTGATCTTGCTTTTATTTGCTCACTTTCGTATGTTATAGGAAAAGAGCAGAACTACTTGGAAGGCTTGGTAGCGCCTAAGATTAATGATAAGTCACAATACAGGTCCTATATTATTGCACATAAAAATAGTGAAATCGAGTCATTTGAAGATTTAGAGGGTAAACGTTTTGCATTTGTCGATCCATATTCGTATTCTGGGAGATTAGCAGTACTGGATTTATTAAACGCAAGAGGGCTTACTACTGAATTTTTTGAAGAAATATTTTATACTTATAGTCATGATTATTCTGTAAGTGCAGTAGCAAGAGGTGCTGTAGAAGCGGCAGCTGTTGATAGCATACTATTCGATCAATTAGTAGAATTAGATAATGAAGATGCAAAGCTAATAAAAATTATTGAATATGGGTCATATGCTGGCACCCCACCAATCGTAGTATCTAACAAAATTGATGAAGACCTAAAACACAATATCAAAAATGCTTTACTATTTTTAAAGGATGATCCCATAGGAAATGATATTTTACATGAACTTGGCATCGATGAGTATATTATTATTGATGAAAAACGTTATCTTCCTATTGTAAACACATTGCATTTATTAGGAGAAAGCAATGAAAAAAATTAAAGAAAGATTAATAGAGTTTTTTGGCAGTGCGTCAATAAATTTAAAAATTTTCGGAATGTTTATAGTAGTTATTTTATTAATTACTGGAATTAGCATTATGCTTGTTCGTTACTCTATAACTGAAACATTATCGTATCAGCTTGATGAACGGGTGAAGTCGATTGGTAGTGACGTAGCAGCTAGAAGTGCTGATTTAATGCTTACTAATAATATATATGCATTGCAAAAATTAGTAACTGATACAGTTGAACATAATAAAGATATTGCATATGTTTTCATTCTGAACGAACGTGGCAAAGTATTAGTTCACTCATATGGTGATTATCTCCCGAGTGTCGAGTTAATTAATGCTAACACTGTTGATACAAATGAGGATGATCATTTGCTTATGATTAGTACTGACGAAGGTGTAATCAGAGATGTGGCTATGCCTGTTGTAAAAGGTCTGGGCGGAACAGCTAGAATTGGATTACGTAGTACATATCTTGATCAGGCTCTAACCAGTATAACGATTGAAATGATTATTACTATGTTTGGAGTACTGACATTGACTGTGTTTATAGTATTAATTTTGACGCGAATGATAGTTGCACCCATAAGGAAATTAGTAGATTTAACAAAAAAGGTAGCACAAGGCGATTTTACAGCGAGGATACTAGCATATCCTAATGATGAAATTGGTAAGTTAACAGATTCATTTAATGTTATGATAGATAATCTGGCAAATGCAGAGAAAGAAAAAGAAGAATATTATAAGAAGGTCATTTCGAGAAATAGAGAATTGACCTTATTGAACAGTATATCGGCAAACATAACTACGATAGAAGATATGAGGATGGTTTTACAAAGATTTATGATTGATTTAGTAGAAGAACTTTCTATTAATAGTGCAAAAATTGAAGTAAAATTCTTAGATAATTTAGAAACTTTTTATTATTCAAATAGTGAGTGTCCTCAAGATGAATTTTCAGAAAATCGATCAATGCTATTATGTACTTGCGATAAAAAAGTACAAAAAAACATAGATGTATTTCCGTTAATAGTAAAGGATGATAAGATCGGGGAAATAAGAATATGTAGTAACTTAGAATTAGATAAATATTCGTTACAGATATTAACGTCTATTGTTAATCAATTGTCTGTTACGATTGAGAATATTCAACTTTGGTTTGAAGTAAAACAAAAAGAGAAGGTTCGCTTGATGCTGCTTGAAAAAATAATGACAGTACAAGAAGAAGAAAGAAAGCGAATTGCAAGAGAACTTCACGACGAGACTAGTCACTCTATATCTTCGATATTATTAGGGTTGAAGGTTCTTCAGGAAACTAATACTGAAGATTTAAGGAAAAAGGAAATCGATCGTCTAAGGGAATTAGTACATCACACATTAGAAGAGGTACATCAATTAGCTTGGCAGCTAAGACCAGCGATTTTAGATAAATTTGGTCTTAAGGTGGCCTTAGAAAGCTACATTGATGAGTTTAGAAAAAAGTATACCGTTGAGTTTGATGTTATAATTAATGGTATTGAAGATGATAGATTAAGGCCAGATATTGAAACAGCTATCTTTAGAATTGTTCAAGAATCACTTACTAATATTTTGAAATATTCTAAAGCAAAATCTATTAGTGTAATCATAATGAAAAATAATTATATGATTTCTGTAATTATTGAAGATGATGGTGTTGGGTTTAATGTTGAGGAGATTTTAAACAAAGATCCTTCTAAATACAATTTAGGCATTAGGGGAATGCAAGAACGCGCGACTTTGTTATCTGGCACATTTGATATTGAGTCCAAATTTAATGAAGGTACAACAATAATGGTAAAAATACCTTTTAGAAATGGAGGTGAATAGTAGCATGTCAATTAAAATTATGCTAGTTGATGATCATCCAGTTTTTCGTTCGGGGTTAAAGAATATAATCGTAAAAGAGAGTGCTTTTGAGGTTGTTTCTGAGGTTGATAATGGAGAATTAGCAATTAAAGAGGCTCTTAAAGTTCTTCCTGATATTATTGTTATGGATATTAATATGCCGAATATAGATGGGATTGAAGCAACTATTTCTATAAAAGAAGTTCTTCCTGACACTAAAATTTTAATTTTAACAATGTATTCTGATGAAGCATATTTGAAGGCAGGTCTAAAAGCTGGTGCGTCAGGATATGTTCTAAAGCGGGCTGTTGATACAGAATTAATTACTGCGATTAAGACTGTCATTAAAGGTGAACATTATATTTACCCAACGTTAATTCCGAGTTTATATACAAATCAAAAAGATAATGAGATGGAAAATGCCAATTGTTTAGATGGTGATATTTTAAGTACTAGAGAAAAGGAAGTATTGAAATTTATTGCTTTAGGTTATACGCAAAAGGAAATAGCACAAGAACTGTTTATAAGTATTAAGACGGTAGATACTTATAAAACTAGAATCATGGAGAAAATAGGCGCGTCCAAAAAATCTAACCTTGTAAGATATGCATTAAATAACGGTATTTTGACTAATAAAGATTAACCAATTATGAAGTAAAAGCAAAATCCCTACGTTAAAACGTGATTGAATACGTTTTTAACGTAGGGATTTTTTGACAGAAACACATGAATTCCTTACAAAATATAGTTTTTTACCGATTGTTATACTTTCACAATAATCGCATACTTAGGGTGTATTTAAACAAATATCTTAAAATAAAAAGGAGGTAATTAAATGGAAGGAAGTGTAGTTTGGGATATTCGAGTATCCATTGATTTGTTTTTAGGTGGAATAGGTATTGCTCTTTTTCTTTTCTCAGTTATTTTAAGCTACTATAACAAGGAACGATATGAGAAATTAATAAGAATCTCAGCATACCTTGCACCAGTTGTTGCAGCAATCGGTTTATTAGCACTTGTAACAGAATTGGGGAAACCTTTTAGAATGATCTTCACTTATGTTTTCGTAAACCCACAATCAGTAACATCTTGGGGTAGCTTTTTGCAAGGAGCTTTTCTGTTGGGAGCTGCAGTGTATGCGTTACTATTGTTCACTAACAAAGCATCAGGTACATTGTTTAATGCTGTTAAAATAGCTGGGACGATACTGGCAGTCTCGGTCGGTATGGATCCA
>Ga0265293_10009130_pt1 | contig 14372 bp, 10 predicted proteins | sample Munlanlewell138R_FD_192505 | JGI IMG/M metagenome (GOLD analysis project Ga0265293, IMG submission 192505) | Leachate microbial communities from a municipal landfill in Southern Ontario, Canada - Leachate well 138R | ecosystem: Engineered > Solid waste > Landfill > Unclassified | place: Canada...
CGTCATACTCGAGACACACCACCTGACCAAGGAGTTCAAGGGTTTCACGGCGGTCAGCGATGTGAATCTGGCCGTTCAGCGCGGGAGCATCCATGCGCTGATCGGTCCCAACGGGGCAGGCAAGACCACCTGCTTCAACCTGCTGACCAAGTTCCTGGAGCCGACCTCGGGCACCATCGTGTTCAACGGCGTGGACATCACGCGCGAGCGGCCGGCACAGATCGCGCGCCGCGGCGTGATCCGCTCGTTCCAGATCTCCGCGGTGTTCCCGCACCTGAGCGTGCTGGAGAACGTGCGTCTGGGCCTGCAGCGCCAGCTGGGCACGTCGTTCCATTTCTGGCGCAGCGAGCGCACGCTCGACCGGCTCCAGGATCGCGCGATGCAGCTGCTGGGCGAGGTTGGTCTGGCGGAGTTGGCCGACGAGGTCACGGTGAACCTGCCCTATGGCCGCAAGCGCGCGCTGGAGATCGCCACCACGCTGGCCATGGAGCCCGAGCTGATGCTGCTGGATGAGCCCACGCAGGGCATGGGCCACGAGGACGTGGACCGTGTCACGCAGCTGATCAAAAAGGTGTCGGCCGGCCGCACCATCCTGATGGTCGAGCACAACATGAAGGTGGTGTCCACCATCGCCGATCGCATCACGGTGCTGCAGCGCGGCGCGGTGCTCGCCGAGGGGCCGTACGAAGAGGTGTCGAACAACCCGCAGGTGATGGAGGCCTACATGGGCACCACCGACGGCGAACTCCAGGGAGCCCACTGATATGACCCCCACGCTCCTCACTTCGTGTGGTTCGCTGCCCTCCGGGGGGGCGCATGCCTCCCTTGGGGCGGCCCGGCGGGAGGCATCATGACCACGCCGGCACTGGAAATCAAGGATCTGCAGGCCTGGTACGGCGAGTCGCACGTGCTGCATGGCGTGGACATGATGGTGCGTCCGGGCGAAGTGGTCACGCTGCTGGGGCGCAACGGGGCCGGGCGCACCACCACGCTGCGAGCCATCCTGGGCCTGACGGGCACGCGCAAGGGCAGCATCCGGGTCAACGGCCACGAGACCATCGACCTGCCCACCTACAAGATCGCCCACTGCGGCATCGGCTACTGCCCCGAGGAGCGCGGCATCTTCTCCAGCCTGACGGCCGAGGAAAACCTGATGCTGCCACCGGCGCTCAAGGGCAGCGAGCCGGGCATGCCGGTGGACGAGATCTACGCCATGTTCCCCAATCTGGCCGAACGCCGACAGAGTCAGGGCACGCGGCTGTCCGGTGGCGAGCAGCAGATGCTGGCGGTGGCACGCATCCTGCGCACGGGCGCACGCCTGCTGCTGCTGGACGAGATCTCCGAGGGCCTGGCGCCGGTGATCGTGCAGGCGCTGGCACGCATGATCACCACCTTGCGCGCCAAGGGTTACACGATCGTGATGGTGGAGCAGAACTTCCGCTTCGCCGCACCGCTGGCCGACCGCTTCTACGTGATGGAGCACGGCCGCATCGCCCTGCATTTCGGCGCCGACGAACTGCAGGAAAAGATGCCCTTGCTCAACGAACTGCTGGGCGTCTGACGCCCGGCCCCTGGTTCCATTCCCACCCACTCCAAAGGAGACGTTTGCCATGAAGAGAAAGCTCACTGCCATCGCCCTGGCGGCCGGCGCGCTGGTGCTGGCCACCGCGGCCAACGCCCAGGTCAAGATCGGCCTGATCACGGACATGTCCAGCCTCTACTCCGACGTGGAAGGCAAGAACGGCGCGCTGGCCATCCAGATGGCCATCGACGACTTCGGCGGCAAGGTGCTGGGCCAGCCGATCGAGCTGCTGACGGCCGATCACCAGAACAAGGCGGACATCGCGGCGAGCAAGGCGCGCGAATGGATCGACACGCAGGGCCTGACCATGGTGTTCGGCGGCACCAACTCGGGTGCGGCCCTGGCCATGGCCAAGGTGGCGCAGGAGAAGAAGCGCGTCTATTTCAACAACGGCGCGGCCAGCTCGGCGCTGACCAATGAGCAGTGCTCGCCCTACACCGTGCATTACGCCTACGACACCGTGGCACTGGCCAAGGGCACGGGCGCCGCGGTGGTCGACCAGGGCGGCAAGAGCTGGTTCTTCCTGACCGCCGACTACGCGTTCGGCCACGCGCTGGAGGCCGACACCAGCCGCATCGTGAAGGAAAAGGGCGGCACCGTCGTGGGCGCCGTGCGCACGCCGCTGAACGCGAGCGACTTCTCGTCCTTCCTGCTGCAGGCGCAGAACTCCAAGGCGCAGATCCTGGGCCTGGCCAACGCGGGCGGCGACACGATCAACTCGATCAAGGCGGCCAAGGAGTTCGGCATCGACAAGTCGATGAAGCTCGCCGGCCTGCTGGTGTTCCTCTCGGACGTGCACAGCCTGGGCCTGCGCAACACGGGGGGCCTGCTGCACACCACGAGCTGGTACTGGGACCTGAACGACGACACGCGTGCCTGGGCCAAGCGCTTCTTCGACAAGACCAAGCGCATGCCGACCGATGTGCAGGCCGCCGACTACTCGGCGACCGCGACCTACCTGAAGGCCGTGCAGGCCGCCGGGACCACGGACGCCGACAAGGTGATGGAAGAGCTGCGCAAGCTGACCATCAACGACGCGTACACCAAGAACGGCAAGATCCGCCCGGACGGTCGCATGGTGCACGACATGTACCTGGTGGAAGCCAAGCAACCCTCGGAGTCCAAGGCACCGTGGGACTACCTGAAGGTGGTCAAGACCCTGCCCGGCGACCAGGTCTACACGACCAAGGCCGAGAGCAAGTGCGCCCTCTGGAAGTGAGCGCCTGAGCCGACCTGATCCCGACGCTGTCCAACACCATTGCCTATGTCGATCTCGATGCCCGCCTTGCTGAGCCAGCTCCTCCTGGGGCTGGTCAACGGCTCGTTCTATGCCATGCTCAGTCTGGGCCTGGCGGTGATTTTCGGGCTGCTCAACGTCATCAACTTCGCGCACGGGGCCCTGTTCATGATGGGCGCCGTGCTGACGTGGATGGCGATGAACTACTTCGAGGTCAACTACTGGGTGATGCTGGTGGCGGCGCCGGTGATCGTGGGCGCGTTCGGCGTCCTGATCGAGCGCACGCTGCTGCGCTGGATCTACAAGCTTGACCATCTCTATGGTCTGCTGCTGACGCTGGGGCTGACGCTGCTGATCGAGGGCGTGTTCCGCTCGGTGTACGGGGTCTCGGGCCTCGCCTATGACACGCCGGAGGCGCTCTCGGGTGCGTTCAACCTCGGTTTCATGATCCTGCCCAAGTACCGTGCCTGGGTGGTGGTGGCATCGCTGGCGGTGTGCCTGGTCACCTGGTACGCGATCGAGAAGACACGCCTGGGTGCCTACCTGCGTGCGGGTACCGAAAACCCGCGTCTGGTGGAGGCCTTCGGCATCAATGTGCCGCTGATGGTGACGCTGACCTACGGCTTCGGCGTGGCGCTGGCGGCCTTCGCCGGCGTGCTGGCCTCGCCGGTCATCCAGGTGTCCCCGCTGATGGGGCAGAACCTGATCATCGTGGTGTTCGCGGTGGTCGTGATCGGCGGCATGGGCTCGATCATGGGCTCCATCGTCACCGGTCTGCTCCTGGGCGTCATCGAGGGCCTGACCAAGGTGTTCTATCCCGAGGCATCCTCCACCGTGGTGTTCGTGATCATGGTGATCGTGCTGCTGATCCGCCCCGCCGGCCTGTTCGGCAAAGAGAAATGAGCGAGGGGCCGAACACCATGAATGCCAAGAAACTCTCCTGCTTCTGCTACGGTCTGCTCCTGTTGTGCCTGCTGGCGGCCCCGTTCATGGGCGCCTATCCGGTGTTCGTGATGAAGCTGATGTGCTTCGCGCTGTTCGCCTGTGCCTTCAACCTGCTGCTGGGCTACACCGGGCTGCTGTCCTTCGGCCATGCCGCCTTCCTGGGCGGATCGGCCTACATTGCGGGTCACTCGATGAAGATCTGGGGCGTGACGCCCGAGATCGGGCTTGTCCTGGGGATGGCCACGGGGGCGCTGCTGGGCTGGCTGTTTGGCATGCTGGCGATCCGCCGCCAGGGCATCTATTTCTCGATGATCACGCTGGCGCTGGCGCAGATGGTGTTCTTCATCGCGCTGCAGGCGCCCTTCACCGGCGGCGAGGATGGCCTGCAGTCGGTGCCGCGCGGCAAGCTGTTCGGCGTGCTCGACCTGTCGAGCGACCTGACCATGTACTACGTGGCCCTGGTGATCGTGGTGGCGGCCTTCCTGCTCATCGCACGCACGGTGCATTCACCCTTCGGGCAGGTGCTCAAGGGCATCAAGGAAAACGAGCCGCGCGCCATTTCCCTGGGCTATGACGTGGGCCGCTTCAAGCTGCTGGCCTTCGTCATCTCGGCCGCGCTGTCGGGGCTGGCCGGCTCGCTCAAGACCCTGGTGCTGGGCTTTGCCTCGCTGTCGGACGTGCACTGGACGGCCTCGGGCGGCGTGATCCTGATGACGCTGGTCGGCGGCCTGGGCACCCTCTCGGGTCCGCTGGTCGGTTCGGCCGTGGTGGTGCTGCTGGAAAACAAGATCGGTGAGTTCGGCACCTTCCTGTCGCGCCTGACCGGCATCGAGTGGTTCAACACGCTGGGCGAATCGGTGACCATGGTCACCGGCCTGATCTTCGTGGTCTGCGTGCTGGCGTTCCGGCGCGGGATCATGGGGGAGATCATTGCCTGGCTGGGGCGCCTCAAGGGCGGCGGCGGGTCCCGCTGAGCTTGCCGGGGTGCGCTGGACTTCCTGGCGCAGCCGCCCTGAACCGGTACGGCCCGGGGGTCAGGCCGGCTGGGTGTCGAAGCCGGCGGTCTGCAGTGCCTCGATCACCTGCCGCAGGTGTGCCGGGCCGCGCGTCTGCAGCACCAGTTCGATCGCCACATTCTGCGCGGCCAGCAGCGTGAAGGCGCGCTGGTGGTGCACCTCGTCGATGTTGGCGCCGGTCTCGGCGACGATGGCGGTGATGCGCGCCAGGTTGCCCGGCACGTCGCGTGCGCTGATCCGGATGCGGGCCAGCCGGCCCGCGCGTACCATGCCGCGCTCGATGATGGAGGCCAGCAGCATCGGATCGATGTTGCCGCCGCTGAGCACCAGGCCCACCCGCTTGCCGGCGAAACGCTGCGGGTAGCGCAGCAGCGCGGCCAGCGAGGCGGCACCGGCGCCTTCGACCAGGGTTTTCTCGATTTCGAGCAGCATGACGATGGCCTGCTCGACGTCGCCTTCATCGACCAGCAGCACGTCGTCCACGCGCTCGCGGATCACCGCCTGCGTCAGCGTGCCCGGCGTGCCCACGGCGATGCCCTCGGCAATGGTGCTGTTGCCCAGGGGGCGGTGCTCGCCCTTGATCACGTTGAACATCGAGGGGAAGCGCTCGGTCTGGATGCCGATGATCTCGATGTCCGGCCTGAGCGCGCGTGCCACGGTGGCCATGCCGGCGATCAGGCCGCCGCCGCCGACGGCCACCACCAGGGCGTCCAGGCTGGGCTGATCGCGCAGCATCTCCAGCGCCACCGTACCCTGCCCCGCCATGATGGCTTCGTCGTCGTAGGGGTGGACGAACACCAGGCCCTGCTGCTCGGCCAGCGCGCGGGCATGGGCACGGGCTTCGTCCAGCGTGTGGCCGTGCAGCACGACCTCGGCACCGAAGCCGCGTGTGCGCTCGATCTTCACGCCCGGCGTGAAGCGGGGCATGACGATGACCGCGCGGATGCCCAGGCGCTGGGCGTGGTAGGCCACGCCCTGGGCGTGGTTGCCGGCGCTCATGGCGATGACGCCGCGCCGCCTCTCGTCGGGCGCGAGCTGGGCGAGCTTGTTGCAGGCCCCGCGCTCCTTGAACGAGGCGGTGTACTGCAGGTTCTCGAATTTCAGGAACACCTGGCAGCCGGTGAGCTGTGACAGCGTCTTGGATGCCACACAGGGCGTGTCCAGCACCTGGTCGGTCAGGCGGGCGGCGGCGGCCCTGACATCGTCGATTTCGATCATGCCCGTCATTGTGCGCACATTCGGGTGTGCCGCCGGTGATGGCTATCCCGCAGAACCCGCGCGGTCGGATGGCCGGTGTCTTCCACGATGGCCCAAGCTGCGTTATGGTCCGCTCAGGCGTGCCAGCGCCGTGGACCACCCGGCACCGGCACACCGTCAGGAGGTAGTGCATGGGCAAACGCATGTTGTCGATCGATGGTCCCGCCGCCCGGGGGGCCGGGGCCGCGCGCGTGCCGCCCGAGCCCCGCGACGGGCGGCCGTCCCTGGGCGGCGAGACGCGGGTCTTCGTGCCTGCGGGGCTGCGCCAGGCGCCGGTGCTGGACCTGATGTGCTCGCACTTCGTGCTGGTCCTGGCGTCGCGCCAGGGGCCGCGTTTCAACGTGCGGCGCGATCTCAACACCCTGCTGGCGCTGGCCGGCCGGCATCTGGTGTGGCCGTACACGGTGCTGGCTCGGCTGCGCGAATACCTGGGTCGCCGCTGCAAGGACAATGAGCTGTGGAATGGCCACGAGGGCCTGTCGACGGCCGTTTTCATGGAGCGCTATGGCGTCTGGCGCGGCCCCTACGAGGAAGGCACGCTGTTTTTCTACCTCGACGAGTACGCCAAGGAGATGCCGCGCGACCTGCTGTCGGTGCTGGCCGCCACGGGCGAATGGCTGTCGCAGGCGCTGAAGAAACAGTCCACGCTGGTGGAAAAGAACATCGACGCGCTGGCCAATCTGCTGCAGCTCAACCGTGCCGAGCGCGCCCTGCTGCTGTACGGCACGCTGGCACGCTACCAGCGCGACCTGCGCTCCATCCTGGTGGAGTTCAAGGTCAACAACGCGCCCGAGGCCTATGCGGCCATCGCCGATGTGGCCGGCGTCAAGGCCAGCGAGGTGGGCGAGGCCTTGCGCGCCGGTTCGCGCCTGGAGCGCATCGGCATGGTCGAGAACCTGATCTCCGAGCACAACATCACCGACCTGGCCGACCTGATGAAGGTCAGCGAGAAGCTGCCGCCGGTGCTGATGCGCGAGTACCGCAGCGAAAGCGAACTGATGGCGGTGTTCACCCGGCCGGCGGCGCGCTCGGCGCTGGGCACCGCCGATTTCGACTATGTGGGCGAGGACGTGCGATTGCTCATCGGCCTGCTGCGCGAGGCCGTGGCGCGCCGGGAGGCCGGTGTCAACGTCCTGCTGTACGGGCCGCCGGGCACTGGCAAGACCGAACTGGCCCGCGTGGTCGCTGCCGCCGCCGGGCTGGAGCTGTTCGAGGTCGAGTATGCCGACCGCGACGGCAATGCCCTGAGCGGCCGCGACCGCTACCGCTCGCTGCAGATCGCCCAGGTGTTCCTCAAAGGCACGGCGCATTCGGCGCTGCTGTTCGACGAGGTGGAGGACGTGTTCCCCCCCATCAGCAGCGAGGCGGCCCAGCTCATGGCGCGCGCCGAGCAGATCCCGGCCTCGCACAGCCACAGCGTCAGCGGCAAGGCCTGGGTCAACCAGATCCTCGAATCGAATGCGGTGCCCACGATCTGGGTGACCAACCGCATCGAGCAGATCGACCCCGCATTCCGGCGCCGCTTTGCCTACCACCTCGAACTCAAGAGCCCGCCACCGGGCGCGCGCGAGCAACTGGTGCGCAAGACGCTCGATGGTGTGGCGGTGTCCGACGCGCTGGTGGCGCGCCTGACCGCGCGCAAGGGGCTGACGCCGGCGCAGATCCGCACCGCGATGCGCTTTGCCCAACTGGCCGCCGCGCCCGCCAGGTCACACGGCCGGCGCAAGACCACCACCACGGCGCCCTTGCTCGATGAGCTGATCGAGCGCCAGTTGCGCAACGCCGACCAGGCGCTGGGCCGCCAGCCCGACGCCGCCGCGCGGCCGACCCCGACGCAGTACAGCCTGGACATGCTGAACGTGGCCTCACGCTACGAACTGCCGCGCATCATCGCCGCGCTCAAGGCGCGCGGGCATGGCACCCTGTGCTTTCACGGCGCACCCGGCACCGGCAAGACGGCGCTGGCCGAACACATCGCCAGGGAGCTGGACCGCCCGCTCATGGTCCGCCGCGCCAGCGACCTGGTGAGCAAGTTCGTCGGCGAGACCGAGCAGCAGATGGCGGCCATGTTCCGCGAGGCGGAGGCGGAAAAGGCGGTGCTGCTGCTGGACGAGGCCGACAGCTTCCTGCAGGACCGCCGACACGCCCAGCGCACCTACGAGGTGACCGAGGTCAACGAGATGCTGCAGGGCATGGAGCGCTTCGCCGGCATCTTCGTGTGCACCACCAACCTGATGGACAGCATCGACCAGGCGGCGCTGCGGCGCTTCACCTTCAAGATCCAGTTCAGGCCGCTGCGCCCCGAGCAGCGCGAGCGCATGTTCGTGGTCGAGGCGCTGGGGGGGGACGAGGCCGCCCTGACGGAGAGCATCCGCGCACGCCTGGCGAAGCTCGACCAGTTGTGCCCCGGCGATTTCGCGGCGGTCCAGCGTCAGGTGCAGATCCTGTGCGAGACGCTGGCGCCCGAGGAATTCCTCGCCCAGCTCGAAGCCGAGCACCGCATCAAGCCCGAGGTGCGCGAGGCGCGGGGCATGGGCTTCCTGCACTCGGCCTGAGCAGGCCCCAGTGCCCCCGACGCTCAGCGGCTCCAGACGCCCTGGCGGCGGTCCTCGACGCGTTTGGCCTTGTGCGTGGCGCGCGGCAGGGTGTCGGGCGGCAGGATGACCACCTGCGCGCTCACCCCGGTGACCGACTTGAGGTGGCCGGCGAAGCGCGCGGCCAATGCGGCGTCCTGCGCGGTGTCGATCGCCGTGCGCTCGATCTCGACGGTCAGCCGGTCGAGGTGGTTCTCGCGCTCGACGATCAGCCGGTACTCGCCGGTCAGGTCGTGATCCTTGCGCGCGATCGCCTCGATGTCGCTCGGGAAGATGTTCACCCCCTTGATGATCAGCATGTCGTCGAGCCGGCCGTGCGTACCCAGCATGCGCTGCGAGGTGCGGCCGCAAGCGCAGGGCTCGCTGGTGAACGAGACGATGTCGCCGGTGCGGAAACGGATCATCGGCCGTGCCGCCTTCTTCAGCGTCGTCAGCACCAGTTCGCCGCGTTCGCCGTCGGCCACCGGCGCGCCGGTTTCCGGATCGAGCACTTCGACCAGGATGTGGTCTTCGGCCCAGTGCAGACCGTGCTGTTCCTCGCACATGCCGGCGCAGGAGCCGAAGATGTCGGACAGGCCGTAGTAGTCATAGACCTTGGCACCCCACAGCGCCTCAATGCGCTGGCGGGTTTCCGGGATCGAGCCGCCGGGCTCGCCGGCGACGAAGATGCGCCGGATCGCCAGGTCCTTCTTCGGGTCGATGCCTTCCTTGATCGCCGTTTCGCCGAGATACCAGGCGTAGGAGGGCGTGGTCCAGATCGCGGTCGCCTGGAACTGCCGGGCGATGGTCAGCAGGCGCTCGGACGGCACGGTGCCGGCGTGGATCGACAGCGCGCCGAGCTTCTGAGCGCCGAGCACGCACGGGCCGCCGACGAACAGCGAGAAATTCAGCGAATGGCAGTAGCGGTCTTCCGGGCGCAGGCCGGAGGACCAGAACTGGCGCGCCTCGTAGTCCATCCAGTCGTCGAAATCCCGGGCCGTGAAGGGCGAGGCGGTCGGCACACCGGTCGAGCCGCTGGAGGCCGAGATGTAGACGATGTCGCGCTCGGGCACGGCCACCAGGTCGCCGAACGGCGGCACCGCTTCCTGGCGCTGGCGCACGATCTTCTTGTCGATGAAGGGGAAGCGGCGGATGTCGGCCAGCGTCTTCACATCATCGGGGTGCACGCCGGCGGCGTCGAAACTCGCCTGGTAGTAGGGCGAGTTGGCATAGGCGTGGTGCAGGTGCTGCTTGAGCAGGTCGAGCTTGAGCGCGTCCCAGTCGGCGCGCGACTGCGTTTCCAGTGCCTCGTTCCAGTAGCGGCGCGTGGCCGTTGTGTCGTGGTCGGTGATGGACATCGATCGGTGGGTTTCCGGGAAAGAGGGCGATTGTCCGGCCAGATGGCCCCGGGGCGAACGACATCCTTGTCATGAACTCATAACCGGTCGCGATGAGACGAACGGCCGTGCCGTGTCCCATTCAGGACCCGGTTCGGGTCGTTGCGGCCCGGGTCATGCGGGGCGCGCAGATCGGGCTCACGCCCCGGATTCGAGCGCCAGGCGTGCGAATCGCGGCAGCAGCGCGGCCGCTTCCGGGGTGGGTTGTACGGCCTGGCGCACCTGCGTGGCATCGATGCCGGATTTGCCCAGGGCCGGGGCCATGACATCGGCGTAGGCGCGCATCGCCGGGGCCGAAAACTCGGGGTGGAACTGCACGCCCCAGGCCCGCGCGCCGACGCGGAAGGCGTGGTGCGGGTCGTGCGCGTTGCCGGCCAGGGCCTGTGCATCCTCGGGCAGGCGGCGCACCGACTGCCAGTGCACGGTCTGCGCGGCAAAGCGCTGGGGCAGCTCGCCGAACAGCGGGTCACCGTCCGCCGCCGGGCGGCGTTCGATGAGCGCGGTGCCGATCTCGACCCCCTGCGGGTGCTGCCCCACCTCGCCGCCGAGCGCGTGCGCCAGCAACTGGTGACCGTAGCAGATGCCCAGCAGGGGCACGCCGCCGGCGACCGCGGCGCGCAGCCAGGGCACCAGGGCCTCGCTCCAGGCCTCGCGGTCGCTGACCATGGCGCTGGAGCCGGTGACCACGACACCGGCAAACGACTCCGGCGCGGGCGGCAGCGGCGCATCCTGCACGCGCGCGTCGTGCACGATCACCGCGGAGGCGCCGCCTGCGCGCAGGCCGGCCTCGATCCAGCGGTCGAAATCGCCGAGCTGTTCGCGGATGGGGGCAGGGGCGGAACCGGTCTTGAGAATGAGCAGGGGGCGGGGCGACGGCATGGTGTCCGGATTCTAGGCACGGGCATGAGCGGCTTGGGCGTGCCCTTGCCACCACCCGTCGCCCGGACGGGTGGCGTCCCCGATCCGCGTCAGAGAAAGGTGCTCACGATGCGCAGCACCTCGTCGCCGTAGGCCTCGCGTTTTTTCTGGCCGATGCCGCTGATGCCTTCGAGGTCGGCATGGCTGCGCGGCATGGCCGCGGCGATGCCGCGCAGCGTCGCGTCGTGGAAGATGACGTAGGCCGGCAGGTTGTGTTCGCGCGCGACCTCGGCGCGCCAGGCCCTGAGTGCTTCCAGGCATTCGCGCCCGGCCAGCGGCAGCGGTGCGCCGTCGGGCGCCACGGCGTCGCGTGCCGCGCGGCGGCTGCGCCCGCTGCCACCCTTGCCCGCGGCGGTGGATTCGCGCAGCCAGACCTGCACCTCGCCGCGGAGGATGGGGCGTGCCCCCCCGGTCAGGTGCAGGGTGTTGTAGGGTGCCTCGTCGACGCGCACGGCCTCGCGGGCGATGAGCTGGCGCAGGATGGCGCGCCACTGCGATTCGTTCAGGTCGGTGCCGATGCCGAAGGTGCTCAGCTGGTCGTGCCCGTACTGTGTCACCTTGTCGGTGCGCTTGCCGCGCAGGATGTCGGTGATGTGACCGGCGCCGAAGGCGTGGCCGCTGGTCTGCTGCACGCGGTAGATGCACGAGAGCGCCTTGCGTGCGGCCTCGGTGGCGTCGTGCAGCGCGGGCGGGTGCAGGCAGTTGTCGCAGTTGCCGCAGGGCGTGCTCGGTTCACCAAAGTAGGCCAGCAGGCGCACACGCCGGCAGTCGCTGGCCTCGGCCAGCCCCAGCAGGGCATCGAGCTTGCCGCGCAGCACCTGCTTGAACTCGTCGGCCGCAGGGCTCTCGTCGATCATGCGCCGCTGGTTCACCACGTCCTGCAGGCCGTAGGCCATCCAGGCGTTGGCCGGCTCGCCGTCGCGCCCGGCGCGGCCCGTCTCCTGGTAATAGCCCTCGATGTTCTTGGGCATGTCCAGGTGCGCCACGAAGCGCACGTCGGGCTTGTCGATGCCCATGCCGAAGGCGATGGTGGCCACCATGATCAGGCCGTCCTCGCGCAGGAAGCGGTCCTGGTGCTGCTGGCGCACCGACGACGCCAGCCCGGCGTGATAGGGCAGGGCGTTCAGGCCGTGGGCGTTGAGCTGGGCGGCGATGTCCTCCACCCGCTTGCGCGACTGGCAGTAGACGATGCCCGCATCGTGGCCGCGCGCGTGGCTGTGCTCGTCGCGGATGAAGCGCAGCAGTTGTTCGGTGCCGTCCTTGCGCTCGACGATGGTGTAGCGGATGTTGGGCCGGTCGAAGCTGCTGACGAAGCGCTGGGCGTCCTGCAGTTGCAGGTGCGCGGCGATGTCCTCGCGCGTGAGGTGATCGGCCGTGGCGGTCAGTGCGATGCGCGGCACACCGGGGTAGCGCCCGCTGAGCATGGCCAGCTCGCGGTACTCGGGCCGGAAGTCGTGCCCCCACTGGCTGACGCAGTGCGCCTCGTCGATGGCGAACAGCGCGAGCTGCCCGCGCTCGTGCAGCGCATCGAGCTGGGCCAGGAAGCGCGGCGTGTTCAGGCGCTCCGGCGCCACGTACAGCAGCGTCAGCTCGCCGCGCCGCAGGCGCCGCTCCACGTCTTGCGACTCGTCCAGGCTCAGGCTGGAGTTGAGGAAGGCCGCGTCCACACCGGCCTCGACCAGCGCGCCCACCTGGTCGTGCATGAGCGCGATCAGCGGGGAAACGACGATGGTGGTGCCGTGACCGGCGCGCTGGCGCACGATGGCCGGGATCTGGTAGCACAGGCTCTTGCCGCCGCCGGTGGGCATCAGCACCAGCGCATCACCGCCCTCGCACACATGGGTGACGATGGACGCCTGCGGGCCGCGGAAGGCCTCGTAGCCGAACACCTGCTGCAGCACGCCGGCGCAGGTTTCGAGGGTTTCCCCCTCGGCGGAGATATCGATCAGCGACACGGCTCAGGCACCAGTGTTCACATCTGCTCCCAGGGCAGGCCGTCGTGGCGCCAGCCATTGAGGCTGGAGCGCTTGAATTCATCGTTCAGATCGCCCTCGAAGCCGTGCAGCACGTGCGACACGTCGGTGAAGCCGGCCGCTTCCAGGGCCGCGCCAGCGTCGCGTGTGCGCTTGCCGCTGCGGCAGATCAGCAGGACCGGGCGGGCCTTGCTGCCGGCCTCCGCCTCCACCGCGGCGGCGAAGCGCGCCGGGTCGGGGGTCAGGTCGGGGTACTCGTACCAGGGGATGTTTTCGACACCGGGCGGGCGGCCGACGTACAGCGACTCGATCTCCATGCGCACGTCGACAAACAGGGGCGGCTCCTGGCCCAGCGCCGCGCGGCGCTCGGTTTCGGCCTGCAGCCAGGCCCAGGCGTCGGTGGGGAGCAAGTCTTTCATAGCCCCGTATTGTCGGTGATGGCGCGCCTCGGCCGCCACGGGCCGCAAAGACCCTGGCCGGCCCGGCGACCGGGCCGCAAACATACAATCCCGGGCATGAAGCCGACCGCCTACACCCGCGCCCAGGCGCTGCCCGAGATCCTTCAGCGCCGCATTGTCATCCTCGACGGAGCCATGGGCACGATGATCCAGCGCTTCAGGCTGGACGAGGCGGCCTACCGTGGTGAGCGCTTCAAGGACTTCCACAAGGACGTCAAGGGCAACAACGAATTGCTGAGCCTGACGCGGCCCGACGTCATCCGCGACATCCACGAGGGCTACCTGGCCGCCGGCGCCGACATCATCGAGACCAACACCTTCGGCGCCACCCGCATCGCCCAGGAAGACTACGACATGGCCGATCTGGCCTACGAGATGAACGTGGCCTCGGCCCGCATCGCCCGCGCGGCCTGCGACAAGTTCAGCACGCCCGACAAGCCGCGTTTCGTGGCCGGCGCGCTCGGCCCCACGCCCAGGACCGCCAGCATCAGCCCCGACGTCAACGACGCCGGCGCCCGCAACGTCACCTTCGATCAGTTGCGCGCGGCCTACTACGAGCAGACCCAGGGCCTGGTGGAAGGCGGCGCCGATGTGTTGCTGGTCGAGACCATCTTCGACACCCTCAACGCCAAGGCCGCGCTGTTTGCCATCGAGCAGTTCTTCGACGACAGCGGCGAGCGCCTGCCGGTGCTCATCAGCGGCACCGTCACCGATGCCTCGGGCCGCATCCTCAGCGGCCAGACGGTCACGGCCTTCTGGGCCAGCGTGCGCCACGTGAAGCCGCTGGCCGTGGGCCTGAACTGCGCGCTGGGCGCCACGCTGATGCGGCCCTACATCCAGGAACTGGCCAAGGTGGCCGGCGACACCTTCATCAGCTGCTACCCCAACGCCGGCCTGCCCAACCCCATGAGCGAGACCGGCTTCGACGAAACGCCCGAGGTCACCAGCCGTCTGCTCAAGGAGTTTGCCGACGAGGGCCTGGTGAACATCGTCGGCGGCTGCTGCGGCACCACGCC
>Ga0265293_10009131_pt1 | contig 14371 bp, 13 predicted proteins | sample Munlanlewell138R_FD_192505 | JGI IMG/M metagenome (GOLD analysis project Ga0265293, IMG submission 192505) | Leachate microbial communities from a municipal landfill in Southern Ontario, Canada - Leachate well 138R | ecosystem: Engineered > Solid waste > Landfill > Unclassified | place: Canada...
CCCTGGCAAACCTTTACCCAAGTCGTTCTGCCCCTGATGGGTCCGGTACTGGCCACGGTGGCGGTCTTCAACTTCATCGGACCCTATTCAGATTTCGTGTTCCCCTCGATCTTGCTGTTTAACGAGCAGCAGTACACCCTGGCCATCGGCATGCAGGGCTTCATCTCCGGCAACTTCTCGGCCAACTGGTCGCTCTTTGCCGCCTCGGCGGTGCTGGGCTCTCTGCCCATTCTGGTGGTTTTCTTTTCTCTACAACGGTTTCTGGTCCAGGGACTTACCCAGGGTGCGGTTAAGGGTTAGGCCTAACCGCGACCTCGGCAAAGGCTTCTCCGCCATCCAGCCAATTGGCCAGCACCCCCTCGAAATCATCCAAGAGGAGTTTCACGGCCGGGCCTAACACCACCGGCCGGTCGTCCATCCCCAATTCGCTCAAGGCCTGGCGGGCCCCTGAAAGGGGTACACCGATGAACCCGAAGTAGTTGGAGTACATAGGCACGTTGCGATCTTCCAGACGCTCTGCGATCACCCGCTCACAGCTTCTCCTGTCGGTGGAGTGAAAGGCTCGACAGACCACGGGGCGTGCTTCATAAACCTGACAGCGATCATCGGTGCCCAGAAAGGGGCATCGTTCGAAACAGCTCTTGAGCCCCTGGTGATCATACTGGTAAGGCTCGAGTTTTTGTGCGTATTCGGCGAGGCGAGGGCCGTAGAAATCCTTCTGCCCGGTTTTCAGAATGTGGTCGGCCACCGAGATGGCCCCCAGGATACTCACCTGCAGCGGTTGGCGACAGCACCAGGAACAGCCCGCGGCGCACTCGATCTTGCAAAGGTGGTCCTGAGTTATAAACCGGGGGGCGATTTCTTCGGTGGTCCTTTCGGTATCTGCCATTACCGAAGCTGCGATATCGGCAGCCAGCGCCCCCGCTGAGTCGTGCCCAGGCGTTTCAAACCGCTCCAATACCTCGACGTATCGAGACTGGCTGAGACGAGTGGAGACCGAAGACAGATCGTTGCCTCTAGACTTGGCCAACGACTTCAAGGCTTTCCCTCGAAGCTTTCCGGCCCGCTTTCGTACCGCCCGGTTCATCGGGAAGCTTTTGCACCTTCAGCAGCGTGGCGATGGTAAGGCCCTAACTCCTCAAGGGTGCCCTGGCGCAGGCCTTCCACCACCCCTTCCACTCCCCGCTCGAAGCAGAGTCCAAAAATTTGATCGAGCTCGCGCAAAAATCGCTCTTTAAGAAGATGCTCGTGACGAGCCGCCTGTTCTTCCAGAAGAGCCTGTCTGAGTTCCTCCGACGCCAGAACCCGGTCCCACTTCTCCACCGCATCCTCCGGGGAGCAATAGCGAAGCATGGGATTAGTCACGATCTCCACCTGGCCACCATCGTCGTGGACGGAGGTCAGACACCCACCCAATACGAGCTCTGCCACCGCCATTCCGTAGTGTTCTTGCTTCATCCCGTGCAGTCCATAGCGGTGAGAGCGGAGCAACTCTTGAAGCCGGGAGCGGCTAAAGTCGAGCTCCAGGTTGAGCCAGTTTCCCACTTCTGCTTGCTTCTCTCGAAGTTGGTCCTCGTACCAACCCGTATTACGAGAGCCTGCCAGTGTTAACCCGACGTTGTGCCCCCGAGCTCGCAGACCAGCCACTATATCCACCAGCTTCAGCCATTCCTTCTCCGGTGCGCATCGCCCAATAGAGAGGAAGCGCTCCTCCCGAGGCAGTCCGTCACCCTCGACTTTCTCGGCCAGAGCTGGTGGGTGTACGACCAGAAAATCCAACTCTGGATAGCGGGCTCGAGCCTTTTCCCCGGTCCAGTTTGAATTGACCAGCGTCAGGTTCTGATAGATTGAGCGGTAAGAAAAGCCTGAGAGTCGTCGACATAAAAAGTTGTAAACCAGAATGAACCTGCTCAGCACAGGGTTCTCATTCCATCCAGGGGGTGCGTCGGGCCGAGGGTAGAGATTCCAGGGATAGTGGATGTATTGCACGCAGGGGCGGCCCAGGTCGTGTTCGTCATAGCCTGAACACACCAGATCGTAGTTATCCTTTCCGGCAAACAACCTCTTGGCAGCACGCATCAAAACGTGGAGCTTGATCAGGCCGTGGGGAAGACCCAATCTCTTGGTCCACTTGAGTATCCAGGAGTCCACGAGCAAAGGCCTGATCTTTGCCTGGGAAAGGGAAGTTCCGTAGTATTCGTCGATCTGTTCAGGACGAAAGGGCTCCAGAGTCAAGAGATCTATCGCCCCGTGCTGCTTTAAGACGTCCAGCATAAAAGCGCCCACCCCGGGGCCGCCTCCGGGAGGCGATACCGAGTGTTGCACAAACAGAATCTTCTTCATGACAAGACCTCCATGGTTCCACGAGTCACACCGAACTGCTCGTGGGCTCCGATCTTGCGCAGAAGATCCGGATGAGAAAGTTTCCCCTGCATCAGCGCCTCGTAACCCTCCAAAGTCACTCTCGCCTCCTCAAAACTCTCTCTCACAAACTCCACTCTAAACCTTGCCACGCCGTGCTCCAGCAGGCGCGGCACCAGAAACGCAGCCGACTGCGCCTGGGCGTTGAAGACGGTGTTGCGGCAGCCCACATCCACAATGACCGGATGTTCCAACCCTACTCGGTCCCGCAGCGAAACTTCGTGTTTCTCGCAGGGTCGTCCGCAGGTGCGATAGTCTCGGCCTTCGCTGAGCAGATGGGAATAGACGCAATGCTCGGTATGGAAAGTAGGGATGTGGTGGTGGATGGTCACGGTCAAGCGAGCCGGATCCATAGCCTGGAGCAGGTTGAACAGTTGCTTATGGTCCAGGTCATGGGAGGCGGTTACGGTGGTGAGACCGAGCTCCAGGAGGTGGTCGGCGGTCAGGGAGTTGGTCACGTTCAAGGAAAAATCACCGTGGAGCTCAGGGCGATCTTCACGACCTAAAAAGTGCATCAAGCCGGCCCAGTGGCGCACCAGAACCCAGTCCGGCTGAAGCTTTTCGATGCGCCGGTCGTACGCTTCCTCCCCCGGCTTCTGCACCCGCACGGTAGCCAGCCCCACTCGAAGTCCGGCCTGCCGCGCCCTGCGAACTGCGGCGTTGAGACCCACCATCTCCATCCAGTCCAGTTCGACGTCTTTTATCCCGGCGGCCACGGCGGCTTCCAGTTGCGCATCGCTGCGGCACAGAGCCACCAGACTGGCGGGGGCAGCGGCCTTAACTTCCGGCTTTCTTAGCAAGGAAGGCAGATGAGGCCCCTGGTGTACCACCCGCGGTCGGCCCCGTTTCACCAGAACGGTGAGTTCCTCAACCAGCTTGCGCCGCATCTCTCGCAGTTGCGCGAAAGGCAAGAAGAACTCTCCATCGAGGGTAGAGACCAGGCTTTCAACCCGGAACGGCGTTCCCCCCAGGGCTCCCAACTGGTCCTTCAAGACATCCTGAGACAAGGCACTCTTTTTCGCATTCTGGAGTTCGAGTTCGCTCTCCACGCCTGCCGAGGCACCGAAAGGGAGACTCGCCCGGACCTGCAGTTTTTCACCTGAAGCACCACTGACAAGCAGCTTCAAGGGGATCCGCCCCTCGGGCGTTTCCGGCTTTCTAACCACCAAAGAAGGGTCGCTGGTGAGATAAACCTCCGCCCCCCGGCGCACCTTTGACAGGTTGGGACCGGGCCTACCGAAGCGCAGCTTCCAGCCTGAACCGGTTTCCTCCACGTGAAAAATCGGCCCGCCCTGTTCGTGCTCCTGGTCGTCCCCTTGCCTGAACACCACCCCCATCCCCCTCGCCGGGAGAGCGCTCCCGATCCCGTCTCGGAGCTCATGCCTGGTCTGCTCCACCACAACCTCTTTGCCTTTTTTACTCACCACCTGTCCGAGCAACAAACCACGGTGTCGCGGGGTGCGCCCCTCCACCAGGGTCTGGTGGTCCGGTCCTGCCAAAAAGCCGTCGCTAAAACCTCGAGAATAGATCAGGCTGAGGTCTCGCAGGTCCTGAGCCAGTTCCTGTTCATCCTGGCGGCCTTCGACTACCGCATCGCGCCATCTTTTGAGGCTGGTCACCGCGTGATGTACGAAAGTGGCACCCTTCTGGCGTCCCTCGATCTTGAGGGTATGCACCCCCAGCTCCAGCAGCGCCTCCACGGCCCGGAACCCCGCCAGATCCTGCGGAGAGAGCAGATACTGCACGTCTCCCAGGTCTCGGGTTTCTCCGTCGACCACCAGCGAATACGGGAGGCGGCAGGCCTGAGCGCATTTGCCCCGGTTGGCGGAACGCCCACCCCAGGCTTCGCTGGACAAGCACTGGCCGCTCCAGGCCATGCAGAGCGCCCCCATCACAAAGACTTCCAGCTCCAGTTCCGTGCCCTGCCGAAACTTCTTGATCTCCTCCACCGAAAGCTCCCGAGGTACCACCACCCGGGTGACCCCCAGAGTCTCGGCGAAGCGGGCGGCCTCGGGGCTGGAGATGGTCATCTGGGTGCTGGCGTGCAGTTCGAGTTGCGGGCAGATACGCCGGGCCAGCAAGCAGACGGCCGGGTCCTGCACGATCAGGGCGTCCACCCTGGAGCCCGCTACCTCCATCAGGATCTTCTCCACTCGCTCCAATTCGGATTGAAAGACCAGGGTGTTCAGGGCCAGATAAGCTCGGGCGCCCGCCTGATGGATCTGAAAGACCAGGGCATCCAATCCATCCAGGCGGAAGTTGCCCGCTCGGGAACGCGCGTTGAAACCTTCGTCCAGGCCGAAGTAAACAGCCTCGGCACCAGCGGCAAGGGCTGCCTCCAAAGATTCACGATCGCCTGCCGGGGCCAGAATCTCTCCGATCACCGCAGTCTCTCCCGAATAACCAGCAAAGTCCAAACCATCCGCCCTGGTCACTCTTGCCGCAGGAGCTCCTGGAGTTCCCAGCGGTCTAAGAACATGCCGCGGCACTTCAAACAGATGTCGACCGTCACGTCGTGATGGCGGTAGAGTCTGAGCACCTCCACACAGCGCGGGCAGATCCGTTCGCCTTCTTTCTTAATTTTTCGGTCGTCGTCGAAGGTCATGGGTTCCAGCAGGTGTTGACCGAGAATATCCATCTTCGCTAGCTGCTCGGGCTCATCGCGGTCCAGCCACAGACCGTCGCAAAAGCGGCATTCATCGATCGTGATGCTCCCGAGTTCCACCGGGCGCATCTTCTCCTGGCAAGCCGGACACAGCAGATGCTTTTTCTTCGCCATAGCCATGGCCTTCGGCGAAGACCGCTCAAACCTTTGCCCGAACGGCAACTGCTCGAGCGACCCGCTGGCCGTCCATGGCCGCCGACACGATCCCCCCGGCAAATCCCGCCCCCTCTCCACAAGGAAAGAGGTTGTCGAACTGAGGGTGCCGGAGGGTCACTTCATCCCGGGGAATGCGGACCGGCGAACTGGTGCGAGACTCCACTCCTACCAGTACGGCCTCCGGATCCAGGAAGCCCTCCAGCATCTCACCGAACCGTCGAAAGCTATGCTTCATGGCCTCTACTATACGTACCGGAAGAATCTCGGCGAGATCAGCGGAAAACACTCCGGGCGCGTAGGAGACCCGGGGGAGTTCCTTGGAAACCCGCCCTTCCAAGAAATCCACCAGGCGTTGACAGGGGGCGCGTTGTGAGTCGTCTCCCTTGATTTCGAAAGCTCGCCTCTCCACCGAAGCCTGAAAGGCCACTCCCGCCAGGGGGCCGTTCTGGTCCAGGAAGGGCGCCAACTCCTGAGCCTCAACCGCCGTCACGATCCCCGAGTTGGCCCAGCGAGTGTTGCGCTTGGAGGGTGACATCCCGTTGACCACGATCTCCCCGGGCGCGGTGGCTGCAGGTACCATGATCCCTCCCGGACACATGCAAAAAGAGTAGACCCCGTCCTGGGCCAGGCGGTAGCTGGCGGCGGGCAGAAACTCGTCCCGGGGGCATTGTCGGTACTGGATCCGATCCACCAGCGACTGGGGGTGCTCCACCCGCAAACCCAGGGCGTACGGTTTGTATTCCACGGTGACACCCCGCCGGTGCAGCAACCGAAAGACATCCCGGGCCGAGTGGCCGGTGGCCAGGACCACGGCCTCTCCCTTCACCACCTTCTCTTCGACCATCACACCTTCCAGCACCCCGTCCTTGATCTGAAGATCGCTAACAGGAGAGTTGAAGTGGATTTCTCCCCCCAACTGTTCGATGGTTTTGCGAAGATTTTCCACAATCCGAGGTAGCTTGTCGGAACCGATGTGGGGGTGAGAATCCACCAGGATGTCTTCTCGGGCGCCGTGTTCCACCAGTAACTGTAGGACTTTTCTGATGTCGCCCCGTTTGCCGGAACGGGTGTAGAGTTTGCCGTCGGAGTAGGTACCAGCGCCGCCTTCTCCAAAACAGTAATTGGAGTGAGGGTTGACGGTATGGTGCTGCATGATGGCCCGCAGATCATAGCGGCGATTGTGAACGTCTTTGCCTCGTTCCAATACCACCGGTCGCTTGCCCAGCAAAAGGAGTTCGAGAGCGCAGAAATAGCCGGCCGGCCCGGCTCCCACGACCACCACATCGCCCCGGAGGGGCGGTATGTCTTGCATGATAGGACCCGGCAGCGGAGGAGGGGGGCCCTCCCAAACTTCCAGGCTCAAGACCACCCGAGGCTCCCCACGCCTGGCGTCGATAGCGCGCCGGAGGGGTCGGACAGAGATTTTGGAGGGTGCGATCCTGAGTTTCCTAGCGCAAGCCCGGAGCACTTCTTGCTCATCGGCGGCCTGGGCGGGAGTGAGCTTCAGCTCAACTTTTCGGGATTTCACTCATGGCAAGTGCCACACTCCAGGGTTCGGTTCCTGTTCAGGCACTCACGAAAGGCAGCAGGTTGACGATCACCCAGACCAGCAAGGCGGCCGAAGTGATCCGTTGGGCGGTTTTGTATTGAGCAAACTTTCGGTCGGCGATCTGGGAGATGACGTAGGCCCTTTGGAGCATAGACTCCTGGCGATCGTCGGTGTGGGAGTTTTGAAAGGCGCGGCAGAACTCACTTCCGCTCTTATGCTTGCTGATCGATCCGAAAAAGAGAAAATCGTTTCGTTCCCAGTCATCACTTTCGCGCTTTCGACGCATGTTGGCAATCTGAGGCTTGCTCTCCCGGCTCGATATCACCTGAAAGCAGTAATAGACGGCCACTGAGCAAAGCGCCACCGAGATAAACTTGAAAGCACCCAGGTCGCCACTGGCCGGTAGTGCACTCACCGCCGCGATCAAGAGGGAGTTAACCAGGATCAGCGACCCCGCCTTGCTATCGGCAAACTCTACCAGCCCTTGATTGTAGTTCAGGATTCCCATGAGCTCGGCAAAATCCGGCCCTTCTTGCCGGTCCCTCTCTTGTCGGTAATCAAAGTGCGGAGTGTTCAGGAGTTCCTGTTCAAAAGTTAGAGTTGGCATACTCGCATAGTATGGATGTCGGGTACCTTCTTCAGTGACATGTCGCACATTGTGAAGCAAATCACAGATTTGCTATAGTACGCAGGTGTTTTACCTTGATTATGCAGCCACCGCGCCCCTCAGACCCCAGATCAACGAGCGCATCCAGGAACTGGGGGCGCAAGAGCTGGGAAACCCTTCGTCGCTGCACCGTGCCGGAAGGCAAGCCCGCATGGTACTCGAGCACGCCCGAGAGCGGATCGCAGCAGCACTGGGTGCCAGGGTGGAGGAGATCCTCTTTTGCTCCGGAGCCACCGAGGCCGACAACTTGGCCATTCTGGGGTCCCTCACCCACGCCGACACCCGCTGCCAGCATCTCCTCTCCAGCGCCATCGAGCACGCGGCGGTCTATGAGACCGTGCGTCGCCAGGAACTGCTGGGCCGCGGCGTGAGCTGGCTCCAGGTCCACTCCGATGGAAGAATCGATCTCGAGCATCTCGCAGCCCTGCTGAAACAGCACCCTTTGAGTCTGGTCTCGGTCATGGCTTGCAACAACGAGGTGGGCACCCGCCAGCCGGTGACCCGGGTCGGCGAGCTGTGCCGAGAGCATGGAGCCCTTTTCCATTGCGACGGAGTTCAGGACCCCCGGGCGGTACGAGAGCTGATTCGACAGGGCCTGGTGGATCTGGCCTGCCTCTCCGGACACAAACTGGGTGGCCTGCACGGTGGGCTGCTTTACGTGCGTCAGGGGGTGGCCATCAACCCCCAGATCGTAGGAGGATCCCAGGAAGACGGACGGCGAGCCGGCACGTCCGAGGTCCTGAGGGCCGAAAGCCTGGCCTTGGCCCTGGAACTCATGCTCAGTGAAGAGGAACAAAAAGTGAAGGATTGCCGAAACCTCCTGGAGTCCGAACTACTCACGATTCCGGGGGCCACCCGCCTGGGTCCGGATGGGGAAGAACGGGCCGGCCACATCACTTCCTGGCTGTTCGAAGGAGTGTCCGCCGAGCCGATCCTGGTTGCGCTGGATCTGCAGGGAGTCTGCGCCTCCTCGGGGTCGGCCTGCTCTTCCCACTCGGTGGAGCCGTCCCGGGTGGTCAAGGCCATGGGATATGGCGATCAACGGGCCACTGGTCTGGTACGGTTTTCCTTTGGCTGGAAAAGTGATACAAAGGAAGTCGGAAGCGCCGCGTCCATTGTCAAAGACGTCGTATCGCGGCTCATGAAGAAGGAGAAGAACAGGCCATGACGCGCGTAGTTGTTGCCATGAGTGGAGGGGTTGATAGTTCGGTTGCCGCCGCCCTGATGAAACATCAGGGGCACGAGGTGATCGGTGTGACCATGACCCTCTCGCCCAACGAGGAGAGTTCAGCCCACAAAGGACGAGGCTGCTGCTCGGTTTGGGACGTGACGGACGCCGAGAAAGTGGCCTGGGCCCTGGACATCCCTCACTACGTATTCAATCTCCGAGAGGCCTTCGAAAAACACGTCATCGCGGATTTCATTTCCGAGTACGAGAAAGGTCGCACTCCCAATCCGTGCCGGCGTTGCAACCAGCACATCAAGTTCGATCATTTCCTGGAACGAGCTGAAGCCCTGGATGCCGAGGCCGTGGTGACCGGCCACTACGCCCGCGTCGAGAAGCACCCTACTGAAAACCGGCACATGCTCTTGAGGGGGCATGACCTGGCCAAGGATCAGTCTTACGTGCTCGCTTCTCTGACCCAGAGCCAGCTATCCCGCATCCTGATGCCGATCGGCAACTACAGTAAAACCGAGATCCGTAGAATGGCCGAGGAACTCAATTTGAGCGTGGCCAACAAGAAAGAGAGCATGGACCTCTGCTTTATTCCCGACGGAGATACGGCGGGTTTTCTGAAGAACCGAATGAAGACGCTGGTCCCAGGCCCCATCAAGGACACCAGCGGAGAGACCCTGGGGCATCACGAAGGTCTGGGTGCCTTTACCGTCGGCCAGCGCAAAGGCCTGGGCATTGCCACCGGAAAGCCCCGCTACGTCCTGGAACTGAAGGTGGCTGAAAACACGCTGGTGGTCGGCGACATGGATGACCTGGATAGGGCCGGCATGAAGGTGGACGAACTGAACTGGATCGACCCCGGCTTTGCGACGAATTTGCCCGGCGGCCCGGAAGCAACGATCCAATACCGCTCCACTCATCGCGGTACGCCCGGCCGCTTGCAGGGTGTTCCGGACGCCTCGGAAATAACAGTTCTATTCGATCAGCCGCAATCCGCCTTGAGTCCAGGCCAGGCCGCGGTCTTCTATCGAGAAAATGAGGTTGTCGGTGGGGGTACAATCGCATCAACTTTCTGAAAGGTGAACCCTCATGTGGCAACAGATTAAAGCCTTCTTTTCAGGAGGCTCCAGCGGAACCCCGGTCGTCATTGAGCCACTCGGCTTTGAAGATGGATTGCTGCTCTTTAAGCCCCAGACCCCACTGAGCCTGAAAACTTGTAAGATCGCGGGCCCCTGCAAGGCTGGTTATCTGGAGTTTGAGATCGATGTTTTATCTCAAGATGAGAGCGGAACGTACCGAGGCAAGCTTTCAAACGAGACGTTTGCCGTGGATGCCATGCAGTTGACGAAACCCAAGGGATTCAGGCTCGAAGTCGCCTTGAACGTCACCTCACCAGAGGCCAAGGGAACTATGCGCACAGAGGATCTGGCGCTGGACGGGGCCAGAATTCTAACCAAAGCCCCCCTACAAAAAGGGGCTCACCTCACCCTGAAGTTTCACTTCAACGACCCCATCTTCGAGGATCTCTCTTTGCGCAGCGAGGTCAAATGGTGCAGTCCTACCCGCAAAGGTCTACACCATTCCGGAGTTCGATTTTTTATGATTCAAGGCGCCGAGCGGACGGTCTTGAAGAAGTTCATTCAAAACAAGGTGGCCCTTGGCGGAGGACAGATCTCAAGATAAGTGATCTCAAGGTCTCAGGGGGAAATATAAAAAGGCGGTGCATCAACGACGCGCCGCCTTTCGGGGCTCCCTGGAGTCAATTTACTAACCGATAACTCTACCGCTCGTGGTGATCCACGCAGAGCTTTCGATACCGTTCAGTAGGCTCACCGAAGTAGTGGGAACCTTTGAGGCGGTTTTGGGATTGAGGGGATTGACCGAGGCGACCACGTTGCCGCCCAGGCTTTGAAGACTGGTTGAGCCCAGACTATTGAGGGCCGTAAGCCCGTCGAAAGTCGGTTTGGACTTGCCGCTCGCGCTCGGTCCGGCGATAAGGAAATCACCGACTTGAGACGGAATAGAGCTTGGTGCCGAAGAGAGGTTCAGCGTAATGGGAGCATCCGCTCTGAAACCGGGATCACCAGTGGTTACTTTATCGGTTTTGGCGTCTGCTACGGGTTGCGACCCGATCTGTACGCTCTCGCTCGGATCTTGCTGGACCGAAGGAGAATCCTTCGGACCACCAGCTGAGGTCTGCTTCGCTTTAGGAGGTACACTAGCACCACCTATGTTCTTAAAGTTGAATTTTCCAGCATCCATTGCCATATTTTGTTCCTCCTGGGGAGCTCCCCACAAACATGAGTGTACCACCCCACCCGGTCCGCATGAAGTCATGTTTATTAACAAAATGTAAACGCGCCACCAACTCCCCGAAAGAGATTCCTTTTTGGCGACATTCAACTCTTTTCCACGTGGCTTCAAGGTTTTTTAAGTGTTTTTTCATGAAAAAAAATCATGCCTGGAATAGATGTTTCCAGAATGTGAACGAAAACTGGCTGCTTAAGCAGCTTTTTCTGTACCGTTCTGGAACCGTAAAAAGTAAAAATGGCGGCTTGGGAGCCGCCATTTTTACTTTTAAGAGAACGGATTACTAGTCAGCCGAGTAGAACCGGAAGATCCCCTGGTTGGGCAGATCCGGGTTGAACATAGCAAAGAATGCCGGAACACTCTCGCTCAGGATTCTGACAAAGAACGGTGTATTGGCTGCCCCCGCCGTATCGGTGAGGGTCAGGTCGCCTACCGGAATGACCGAGACATTTGCGGTGTCTACCAGAGCCCGGAAGACTCGTCCACCGTTGGCAATCTGTTCACAGAATAAGAGGGCGGTGGTTCCATCCAGTTCACTATCTATCGCATCGACAAAGGCCACCGGATTGAGTTGGTTGACCACGAGTTGGGCAACCGGAGTATCGCTCGCCGCACTCTCGTCGGAGATAAACCTTACTTTACCCTGCTGCGCGATGGGCTGGGGAAACACTCCACCGGGAAGGGGCACCGTACCGCCTTCACTGACGTAGATCCCGTTGTTTCTATCGTCACGAACCACGAAGGGCTGGACAAAAGCCGGGTCGGAGCCATTTGCGGCCACCCGCTTGAGTTGGGTCGACCCGTCCTGGAACCCCGGGTCAGGAATCGGCGCGGACAGGGGCAAAGTGTAAATCTGCCCGTTCAGTCCACCGACAGCCTCAGCGATAACCAGGGTCGTTCCATTGTGATCGATGCCCGCCGGGAAGGTAAATCCCCGAGCCACTACATCGCCGGCAACCGGAGGTCCGACAGGTTGATCTACTGGTATCCGAGAGACCAGCCCATTGGGGTTGCTGGCGTATTCGGTAAAGTAAACGTAGTCACGATTGCTGACATTCTCGACGATGGTCATGAAGGCAGGGTTTGTACCTGATGCAATCTCATCGAAGGTGGCAGAGAACACACCGGCATTCTGCTGGAAGTTGGTCACCCGCACGATTCTTCCGTCGTTCGGATTGTTCTGCCCGGCCCCCGCCGAAATGAAGAGCGCGTCAGGAAATGCGTCGTCGTTGTCAACATAGCTTATGACCTGGAAGGGACGGTTCAGCACAGCTTGAGTGGACGTGGCCTCATCGACTACCGGTACAAACCCTTCGTCGGTCGCGATCAGCAGGCGCCCGTTATTCTCCAAATTGAATCCGTCGACCACTACCTGTTTGATCTCTCCAGCCCACTCCACGGTGGCCGAGCCGGTGGGGTTGGTCAGGGCTTGAGACACGCTGGGCGCCACCGGAATGTTTACCTGGTCCACGTCTGCCAAAAATCCTGAAGGGATCGGGGTGATGGTCGGGCTCGGACCTGGATCAGGCCCAAACGAAATATCGTCCTTAATGGTACTGCCGCTGCCGCATCCCGCAAAGGTCAACGCCGCAACCAGTGCAAAGCCTACAAGTTTAGTAAAAGAATTCTTCTTCAAAGTTCCTCCTCACAGGCCACCAGGGCCTCGTGTGGCCCTACGATTATCCATCAGGGGGGCTTGAGCCTGCCATGGAGGTGGAATTTTGTTTCCAGAACACCGGGATCTCTCGAAGCGGTCTATACCGCCATTCAACCTGAACTCGGATGACGGTGTGCACGGTACTCCCTACGTTGAGTTGGAGTCTTTGTTTGATCTCTTCCACCAGAAGTTCACCAGCCCGTTCCTCTCCGGTGTTGTCACCCACCAGCACCTCTCCTTTCTTCACCCAGTGTTCCCCCACGGAGAGAAAGAGCAGTTCTCGCGCGGCTTCCCGCTTGCCCAGATAAACCCAGCGCTGTTCTTCAATCGCTGGGGCGAACTCACGATAAAAGGCGGTCAACAGCCGGGCGTTCATCGCTTCTCGAAGCAAGAAGGGAAGGTGCTGTTTCTGCAGACACTGGCCGGCAATGGCCACCAGAGTAGAAACCTTCATCTCTACAAAATTTCGGACCAGGGCGTCTTGAAGAAGACCGCGCTCCACGTGCAACTCCTCGAAGTACTGCTCCCGAATCTCATCATCCGCCAGGGAGAGCCGGTCGACCAGATTCTCCCAGCCTCTTTGCTTAAGGCGCTTGAGCCGTGGAGCCGCACCCTGCATGCTGGGGGAGCTGCCGGAGGAGAAGAAATCCAGACTGTCCCACGTTTTCTCTCTTCTTCGTAAAAAGCTCAGCGGGCACAACTGGCTTTCGATGAGAGAAGACTCCAACTCGCGATAGGCCGGAGCGAAATCCTTGCCCCTCAGATTGGTCACAACCGCCATGCGAGGTCGCCCTCGTTTTTTCTCCAGAGCCCAGAGTATCGGAACTTCAGGCTGCCGGAACTGCTCGCGTCGGCCCACGAAGATCGAGACTCCGGCTTTTCCTGACCGAGGAAACGGTGGAGATACGGCATCCTTGAAGGGGGTGCAGTAGAGCAGATGAGGTACCGGCTGAGTGAAGAACTTGATCTCCTCCCGATACAGCTTGGGGTCCAGTATGGTCAGCTCCACTCTGAGCGGGTGGGCAAGATCACTCAAAGCGCGGCCAGGACCTCGATTTCCACTTTGACTCCCCTGGGCAGGGCACACACCGCCACGGTCGAGCGAGCCGGTCGGTGGTCTCCGAAAGCCTCGCCGTAGACCTTATTGACGGCGGCAAAATCATTCATGTCGATCAAAAAAATCGTGGTCTTTACCACCTTCGACATTTCCGATCCGGCCGCCTCGAGCACCGCTTTGATATTCTTCATGACCTGGGAGGTCTGTTCTTCGACCGTCTCGCCGATGGGGCCCTCACCCTCGGCGGTCAGAGAGATCTGGCCCGAGCAGTAAACGGTTCCTCCATGAATGATAGCCTGGCTGTAAGGGCCGATGGCGGCCGGAGCCTGGTCGGTGGATACAATTTTCATAAGACCTCCAGATATTCACGTGCTTTGATCAGGGCTTCCCCGTCGTCGACATTAAAGGCCGCTTCCGGATAAGGAGTGACCACGGCTGTGCAGGGTGTGCCCCGAAAGAGTCGCCCCATGGCAAGTTCCGCCTCCGGAATAGTGAGTTTCCCGAAAAAGTAAGATAGTACAGTCTTCCAGCCCAGTAAACCAGCCAGTTTACCTGGATTTTTGCGGGCGTAGGTGAGATCGGTCAAGGCTTGATAGAGATTGGTGAGGGCCTGGGGCCGGCTGAGGAATAGACCGGCTCCACAGAAAACACCCTCCGCCAACCTGGCATAGGTATGCGGCACCCCGGGAAAGCCTGCCTCCGACACCTCTCT
>Ga0265293_10009132_pt1 | contig 14369 bp, 14 predicted proteins | sample Munlanlewell138R_FD_192505 | JGI IMG/M metagenome (GOLD analysis project Ga0265293, IMG submission 192505) | Leachate microbial communities from a municipal landfill in Southern Ontario, Canada - Leachate well 138R | ecosystem: Engineered > Solid waste > Landfill > Unclassified | place: Canada...
TGCACTGGGGCGGGGGTTTTGCGCAGCCGTCACGGGCGGGGCATGCGGCGTGGCGTTGCATGAGCATGCGGCACGGTACGGCATGCACTGGGGCCGGGGCTTTGCGCAGCCGTCACGGGCGGGGCATGCGGCGTGGCGTTGCATGATCATGCGGCACGGCGTTGCATGAGCATGCGGCGCGGTGCGGCATGCACTGGGGGCGGCGACGCGCCTCGCAAATCAGCTTTCTGAGTACCAATTCTCAAGGCTCAGCTCTGAGATGCGCCGAAATTCACGTTGATTATTCGAAACTAGAGTCAAGTTTCTAGACATTGCCTGGGCTGCGATCAATGTATCGAGAGGACCGATCGGAATGCCGGCGCGTTCCAGTGAGGCTCGAATCTGGGCATAAGCAATCGCGTCCTGAGTGCGGAATTCGAGGATCTCAATAGGTTTAAGAAAATTCTCTAGTTTTTGGAGTGTTTTCGCCCGTGCCGAACTCTTGGCCGCGCCTGTCCGGAGTTCAGCTTCCGTGATAACGCTGATGACCACATCCGAGCGAGCCTCTGCCAACAAACGGCCAATGATACTCTGATTCTGCTTGAGTGCATAGATACAGGTATCCGTATCCAAAAGGTATTTCATTCGAACTCGAGGCGCGGCTCTACATCACCTTGGGATGGCCTTTCAAAGTCATCCGGTATTCCCGCGAAAGACTCTAGATAGCCTGACGGCCAACTGTCCACCGGCTCAAGAATGACCGCATCCCCCTCGCGCCGAACCAGTACCGTGTCCCCTTGAAAACGAAACTCTTTAGGGAGACGAACCGCTTGACTTCTTCCTGTCCAAAAAATTTTTGCTCTTTTGCCACCCATGATACCTATCCAAAGTATGTACCTTTTTCCTCTATCGTGTCAACACACTTCTTGGTCGAATTTTGAAGTCTTGGGTATCCTGTCGGTGAGTTCTCTACTACTCGTCTTGAACTGTGGTATGGTGACGAGTCGTGAAAAAATCAATTAATCAAATATTCCAACTCCTGGTCTTTGTCCTGATGTTGACTCACAACCTTCCGGCGAAGCCCTTGAGGATAGAGCAGAAACCAGAGAAATTACCTTCAGTTTTGATTTCAGAAGATTTTCTCAATGTCAGCCGCAGCGAAGCTCTGAGAAAAGTAGCTCTAGCCTGCTCTAGCCTCGGGTAAAGAGCTGTATTACGATCAGTACCTAGATGGGACGATTTCTATATCTTTCCGCGAGACACCAATTGAATTGGCGATCAGTCACATCCTAGTGGATCGCCCGTTCCACAGTTGGCGAATAGAGAGAATTAGGGACGAAACTTCAGCAATTTTTGTTTCTAGTGGTCTGCCGACTCTATTACGTCGCGACTTTCCCGCAACTAGGGATGGCCGGTTCGTTTCTGAGTTTATCGTGAATGAAGGTGCAGCCCAATGGGTCAAGGATATCCTAGCCGGTGAGTATCCAAACGTTTTTTTCACTATAATGTTGAATCCGAGCGCACTGAAGGCCGAAGGTACTCAAGAAGAGGTAGCTCAAGTAGCACGAGAACTCTCCTACGGCCAGAGTTATCGGATTTACGGACTTCCCGATGCGGATTTCCTATTGCCTGTCCGATACGCCGAGCTGGATGTCGTCAAAGAAAGTATAGAAACTTTGATTCCAGAACTTGAGCTGCGGGTTGTCGACAACTACCGATTACTTTTTGCAGTGGGACCGCGAGAGGCGATTGCGGCAGCCCGGGGTCTGCTGCTCGAATTAGACAGACCGACAGAGGTTGAGTGATAGAAATAAACCAATTTTTCGCTAAAGCGCCGCTCATTGCCTAGGGAGTTTTGGCTAGGAGAGCCCAGATTTGAGATCTTTTCATGAGGTGTTATCCCACTCGGGGATAAGTGCAACAGCGAAAGTAGTGTCTCAATCCTTTGTCGTCCTTTATGACGAAAGCCCGTGGTTACGGGCTAAGATTGGATTTCATTCAGGGGCATTTCTCCTAGGGAAGCATCAACAGAGCAAGAATCGACAGAGCATGTCGGAACGTCGTTGGACCCAGTTGCGCTGGGTGGTGTGTATCGCCGGTTTTTTCCTATCCCTCCTGCTGCTCGTCCCTGAGTTTGAGGATGAAAAAGAGGTCAGCTCGACACCTCCCAGTGAGCTTGCGATCACCAACCCGCAGTTTCCCATTCCTACCCCTCGGCCTCGTAAAGAAGGGCTCGGCTTGTCGCGCAGCTTTCTTTTTGAGCTCGCCGGCAGCGACAAGATGGCGGGTCTCGAGCGGGAGCAGAATCTGATGCAACGCTACGACGATATCGTCGACCGGCTCGATGGAAATCGGGTCCCCCAAGTTGGAGTTAAGGCCGGTCCTTACACTGCCACCGTGACCATCGATGATAAACCGTTTGTCACGGTGCTGCCTCAAGACTGTCCTGAGTACTTTTCTCGACTCGACGATGAAGGAAAACTCCAGCTCGAAACAGAGGTCGCCTACGCGTGGGCACGCCTTATCCATGAACATCTGGTCCTGGAGAACTTCAAACGCGATCCTGAGTTTTTAGAGCTGTATAACTATCTGGCGCTGGTCACGTTTTTTCTCGTTAGTATTGCTCAGCTGTCCATCAACTGGTTTAGCCGCCGCTTTGTCCACCGACCGCTCTGGAGCCTAAAGCTTTTGCTATGGGTGGTCTACTTCACTACCCTCACCAGGCTGCACCCAACCTTCGACACCGTGGGGCACTACCTCTCCCGCGGAGCGCTCCACCCGATCATCGACTTCATCGCTATCGGTGCCACGATGCTCGTCTTGCATCAGCTCACTCGTCTGGTGCTACACCGCTATCTCGAAGCGCTAGCGCAGTTCGACAATGATCACCAGGAGACCGAACGAGCGGCTCTCCGACGAAAAACCCTGGCCCAAGCCTGGACCTTCGTCTCTCAGATCGGGTGGTCGTTTCTCGGTTTGTATCTCTATTTTAGTCAATTGGGAGTCGACCTTGCTCAGTTCTTCGCTGGGGCCGGTCTGATCGGCGTGGCTATTGGCGTGATGGCTCGCGACGTCTTCTTGGATCTCTTCAACGGCGCCTACATACTCGCTGAAGATCAGTTTGTCGTAGGCGACTGGATCGAGTCCAACAGCGATACCGGCGAAGTCATAGAGTTTAGCCTGCGCTCAACAAAAATCCGGCGCACCGACGGCAGCATCGCGATCATCCCAAACGCCGAGCTGCGCCAGGTGAGAAATCACTCCTACCGCTTCTCAACGGTCGACTTTCGGGTCTCTGTCTGCCACAGCACCGACACCGACTACGCCATGGAGCTAATCCTCGAAGAGGTCGGCTATCTGGACGTGGAGTGGCCTGGCAAGATCAAAAGCCTGCCCCAGGCCTTGGGAGTGCAAGAGCTAGGTCTCAAAGGAATTGTGCTAAGGGTTCGGTTTAGCACCCTACCGCTTGCTCAGCTCGAAGCTAGCCGGCGCTTAAATCGACGAGTTAAGGTCCGCTTCGACAAAGAGCGTATCTTGCTCGCTGGAGATCGACTGGTTTCGGTGGTGCGTGTTTTGGATCACGAACAACCCTGGCCTTCGGTCCCTTCTTGCGAGGCCGACTCACTCCCGACTGCTGAGCAAGCAAAGGAGAGTTCGGACTCGTAATAAGCTACGGATGTTAGCAGTTCCAAGCCACCATCTAGAAAAGATGCTGATAAATCACTTCTACATTTTTATAAGGAGCGAACCAACCGGGGCAGCCAAAGTTGAAATGCACACCAAAAATCTTTCCTTCATCTCCATTTTCGGCGATCCATTGCCTGGCTCCGTCGACCGGCATGGTCAGAAAGCTTCTACCGTCGGCTGCTTGTAGGCTCTGCTCCTTTAAGAAGAAATCTAAATGAGAGGGCTCGGTGAAAGCAAAGGCCCAGCGCTTACCGTTGATGGTTGAGAGAAAAGGATAGATCGGCCCTTCTGGAAAGACAGGAAAATACCACTCAGGCAAGCCGAAGAGCGCTGTCCATAGGGCATCCTTGTCTTCCATCGTACCGGTACCACTTGCCGGGTGGGCCGCCTGGCTAAGCTTTATAAAATCAGGCTTGCTCGATCGCGGGTCGGCGGTTGCGATCCGCCCCATCAACTTGCCCTGCTGCAGCAAAAACATGCCCGGAGTCAACCTATCCTCGGCTTCGGCACGCTCGTACAAATGACGGTTCATGGTTAGCGCATCCGATTCAAAGGCGGTTTTCAACGGCACGGCAACCAGTTGATGGCCCGCTGGCAGACCGAGCGCAACCGCCTCTCCCAGTTCGCGGTGGATCGTTTCTACGCAAGCCGGATCCAATACGCGGGTGGCTGCCAATTCTTCTTGAACAAACACCATGGGAATTCTTGGATCCCCCAACTCAAGGGAGAGATCCATCTTTTGTATACTCGGGGTCGTAGCTACCATTCTGGCGATCAGCGACTGCTCAAGAGTCTCTAGATCAAGGCCCTCATCTGCCAATTTCTGCCGGCTCACGCCCACCTTCATAGCTCCCATTTGAAAAAAGAAAACAACCCAAGGAGCATCATTATGAGCAAACAGTCGACGGCAAGCACACTCTTCGTGCCCGTCCCAATCTGGATTGCGAAATTCAATCCAAGCCGTACTCAGTAATTCCGACACACACGCACCCTTAACACAGAGATAACACTCATACTTCTAATGTGCTCAAAAAGCCTCCACGCTATAGCTAGTGGGCGAAGCAAACCCATGCTTCAACGCAGCCGCGAAGCATGCTTCCACCCGGCCGCGAAGCAAAACCCGTGCTTCAACACCGCAGCGAAGCAAACCCGTGCCCGCGCAGACAACGTAGCGAGAAACCAAACGCCCCCGGTCAGCCCAGGGCGATCCAGATGGCGCGGGCGGCGGCGCAGAGGGCGCCCTGGGAGTCGAAGATGGCGGTTCCGGCAAACGCTTTGCGCCGTTCGTAGCCGATCGGCCACCCCAGCACCACGGCCTGGTCCCCCACCGGTAAGGGGCGATAGAGTTCGCCCACCAACCGGCCCAGGACCCGGGGGTTCTCCGGGTTCTGCTCTACCGAGAAGGCGCCCGGGCAGTCCAGAGCACACCACATATATTCAGGCCTTACAAACCCTGCCTCGTCTCCCAGTTCCGGGGCCGGTACCCAGGGAGCGGCGACCTGCTCGCCTATTGCTCCGGCAAAAATGGCCAGGCCATCGTCTCGTCCGGGGCCGCACACGAAGCAGGTGGGAAAAGGGTGATGGCTGTGCCCGATGTAGCCTCGGGATGCAGTTCGAGCCTCTTCAAAACTCGGGCTCCAGGGGATCTCCATCTCCAGTTCACCCGGCACCGCCTCGGCCACCAGGTCATCGCCCGCCAGCAGTTGCACCTTCCCCTCCAGACGACGCACTTTCATCTCCTGATCCAGCGGCGGAGGTAAGCGCAGCGTAACCTCCACGCAGGGCGAATCCAACAAGGCTGCCAGTCGGCCGCAGGTGTAACCTCCGTTGGCGGAATCAGGGGGGCCGTTGAAGCGTGATGGCAGCAGTAGAGTTTCCATGGCGGCGGCTTCGCAGGTTCGAAAAGGGCTCCTTCACTGCCAGCTTGTCGCTTCCACACAAATACAGCCTTGCGCTGGGACCCAATGACCAGGTAAAATGACCATATTATGAACGACAGAACTGTGGCCAAATCTGTGTTTAAAGCTCAAGCACTCCGATATTTCCGTGAAGTAGAACTTTCAGGGGAACCCTTAGTGATCACTGACCGCGGAAAACCGGTTCTTCGCCTTCTTCCTTACTCAAACGAGAGTCCCAATGAAATCCTAGCATCCCTACGAGGCACAGTGAAGGACTACCAGGCTCCTCTCGAACCAATTGGATTAGAAGATTGGGAAGGCTTGAGTGGTTCTTGATACTCATGTTTGGCTCTGGTGGATCAGTGACCCATCCCTACTTTCCCTAACCGCTCAAGAATCCATCGATCTGGCCATCAGTCAAGGCCAAAAGCTTCATCTATCCACGATTTCCACCTGGGAGGTAGCGTTGCTCGTCAATAAGGGGCGTCTACGTTTGACTCTTTCAGCCCGAAACTGGGTGAGTAAAACTGAGGCTTTAAGCTTATTTGAATTTATCCCAGTAACAAATTCGATCGCACTGCGCTCGGTCCAGCTGAAAATGCATCCTGACCCTGCGGATCGGCTTATCGTGGCGACAGCCTTGGAACTTGGATTACCGCTGGTCACCAAAGATGATAAACTTCGACAACTCGGAATCGATACTGTTTGGTAAGCAGCAGTAAAGTCTCCATGGCGGCGGCTTCGCAGGCTCGGAAAAGGGCTCCTTCACTGCCAGGCGGAAGCACCGGTCTATGAGTTTTATGGAAACCTGCCGCCAATCCGTGCGAGGACGAAACTTGCGCATTGTTTATCCGGAGGGCCACGACGAACGAGCGGTGGCCGCCGCCCGGCAACTCGCCGCCCAAGACCTCGGTGTTCCGATCGTTCTGGGCTCAGACCCTATCGAGGGCGTTGAAACTCACGACCCGGCCAGTCACCCCCAGGCCGGCCGCCTAGCCGAAGTCTGCCTGGAGCTGCGACGTCACAAAGGCATGACCGAGGAGCAGGCGTGTGAACTGGTTAAGCAGCCCCACTTCCTGGGTGCCCTTATGGTTCGGGAAGGGTTGGCCGACGGGATGGTCTCCGGTCTGCGCTCCGAGACCAAGCCTTTTCTACCCGCCTTTCAGATGGTGAAGATGCGGCCCGGCATGTCCAAGGCCTCCTCGGTCTTTATCATGTGTTGGCCGGATAAGACTTACTTCTACGCCGACTGCTCGGTGAATATCGATCCCGATCCGGAGACCCTGGCAAGTATTGCCATCGCCACGGCCGATACGGTGAAGGCCCTGGGCCACGAACCCAGGATCGCCTTTCTCTCCTTTTCCACCCGAGGGAGCGCCGAGCACACCCGGGTCGACAAGGTGACCCGAGCGCTGCAGCTCGCCCGGGAGCAAGCCCCTCATCTGATCATGGACGGTGAGATGCAGTTCGACGCTGCCATTCTGCCCTCGGTGGCCGAACGCAAGTCTCCGGGAAGCGCGGTGGCGGGACAGGCCAACGTCTTCATCTTTCCCGATCTAGACGCCGGCAATATTGCCTACAAAATTACCGAGAGACTTGGTGGGGCGTCCGCCGTGGGACCCATCCTGCAGGGCCTCAATAAACCGGTCAACGATGTGAGCCGAGGCTGCTCGGTTCAGGATCTGGTGGACGTGAGCGTGATCACCGGATTGCAAGCGATGGCCGGTCAGCCTTCTAAACTTTAACAATCTGTTCACATCTCCCGGGGTGGTTGGCAATTCCTGGGTCAGCCTGGCGGTATAATCTGAGACAAGATTAGCAAGGAATTCAGGAGAAACAGATGCAGATTCATTCCAACGCAGTTCGCCCCTTTCAGCCTCACCCTTACCGGGTAGGACCGCAGTCCGGTGGGATCGCTTATTCAAGCCCTTACTCCAGGATGTCGAACGACCTGGCAGTCCAACTGTTCTCCGCCTTTCAACTGCTCTCCACCGGCTGGGGCGACTTCCTCGGCGGCTCCACTCCCGCACCCCAGACCCGCCCCTTCTTCGAGAACTTCCTGGAGGATCAAAACCAGGTGCACGGCGGACGCAGGGAAATCGCTTTCTCGGCTACCCAGGCTTACCCGGCCGACTCCGATGGACCCGCTACTTTCGAGCCAGGTCCCAAGCAACCCCCGATCTCTTTCACCCAGGCCTACCCTTCCGACTCCGATCAGGACGGCGGCGGTCCCATCACCTTCGAACCAGGTCCCAAGCAACCACCTATCTCCTTCACTATGGCCTACCCTTCGGACTCCGACCTGGACCTCTAAAGCCAGCAGGCTTTCGACAAGATCACGTCGAGTCTGAAAGAGATGAAAGTACTCATCTTTACTCGCAGCGGCGACAACGCCTCGGTGGACATGGTCAGCCAGGAACTCAACCGGCGAGGGGCGGCGGTGGCCCGCTTCGATACCGACCTTTATCCTCAGGACATTCAACTGCGCAGTTCTTATCAGGGAAGTAGCCAGAAGATCGCAGTCCGAACACCCACCGGGCTGTTGGACCTGCACGACGTGGATGCAGTTTGGTACCGGCGTTTTTCAGCCGGTACTCAGCTACCCGATAGCCTGGGCGACACCCTCACTGCTTGCCGAGACGAGTCTCGTTTGGCTCTCTACGGCACCATCGTTTCCCTGGATTGCTTTCACCTGGATCCTGTGCCCCGAGTGCGGGGCACCGACTACAAGGAGCTGCAACTCCGGGAAGCCATGCGAGTAGGAATGGAGATCCCTCCTACCGTCATCACCAACGATCCTAAGGCGGCCCTGGAGTTCTCGACTCAGGTCAAGGGCAATGTGGTCACCAAGATGCAGGGTCACTTCGCCATCTACCGGGAAGGTGAAGAAAACGTCGTCTTCACCAACAAACTCAAACCTGAGGATCTGCAAAATCTGGACGGTCTACGATACGCTCCGATGATCTTTCAAGAGGCTGTGCCCAAGGCCCTGGAGTTGAGAGTCACGGTGGTCGGGAAAAGAGTCTTCGCGGCAGCCATCGACTCCCAAAAGTCCGACCGGGCCCAGACCGACTGGCGCCGAGACGGCCTCCAGCTCATCGAGGATTGGGTTCCCCATCAACTACCTCCGGAGCTCGAACAAAAGCTCTTGAAGCTTGCCGACTTTTTCGGTCTCAACTACGCCGCCGCCGACTTCATCCTCACCCCCGACGGCCGCTACGTGTTCCTCGAGGTGAATGCTTGCGGGGAATGGTTCTGGTTGGAACAGGTCTGTAAACTGGGCATCGCACCGGCCATTGCCGAGGTTCTCACCGACCCTACCGCTCGTCGCTGACCTTTCACTTCCATTGAAGGAAGCTCATTAATTCCAGTCAATTCTTTCAAGTAGCACGATTGGAGTACGCCCATGAAAGAGCTGAGAGAAACCGTCCGATTTGGTTGTCAGGAAGAAGTGGTCTGTCGTCTTGGAAAACGCGGGGTCGATGCCCGTATTCTGGATATCTCCCGGGGAGGCGTCAGACTTTCCCTGTCGCAAACACTAAAAGTCGGCCAGCAAGTAGAGATCAAGCCGAAGTATCGCTCTCGCGGCCGAGCCGGTGTGGCTGCCGTGGTCCGATGGCAAACGCTCGACTCCCGTCCGGTTGTGGGGTTGGAGTTTCTGGAGCCGGAAGGCACCTACTTCAAAAAATGGCTGCGCAACCTCTTTCCTCAGAAAGGTAAAGCCTGGAACGAAGGACGGCAGCAGCGAGCGGAGGTCCGAGCCGACTGCAGTCTTCCGGTGGTCTCCCTGGACGGGAAATGGGAAGGCTACCTCCAGGATCTCAGCCTCTCCGGAGCCAGCTTCCGCAAGGAGAGCAAGTCTCCAGAACCGGCCCGTATCTTCCTCTGCCTCCCCTGGGACTACATCGAAGCCACGGCAACCCCGGTAAGAACCTGCAAAGACGGGAAAGGCTGGCTGCACTCGGTCAAGCTCTCAGAGCTTAAAGCCGAGGAGCAAGAGCACCTGGCGCTGTACCTGGAACAATCGTTTATCCGTACATCAAAACCTTAGGTCCGTGTGAAGGCCATTTCTCGATAGGCTCCAAAGCGCTCCTTAGTGGCAAGTCTTAAGGTAGAGCAGCTTTTACAGTCGATGCGCGAGCATGGCACCCTGGATTCTCGGGGTACCTTCACCCTCTCGCTGTCAAACGCACGCCGAAAACTGACTCATTTCCGCACTTCAAACCGCACGCGTTACCTGGTAAATCTCGTGCAAGCTGCGGTGGGAAGTGGGGCCGAAAGCGTTTTGCTAAAGTCGCGTGGGGCAGACTGGAAGCTCAACTGGCCAGGAGCCTATCTGCCCGAAGACCACCTTTTGGGGGCTTTTGCCCGGGGTGGTCAGGAAAGCGAATCGCCAGCCGCGACGGATTTAGTCCTTGGACTTCAGGCCATGCTGCTGGAAGGGGCCCAGAGTATAAAAATCTCCGTCTGGCATCCGCACAAACCAAGCTACCAGTGGGTCTTGAGAGCCGAAGGGGAAGAATCGAGCGTCTTGCCTCCCGCCGAAGAGACAATGGTCATCGAGGTCGATTTCCCCGATTCATGGAAGCAGCGACTTTCCATCTTACCAGGGTTTGGTGGTTTTGCCGGGCAGCCGCCGGCGGTGCGTTTGCTAGAACAGCTCTGCGATAAGTGCGAGGTACCCCTTATCGTCAATGGGGAAAAGCTGAATAGGCCCCTCTTACTTCCTGACACTCCGGTGACGGCCCGAGTGGGAATCATCAACGACCCCGGCCGAACTCCTTTGATAGACCTGAGTCTAACCGATCATGGCTGGCAAGGCCTTCTGGCCTTAGATGTCGGATCTATTCAGCTCGTTGTGAGAGGGGTCAGCATGGCTCGGCTGGAGGGGGTCGGGATGAGCGGGACGATCTACCACCAGGGGCTCGCTCTAGATCTCTCCCGCGAAGCGGTGGTCACCAATCAGGTTTACGAGCGGTTTCTGGATCAATTGCAAAATGTACGAATGAGCGTGCTGGAGGGACTGACCGAAAAGCTCCACGAGACCCAGATCCCCGACGACCTGCTGGTTGACTTGTTGACCCACGGGGTCCGCCGAGAGCTTTCTGAGCAAAGTCTCGATCGACTTGTACAGTGGGCGTTGTCCCGACAAGGGGCTAGCACGCCCGAAGGCCAGACCCGCGATCTCCTACCGGGGTTGATGGCCAGCCTGGGGCACGGGCTCAGAATTGCTCCACGCGAAAGGCTGGAGCGGGTGATGATCGAGGAATGCGCTCAGGCCTTTAAAGGGCGCTCGGACTGGCTGCCGACGATAGCTACGGGTACCCTGGCCCTGCTATCAGAAAACCTCCCCTCGGAGACCCTGGTTCCAGGCTACCTGCTGCTCGGCCTGGGAGCGTACCACAGTTCCAGGGGTGAAGATGAGCTGGCCCGAAGTTTTTGGATGCGTTCGCTAGACACCGTTAGAGCCGGTACCGACGACCTTGCCGAAGAGTTGATCCACACCCATATGGATCACCCGGTGGAGCACATCTTGGAGCAGGTGGCTATCGCTTTGTCGCTCTATCTGGAAGAGGCGGCTGGAGCAAACCTTTGAGCTTCTCCACCTCGGCCAGGAGTTCTTCTCGTTTGGGTACCGTTTGCTCCGGTTCGAGTTTCTTAATGAAAATCTCCCATTGCCTGGGATAGCGCAGTTGCCGCTGCAGGGCTTTCAATCCGTGCCAGGCGTAAAACGTGGCCCGGCGCCTCCTCCACAGCCGGTCCTCATTGTCCCGAAGGGCAAAACCCGAAAGGTCGGCGGGCAATCCGTCGGCCGACAGTAACACCCGAACCTGCACTCCCATCCTGGAGTTCAGCTCTCTGGTTTCCCGCTCCACCACCACTCCGTCCCGGACCCATTCGAGGGAAATATCTTCCCGCTGACCAGGGCCCAGGTAATCGGCCCTTACCACGTAAGAATAGGTTGGCGATTGATTACGGGCCCAGGGAGTAAACACCGGCTGGGGCCAATCCTCGCCGCACATAATGTCGCCACCGACCTGCAGAACCAGGCCCGAACGGTCGTTGAGCACCCCGTTGAGAAGGACCATCTTCGAGGATTCAAGGCGTACTGGTCGCTGGTCGAGATAGACGTTGACGGGAGCCAGGTAAGCAAACTGAGTGAGTTCCGTATGAAGTCCCGAGGAAGCGGTGATTCGGAATTTTAACCACTTCCAGAAAGCCCTGGCTCGCTGATAAGTCAGGGTGCACCGAAAGATCTCGCTACTGCCTTCGCCCTGGGAGACCTCGCGACCGTCCCAGGTGGCACCCTGATAGCAGACCTGCACCTCCCCCGGTTGGGCCGTAAGAGCCAGCAAGGCCGCCCGCAGGTGCTCCTCCGGGTTCGAACAACTCGCGAACGTTTCCAGACCCTCGATCATGCTCTCCAGCGGGGGCAGTTCGTCCGTACGAAAAACGATCTCCACACCATGGCGATTGGAAATGAAATCGATCCGGTCGGTCTGCAGTGCCTGGGCACACTGCACGAACTTCAGAGCCCAGGCCTGCTCCCTGGGCATTCGAAAACGCCCTAGCTTGCGCTGGGCGGACTTGAAATCGAGAGTAATTTCACCCTCACCCATCGCCTGACCAGCCTTACGCCGGGAGTTGAGGAACTCCAAAAACTCACAGCGATCCTGCGCGACCAGAGTCCTTTCATCCACTTCCATCGGGGGGATATACTTTAGCAGGGCTCCTCAAGCCTCCAACGGGCCTTACCTGCCGGGTTTACCCTCTCTAAAATAGCCCCATGTTCGATACCATCACCTCCATCATCGGAAAGGGTAGTTACCTGGGAGTCTTCCTACTCATGCTGCTCGAGAACGTCTTCCCTCCCATCCCTTCAGAGCTGATCATGCCGCTGGCGGGTTACGTGGCGACCACCGGCGAGCTTTCGTTCTGGGGCGTCATCCTGGCCGGAACGGTGGGCTCCCTGGCGGGGCAAGCAGCTCTTTACTACGCCGGGCGGGCAGTCGGTGAGGAGAGACTCAAGGAGTGGGCCGACAATCACGGGTACTGGGTTGCCACCTCTTCGGGAGAACTGGAACGAGCTCAATCCTGGTTTAAGAAACACGGCAACAGTGCCGTCTTCTTCGGCCGATTGGTTCCCGGTGTTCGCTCGCTGATCTCCATCCCTGCAGGGTTGACCAAAATGCCGGTGGGGCAATTTCTGTTGTACACCCTGGCGGGGACCTTTCTCTGGACGGCAGCCCTCACTTACCTGGGGCGTGTGCTCGGTCAGAACTATCAGAAGGTCGAGCAGTTTCTGAACCCGATAAGCTACCTGGTGGTGGGAGGGATCGTGGCCTGGTACCTGTGGAGGGTTTATCTAGCGCAGCGTCAACCTTAAGAATTCAGCTGAGAGCGAGATCTCTTATCAATAGGTCCGTAGAGAGGGGGCTGCGAAGCGCCCTCTCATGGAACAGACCGAATTCATCAACCTGGAAGACTATCGGCGCGAGGCTGAACGGCGCTTGACCCGCTCGGCCTATGACTACTACGCCTCGGGGGCCCACGATCAGGTGACCTTGCGACGCAACCGGCAAGCCTTCGAGGAACTTTCGCTTTACTACCGAGTCCTGGTGGATGTCAGCCGACGAGAGCTCTCCTGCACCCTTTTCGGGCAGCCCCTCTCGCTTCCGGTGGTGGTCGCCCCCACTGCCTTCCACGGTCTATCCGACCCCGCCGGTGAGGTTGCTACCGCGCGGGCAGCAGCCCGGGCCAGGACCCTGATGATCCTCTCCACCCTCTCCAACATGCCCATGGAAGAGGTGGGCGCAGCGGCCACCAACGGGTTCTGGTTCCAGCTCTATTTCTATAAGGACCGAGGCGCCACCAGGGCGTTGGTCGAGCGGGCCCGGGAGGCCGGGGCCTCGGCCCTGGTCTTGACCGTGGACGCGCCTTACCTGGGCCACCGGGAAGCCGACGTGCGCAACAAGTTTCAACTGCCGGACCACCTGAAACTCGTGAACTTGCTGGCCACCGATGCACGAAAAGCCGACCTCCCCGAGACCGATGGCTCAGGGTTGGCGGCCTACTTCGCCTCTCTGATCGAAAACTCCATAAGCTGGAAAGACCTGGAATGGCTCCGCTCCATCAGCGGGCTACCGCTGCTGATCAAAGGAGTGGTCCGGGCCGGCGACGCCTTACTAGCGGTAGAGCACGGAGTAGACGGTATCGTGGTGTCCAATCACGGCGGCCGCCAGTTGGACACCTCGCCCCCCACCATCAGCGCGCTGCCCGCCATCGCCGAAGCGGTGGATGGTCGCTTGCCTATTCTGCTGGACGGGGGTGTGCGCCGGGGCACCGACGTGCTCAAGGCCATCGCCCTGGGCGCCCGGGCGGTCCTGGTCGGCCGCCCGGTGCTGTGGGGTCTGGCCGCCCGGGGAGAAGACGGGGTGGTGGAGGTCTTAGAGTTGTTGCGCCGAGAACTGGATCTTGCCATGGCTCTTTGTGGGGTCCGTGATCTAAGCGAGATCGGAGCGGATCTGCTCGACCCGTAGCAGGATTATTCTATCTCCGGGGCGGCAAAAATCGGTTAGTGTTGAGCGATGCGCAACGGGGCCTGGTACATAGCCAACCTGGTCAATTTTCTCGCCATGTCCTGCCACATGTCAGCCACCTTGCTACCTCTCTTTTGGAAGCAGTCAGGTGTTGAGGACTGGCAAATCGGCTGGTTGGCAGCCAGCTTCTCCACGGCTGCGATCTTTACCAGGTTGGGCCTGGGCTACGGCCTCCAGCGCTGGGGTCGCAAACCGTTTCTGATCG